>ERZ857969.188-NODE-188-length-106313-cov-21.970638_pt1 | contig 106313 bp, 86 predicted proteins | sample MGYA00519864_ERZ857969 | MGnify/ENA primary metagenome ERZ857969 (study PRJEB31778, sample SAMEA3449382) | human gut metagenome | biome: human gut; feature: human-associated habitat; material: faeces | place: United Kingdom | collected 2010/2012 ...
CTGTTTTCCTGTTATACGGGTATTCCCTATAGCGACATGTGTCTGCTGACAAATGTAAATATGCACTGCCATTTGATTGTCAGCCGTAAAGACCAAACCAACAAAAAGAAGCTATCACCGCTTACCAACCACAAAAACACCAAGAACGGAGTAATAAAAGGCGGCTTCGACCGTGTGAATCTCTTTCGACAAGCGGAACAAGGCTTTGATAAACTATTCAGTTACAACCGCCAATTATCCGAATCCTTTGAGTATTCCAACACGATGAAGAACGGAAGCATTGATGATAAACTGAGAATGCAGGAGCAGGAGTTGAAAGAGCCAAAATACTATTTTACTGGCGAAAAGAAAAAAGATGTATTCCAATCCAGTGAAAAAGAAAACAATATTTCTTGCAACCTTGATAACAAGGCAGATGAAAAACATTCTTACAGTCATCAAAATAACGGTAGTGGCGATTCTCTATTATCTATCATCTCATTGGGAAAGGGCAATAATTACGATGCAGCATCGGAAGAGGAATTGCAAACACAGAAACGTAAAAAGAAGAAAGGGATTAGACGATGACTGAATATGAGGAACTAAAAGCCGATATAGAACGCTACCTGATGGAACGTTTTAAGTATCGAAAATCGCTTGTATGGCTGACAGTGGATAATATACTAGCTACCCAAAGAAACAGTCGGGTAGATTTATATTTGCGTAGTACAAAGGTTGAAAGCCGTTTTCCACTTGATTGCCTGATTATCGCCCGATTGATTTTTAGCAAAGAACGGATAGGGCACTGAACGTACTTTATCCGATTTCTGACAGGAATAGTCCCAAAGTACGGTTTTAACCATATCGGTATTGAGTGTGCCAACATCAAAAGCAGTACATTTGCCAAGAAATTAGACTTCTACTCGATTGATGGCGAGAACTACGCCATATCCGCAAGTAATCTAATTGATTATTTTTCAGTATAATAAATACAATGTCGAAAAAATATCCATACCTTTGTAACATTAAAAACTAACTAACGATGAAAGATAAAAAATTTAACACTTTATCACTTATAATTAGTATAACAGCTTTGGTTATATCACTTGCAAGTGTGTATTTTCAATTTTTTTATATAAAACATTCTTTATTGTATGCAGTAATGCCGATTGAGCACAATGACAAGAAAGATATAGACATCCCTTTAATTTTTAGAAATGGAGGAAATCAAGAGGAAATTATTTTAAGCACAGTGTTATATTTGGAGCTTAAGACTGATTCTGTATCTCATTACAAGCGAATTAGCAACTTGAAATCAGATGCATATCCATTAATGTTAGCTCCTAATGAACATAAATTAGTAATATTGTCGGGTAATTACGAGGAGTATTTTAAAGGGCTTATATTGATTGATAATGACTCTATATCAGGCTATTGTCCTGTCACATATTTAGATAACCTTTGGTTAGTTATGGATATAGAATATTTATCATCTAATGGAAGTATGAATAAAGTATCACACAAAATTGCTGAGATTTCATTTACTAACAATAACACAATAAAATTAATACATGGGGAACCTGTAATTTTGTATGAGTTAGAAATGGATACAGATAGTGAAAATGCGGGATATTATTCTATGCCAAAACAATACTCAGGACACATAAGTATAGATTTACAAGATAGTTCCTCTATGAGAAAAAACAAGGACAAGTTACTAATGATAGAAAGCCTTATTGGTGATTCATTAAAAAACATATTGCCAAAATAATCGACACTGTCCAAAATTTTGTGTAAACGGAAACAGGATTCAGTTGTAAGTTCTTCTTATATCTGGATTCTGTTTTCAAAAATAATGATAAATTGGTTCATAATCAATCCCCAGTTATGAATAGGCTGTGTCCATTTCTTCTCAATCTCCATAAGTGAAAGATAGACTGTCTTTTTGACGGCATCGTCTGATGGGAATGAAAGTTTTGATTTAGTGTACTTTCTAATTTTCCCGTTCAGGTTTTCAATGAGGTTTGTTGTATAGATTATCTTCCTGATTTCCAGCGGGAACTGGAAGAAAACGGTCAAGTCATCCCAGTTGTTTCTCCAAGATAGTATGGCATAAGGGTACTTTCCTCCCCATTTTCTTTCCAGATTATCAAGTTCTGCGGCAGCAACCTCCTTATTAGGTGCATTATAGATATTCTTCATATCTGCCGTAAACTCTTTCTTATCCTTATAAACGACGTATTTACAGGAGTTTCTGATCTGATGTACCGCACAGATTTGAGTTGATGACTGAGGGAATACGGTACGGATGGTATCCGTAAATCCATTCAGGTTATCGGTACAGGTAATCAATATATCCTGCACTCCACGGGCTTTCAAATCAGTCAGGACACCCATCCAGAAAGAAGAACTCTCTGATTTCCCGACCCACATACCGAGGACTTCTTTCAGACCGTTCTGTTTCAGTCCGACACAAAGATACACAGTCTTGTTTATGATTTTGCCGTTATCCCGTACCCTGAAGACGATACCGTCCATCCAGACTATCAGATAGACAGAATCAAGTGGGCGGTTCTGCCATTCCAATGCAGCCTGATTTACCTTATTAGTAATGATTGAAATAGCTGATGTGGAGAGTTCTATCTCATAAATCTCACGCATTTCCTCCTCTATATCAGAAACACTCATTCCTTTGGCGTATAGGGAGATAACAAGTTTTTCTATTGAAAGTCCACGACTTTCATGTTTAGGCACTGCTATCGGCTCAAACTGACCATTACGGTCACGGGGTATGGAAATGACTGCTTCTCCATGCTCGGTCCGGATTTTCTTTGGATAACTGCCATTGCGTGAATTACCACTATTGTTTCCAACTACAGAATTCTTTTCATAGCCTAGATGGGCATCCATTTCGCCCTCAAGCATCTTCTCTAATACCTGGGCATGCAACTGCTTCAGGAACTTACTCACATCGGCTTCTGTCTTGAACTGACTAATAAACTCTTTACTTAATACCTCATCAGGCACTGCTTGATTCTTTTCTTTCATAATCTTCTTCATTTTGCAAATCTATAAAATAAAAAATACGAGACTCTAACTTGAATCCCGTATTTTCCATTTACACAAAATATTTTATAGTGCCAAATAATCCTTTCTTTCTCTGAACACAAAGGTATATTCCGAGCCTGAAACGTCAATGCTAAGTCCTACGGATTTGGAAAAATTTCTTCCTTTTTGCTCCACAAAAAGAGTTAATTTTTCCAAAGTATTGCCTTATTCATTCTCTCCATATAGTAAATGTTTATCATTGAAAAAAGGTTGTAAAAAACTATAAATATTGACACAAAAACATGCATTGACTATCTATGGTTCTTTTTATATGGAAGAAAAAAATAAAACTAAGGTAATATGACACTCCAAGTTTTCTTATTCGCATCATATTGAATTTTATTCTTATAATGTGGTAATAATAATAATGCGGAATCTAATTTAGGAGCCATTATGGTAATATATGAATCTGTTTCTTTAAAGCTGATATCATAATTTCTTCTTGCAAGTGAGAGTTTTAGCTCATTATGGCGATTTACATTTTTCAACGAATCATTTTCTTTCATCAAATCAGAATATGTTAATGGATTTCCGTTTATAGATTTATAATATATAGTTCTATTTCCATTTATAGAATCATAAGATAAATCCATGAATTTAGTAAATAAAGAATCCGACCATTGAAGATTATTGATTGTATTTCTTTTTTCCACAATATCATCGTTTAAAAGACTGATTTGATTATCGGCTTGATATAAAGAAACACCAAAGTAAATAATTACCCCAAACATAAGCAACATGGCATACCCTATGCCTTTATCCGCTTTCTTATTTTTATCAATAATTTGATTTGCTTCATCTAACAAGACCCTAACTGCATCTTTATTTTCTTGACTCTCATTATTGTTGATTTCTTTTCTTATATCAACAATAACGTCACTTAAACGTCTTATTTTATTTTTTTTGCTCATATCTAATTTTATAAAGATTACATTCGTTTTTTAAATCGACAATTTCTTTTAGGTATTTTTCTTTCGCATCAAATAGAGCATTATTCAGCTTGTTTTCCATCTCGTTTTGTTTTCTCAATTGAATAATTTCCTCATGTATTCTACCAACCTTATAACCAGCAATAACAAAAGCACCAATAAGAAGTATTCGCCCCCATGTAGAGTCTAGCTTACTAAAAAACAACTTTATTTTATCAATAGAGTCATCTCCTTTGGATACATATTGCTTATTAGAAACTTTGGTCACGCTATTTGTTATTATTACACGAACACATTAATACTCAATCAAATAAGATTCATGTGCAAATTTACGACTTTTACATTTCATATACAAACATTGGTCTAAATAGTCAAGTATATATTTATTCAATCAATTCATATCTTCCCTCAATTCGGTCTGCAAGGTTCGTCATATCCTCATTGATTTGAGTAGTGGAAATACTTCGATGTCCTAATGTTTGGCTAATCGTTTCTATTGGAACACCCATTGAAAGACAAAGTGTTGCATAGCTATGCCTTCCCATGTGATAGGTCAAACATTTATCAATATTGGCTGCTTTGGCTATCTTTTTCAACTGAATATCAGCATTTTCTATTGTGCATAACCTAAAAACCTTTCCATCAAGCCCGGCAAAAGCCGTATTCCGGTATTTCTCAATAAGTCGTAACGGAATATCAAGTAGGGGAATGTAAGAAGTAGTTCTGGTCTTTTGACGATTTAAGACAATCCACTGTTTGCCATCTTCTTGCCGTACAATATTATCATGCCGTAAGTTCTTTAAATCCACGTAAGCAAGCCCCGTGAATGTCGAGAATAAAAACATATCACGGATAAAATTAGCACTCTCATGTTTCATATCTACTTGCATCAACCGTTCTATCTCATCCATAGATAGCCATTTTCGTGTAATGGTTATCCGCTGCGGACGATAGCCAAAGAACGGGTCTTGATACATCAAACCTTTGTTTAAGGCTCTCATTACAACCCTGCGCAATGGTTTTATCGTATTGTTGGTTGTGCTTGCGCTTAATTGCAAATTGACTTTTAGATAGTAAACATACGATTCTATAAAATCAAAATCGACTTGAGTAAACGGAATGTCCGTTCCCCCGTATTTATACTCCAAAAACTCTTTCAAATGTAGATAAGCACGATAAAGATGTGTATAGGTGGTTTTTACTATCAAGATACCGACTGACTGCCGTTTCTCTTCAATCAAGGTTGCAAACTCCTGTATTAAGCTGTTTTGTTTAATGCCAATTCCTTTGATAGTGTTTTTCAGTATTTCAGCCGTAATGTAGCTTTTGTTTTCCAGTAAGGTTTTATAGTGGCGGACAAGTTCAGCCCGATAGTTTTCTATTCGTTTGTTGATAGTTGTTTCTTCTTTTGATTTGCCTATGGCTATTCCCTGTTTGGCATCCCATTTTTCGGGAGAAAGTTCTAAACCTGTGCTGAAAGCCGAGCTTTTGCCGTCCACACTGATACGCCCCATGACAGGGCAATTACCTGATTTTTTCTTTTTGCTGGTATTCAGGTAAAAGAGTATAGCGAAAGTGCTTCTATTGTTTTGCATAATACCTGTATTTTGGATTATTAAAAGTTGAATTTAGTGGCAAGACGTGCAGATAGCTGCTGCATATCGTTGCCTATCTTCTCATTGTTAAGACGTGCGTAGCGTTGGGTTGTTTCAATATGCTTATGTCCTAACATCCGACTCACACTCTCAATCGGAACTCCTTGTGAAAGGCAGATTTGAGAAGCGAACGTATATCTCGCCATATGGTAGGATAATTTCCGGTTGATACCACAGTTTCTTGCAATTCGTTTTAAACCAGCATTCACCTGTCCTAAACTCATGTGTGGAAATACTTTTCCATCGGGAGCAAGCCCCTTGTAATACTCCATGATTCGGATAGGGATATTTAATAGCTTTACATTAAACTCCGTATGGGATTTCTGCCTATTAGCTGAAATCCACAAACTACCGTCATCTTCGGTAATAATATCTTTCCAAGAAAGTTTATGCACGTCCGCATAAGCCAAGCCGGTAAAGGTCGAGAACAGGAACATATCACGGATAAACCGTTGTGTGCCTGATTTGAGGGGAGTTTTCATTAACAAGTCTAATTCGTCATTGGTAAGCGATTTGTTTTTAAGTTCCGTCTTTTCCAATTCAAAACCGTCAAAAGGCGGACGGGTGATGATTCTTCGATGCAATGCCAAACGTATCACTTTGTTTAGCAAGACAATTCTTGCCTTAACTGTTCTCGGCTTCATCTTGCGTTTTACACGAAAAAAGAAATTCAATGCTTCGATGAAAGGCAAATCTAATTCGGTAAGGGGAATATCCTCTACATGGTATTCTTCCCGAAGGAATTGTTTAAGCTGTTTGTAAAGGACTTCATATTGCTTGTAGGTGGATTGTGCCCTGTCGATGCCTATTCTTCCTTTGAAGTCCTCCATCATTTCACCGAACAGGACAAGAAGCGTTTTTTTGTGTTGTGGCAATTCCTTGAAAGGCGTTCTTCACTTCGATAGCGGTTACTTTTCCTGTCCGTTTTAAAATGTCCTTGTAGTGCGCATGTATGGAGGCTGTCTCAAAATAAACTTGAGATAGCCTCTTTTGTTTCATTCCAGATTGAAGTCCTTTGGATTTTTCTCTAAAGATTAATTTATAAGTTTACTTTTGAAGATTTTACCTTTTCAAACTGTTTTTTGTTACCATAAGCCTCCTAAGAGGCTACTTTTGCAAGATTATGTGCTATTGCCAGCAGGCCGAACTCAATTTCAACTTTTTTAAGTCCACGAAGATGGAACCTCTTGAAGTGCTTGTTGTTCTTGAGGTTTCCAAATACGGCTTCCACATCCTGTGGTCGCTGACTGCGATATTTCATACCTTCATCAGAGAGTAGTTTTTCACGTACTCTCTCCTTGATTTTTCTCAGACAGTGATTTACCTGTATAATTCTTTCAGACCGGCTTTTGTGACACCGGCATCTTAACTGGCAACCCTTACAGTTACGTGCCCTGTACCTTGATATAATCTGAACAAAACCGTTGTCTGTTACCCGCCTTACATCGGAGAGTCGTTCCATTCTCTGTCCCATCGGACAATACATGCCGTCGGTTTCTTCATTATAATAAAAGTTGGCAGACAGAAACGGGTCGTTTCTGAAGTTCCTTTTCTGTTCCTTATGAAAATAATTGTACTTTATGAAGGTTTCAATGCCATGTCTGAAAGCATACAGATAGTCCTCTTCACTTCCGTATCCTGCATCACAGACAGACACGTAAGGGTATCTGCCGTAAAGTGATTGGAAATCGTCCATATGCAGAGGATAGGTGGAGGTATCACCCGCACACTGGTGGATGGTATAGTTCAGAATGAACTGCTTGTTGGTACTGATCTGTGCATTATATCCGGGTTTAAGCTGCCCATTTCTCATATGGTCCTCTTTCATGCGCATGAAAGTAGCGTCATTGTCTGTCTTTGAGTAACTGTTACGTCCGTCAAGTATCTCTCCCTGTGATTCATATTTCCTGAGCTGTTCAGGCCATGACTTCCTTACACGTCTTACCTTCGCTTTCATTTTCCTGTCCGCATCTACTCCGTTCAAGGCATCATCTATCTGGCAGAGTGCCTTTTCCACTTTCTCCGGAGTGATATCCTGATATGTAAGAGGAGCGGAGTCACGCAGTTCCTGCTTGGTTACGGACTCGGCGTACTTCCATATCTCTTCAAGCTGTTCTGCGATTCTGGATATGCGCGTATGTATGGACTTGCCCCAGACGAACGTATAACGGTTGGCGTCCGCCTCTATCTTCGTTCCATCGGTACAGGCCACATCCAGACTTACAAAACCTTCCGACACGAGGAACTTCACGATGGTAGCAAATATTGTCTTGAGTACATCCTTCAGCCGGCTGCTGCGGAAACGGTTGATGGTATTATGGTCAGGAGTCACATTGCCGGTAAGCCACATGAAGCGAATGTCATTGCGACAGAACTCTTCTATGCGACGGCTGGAATAAATATTACGCAGATAAGCATAGACCAGAATCTGAAGCATCATGCGAGGGTGGTATGCAGAACAGCCTTGGGGAGAATACCTGCGGTAAAGTGCTTCAAGGTTTATCTGTTCAATGATACGATGAACAATCCGGACCGGATAGTTCTGGGGAATAAAATCGCCTAAACACGGAGGTAAAAGCAGATTATCGTTGGATGTGTAGCTTTTAAACATTATCTTTGGGATATCTTAGCTTGATTCCCTAAGATACAAAAAATTAGGTAGGTGGGCAAGTTCTGGCTGAGCGAAGTTAGGACTTGCCTTATTTTTTTGCAGATACAACAGAGGCCATCTCAAAGTATTTTGAGACAGCCTCTGTTGAGTTCAACGGCAACACGGCTTTTGCTGATTGCCCGACCTGACTTTACACTCCAAAGCCGTTCTTCGATTTTTAGCTTTGAGCTAAATTGTGCGATACTGTTGCCGATGATGATTTTTCCGATAATCGGAAAAATGGCATCTGGATTTGGTTCTGTCCTCTCCGTGTTACCCTCTCGTTTGAGATAGAAAGACACCTTTAGTTCGTTGTTCATAACGCTCACATTTTTAGTTTGTAAAATTACTTTCTTTGTGAGTTATTCGAACAATGTAAACCACAGACAAACAGTGCTATAACCGGACGTTTAACGTCATCAGTTTGCCGTATTTTTCACCTCTCGGAACGAGTAACGGTTTAGAAACGGAAAGTCTGCTTAAATCTGCTTTTTCCAGCTATTTCGCTACTCGGCATTCAAATACACTAAAAGACATACATTTCTATCATTCAATCAATTACCCTTGTTTTCTCTCTTTCTCCTTTTACACTCCTTGTTTTTATTGCATCGCAAGTTCAGGTCCTTTTGATTTCTGAACAAATCTCCACACTCCATTGTAATCTGACTACTTTTTTATATTTCATTTTGCATATTCAAATAAAAGTCGGACATTTGTATCGTAATGCTTGGTAAAGCCTCTGTTATCAAAATACGTAACCAAGTTAAGGGTATACCCGTTCATCAAGAACGGGTTTTTTCGTTTATGACCATCCCTTTGTTTTACCATACCAACACATAAAAGATGAAAACAATCATTCTGAATCAACGTAAAGAACGTGATGAACTGATGTCTCCGCCCTTATTTGAAACGTAAGAATAGAGATTTGCAATTGAGTAGCCATCTTATCAAGTTGATAACAGGTCCCCGACGAGTGGGTAGATCCATTCAGGCATTATTGATGCTGCGGGACAAGAATTTTGCATACTTGAACTTCGACAACCATCAATTGTTAGAAGCCTGGGATGCTGATTTGGTCATGCGGTGTATGGTAAACAGCATCTGGTCTGTTTTTAAAATGCAGAATTTCATGTTTGAAGAGGTTGTCTGTTGTCTTTCCGCTTTTTATCGATAGCGGAACTAAACAGCAGGATAATTTAAAATATAGGGTGCTATTTTGCTTGCCAGTTTGCCTGTTTCTAGAGTAGTACAGTACGATTTAAATAAGATAATGAATTGTTGGAGCCGGCACTAATTCAAATTCTGGCTTTTTATTTGTTCTCATTTGGCACATCAGGTTCAATGCGGGTCATTACAGACTTCTTGTTGTTTTTGGCAAGTGGACGTTAGTTGTTTTACTTTGTTGAAGATCCATCATTCCTAGAGAAAAGGCTGATTCTATCTGACTATTAGCAATCCATAGATGGAACTCTTTCCGTAGTGAGGCCGATAAATGATGGAATATCTACTAATTCGACTTCAGGCTTTTCAAGCCTACCGATTCAGTCGTCCATGCAACTTTAAGATAAAGCGTTTCTTACAATTTGTTTTTTGCGGATATAATCTACCATTTCCTTATTGGCTTTCCCAGCCCTTGCTATATCCATGATAGTAAGCAAATTCTTTTGCGGATCATCCTTAATACGTGTCATAAATTCTTTCCATGTCGAGTCATTTGACAGGTCTGATTGGTCATAAGGGTCTGTATCCCTATATTTGGTAATGGCAGCATCCAGACAACGCTTGTCTGAGCCTGAAATGTAGTCCATATCAGGTTTGGCAGAAGCATAAATTTTCTTTTCATGTACCTCTATTCCGGTAAGGAAATCATTAAAGCCTTCTTCCGTAGGCTTTCTTCCTACTGTTTGTAGGGCCTTATAAATATAAGTCGGTACCGGACCATACTTCAATTCTATGAAAGAGTCTTCTATAAGTACCTTCCCATATTTGACAAGATAATCCTGTTGTGCGAAATAAAGTATTCCAAATAGCTTTGTATATTCAACTCCTTGGGGGAAACTCTGCATAATATAGAGTAATACTGTCTTTATTTTAGTAATCTGTATAGAGGTTTTCATTTTTATCCATTATAACCGATATATACCCCCAATATAAGCATTTATTTGAAACCAATGATCTTTTGTTATAGCTTTTATTGTTGTAATACCTCTTAACAAGTCGGATATTTTCGGGTCTCAATTTGACCATCTTATGCCTCGTTGGAGTGGTGCTTTGTCTGACCTTTACCCCCCCCCCGAGTCGTTTATAAGTTTTGCAGCTAGAAGAAAAACTGGTTGGAGCCATTTGCCATGGCGCAGCTATCTCTTTTCTTCCCTTATTTTGACTTTACTTTAATGAACGTATATATGAATACAGGGATAAAGTAAAGTGGTGCTGCACCCTGCAATTCGTCGTGTCGTACCAATGAGAAAAATACCGTAATTTGGCCAGATCTCCTCAATCATCTTTTGAAATTGTTGCTGATTTCAAGGAAAAGTGTAGATTTCAAACCTCAATTTTGATGGAAAAGTGTTTAAGGGGACTCTGATTCGTTGGAAAAAGTGGTACTATTCATTTGAAAAATGTAAAGTTCATAGCCGTTAATTAAATTCAGGAAAAATATCTAACATCGTCACTAAACCAATATCACTAGAAAATAAAAGACTCACCCTAAGCGCGCTGTTCTTATGGGAAGCGGGGTGAATATGTTATTGCAAATTTAATTAATAAACCTCATATACCAATGTTTTTCTTAAATATATTGCAAGAATGAATTATATGGTAATAGGTCCTTGCGTTAATTTTTCTAGGTACTTTAACAAACCTTCCGATGCATGAAGGAATAAGATAAAATACTTTTTAAACATTTCGAACAAAATTTCATCTGATGTAATTCTAATTCCGTATTAATTTATATGTATGTATTTGGTTATCAGCGGTTATGACATTTGATATTTTAGAAACTAAGAGATTGAGGGTATCTGTATAAAGCAATAATTATCTATGATTTAGATAGATTTTATAGTGAAACGTACTCAAATTACATAGAGGGACGTAAATTTGTCCCCCGTATGTGGCTTGGGGGACAAACGGGGGACAAAAATGTTGAAAAAATAGGCATAACAAAAGAAAATACCTTTCCTAAAACTATTATTTTGCCATATTTAAGTCGTTTTTAGTCAGTATTTTAAGTTGTATGCAACTATAACTACTTGATAATCAATTAGTTAGCTATTTACCGATGCAGCATACATAGCTGCTTGAATGATAGGTTGTTGCAATTTAATCGGTAGAAAAGTTGTTTTTGAGCCTCCTGGACTTGTTTTTAAGGCTGTATTACACTCTTTTCTCAATGAATCAAAACTATGAGGAAATATTGTATCCTCAATGAAGTTCACCTGTTTCCTATCCGGTTACAAAGGTACAAAATTCCGTGATGTTTTTGCCGATAATGTCAACTAAATGTAAGATATACTTTTGGCTTATGAGTCATAGAATGTAATATTTGGATAATAACTGCAATATCTCTCATTTACGGTTTCTTCGGAAGAATATACAACTCTAATTCCTTAATATCTATCTTGTATGCGGTATTCAATAAAATGCTATATCTATCTGCATGATTATTTGAAAAACCTGGGATAAAGTTTATTTTCACTCATTCCCTTATTATGATTTTTATAATAATTCTCTATTGCGCCTGCATATTGAGACATAAGCAGAAGTGTATCACTTGTGCTTGGTAATGCATCTTCATCAATTAAGTCCAAAAAATCAATCGCAGGTTCTTCTGAGAGAAAATCGCGAATTCTTTCAAGAATGCGATTTAGCATCTTGATTTTCATCGGACTTAGCGCCTCTTTTGGTGATTTCTTTGTTAGGTCTCTCAATTCCATGTATGCAGAGTGGAACATGGTGTAAAGGAGATTGTATGTTTCTGTTGAATCTCCTTTTGCGTAATTTTTCGTTGGCTGTTTCATTTCTTTTTGGGTTTAGTAATATTCCACTCGCGTTCCATATCCCAACTGCCATGTGTTGAGTTGTTTATCCAGTAGCGATGGAATGATTCTAGATAAAGTTCAAGGATTAGAAGTACATCACTATTAGATGGTAACTCGTCCTCTGCGAAAGTATCGAAATCATTGTATGGTTTGACGTCCTTAAGTAAGGAATTTGCTTGCCCTATAAGTATGTTAATGCGCCTAATCTTAAATAGATTAAGAATTTCATCTGGTTTTTTTGAGGACAATGCTTTAATAGTGTCTCGAACTGAAGCGATTTTAGGTCTCAGTTCTTCGTAGATGTCAATTTCTTTTTGTGTTGGCATGTTTAAAAACAATCTTGGTAATAGTACATCACTATTCGAAGGAAGTGCTGTTTCATCAAATAGCGTAAATTCTGAAAATAGGAAGACTGGCACCTAATGTTTCATTAGGTCTCTTATCGGATAATCTACGAAACTCATATACAAGAGTACTTAATTCTGTTGTATCCATTGTGTATAATGTCAGGTTGGACATGAACGGTGAAACTCCACCAAAAGCTTCTTTAGTACTTCGTAGGGTTTCCGTTGTTTATTTTCGTATAAATCAACCATAAGTTGAAGATCTTCGTCGGTCATTACCAAAATACATTTTCTTTGGCCTGACCATAAATCTATCAAATGCTGCTTGATATTTTTAGATGGGCGATTTCGAGTGACTATTACTCCAAATTTTCCAAAATTATCATTAAGATACCGGTTAACCTGAGCAATATGTTCGCGTGAAATTTCTTTTACATTCTTTAGCTCAAAAACCAATTGATATGAGGTGTACTTATCAAAAATCTCTTTAAAAATAGGTTCAGAACAATTATTGTAAAAAACGAGATCTCTAATCTGACATCCGCTCTCGGTTCGACTTTGTGCTTGCGCAAAATCTAATTGAGGATGAAGAAGTGTTGCCAACAAGCGACACACCTTCTCTTCATAGATTTTGTCTGATTTATCTTGATTTCCTGTGCTGAGCTTTCGTATGTCTGACATAGTACGTTTTGCACTTGCAATAGGTATCTGCTTAAACAAAGGATCGCACCTTAATTCTTGTACTGATGCTTCTTTTTGTTTGGTATAACCTTCAACTTGTAAGTAGTGAAGCCTATTATAGTCAATAATCTCTGGTCTTGAAAGTTTTAAAGTTGGATTTTCTGATGGTAAATATCCATTGAAAAAATCATCAGGATTCATCCAAGGCATTTGACGAAGCCAACGTTTTGGAATGAGCCAAATTGGGCTGTTTGTCTTTGGGTTGATGGGTAATTCTTTCGAATTCAGAATAAATTTTTTCTGTTTAGGATCGAATATTTCTGTTTTTACCATCGACATTGGTATACCATGACGAATACACTGGTCCTGAGTGTAGTCTATTAAAAAATTAGATAACAAAGAACATGAGATATCACTTATCCTGTCCTTTGATATACCCTCAACCAAAAGTTGTATTTCCTCAAAGTGAGTAAAACCGCATTCTTTGAGTTGAGGAATATCTTTAAAAAGACTTAGAATTTGATTAGCAGATGTTTTGCCAATACGTTTACCTATTTTATTAGAAGACGTGCCTAAGCCTACTTCACTACATTCTGATGCTGAAATCAGAATATCCATGGCTTCTGCTTCATCACCTTTTGAATATAGAGCACCCAAATAATTGAATGAGTCAACCAATGTCCCATGAAGACTTGTATCAAGAGATGCATCAGATTTCCAAAGTAAGAACGGATCTACATATAAGGGAAGGTCTTCATCCAAAAATGGGATGAAGAAATCAGTCCTTTCTTGATTCAGTAGAATCTTATGATAGTCATTTAAACGAGGCCTTAAAATTAAATTGTCCATACGTCTTTATTATTTCCTTATTTGTAGCCAACATTACTTACATAGTTGCGAGATTGATAGAATGTTCAATTTGAATGACAAAAACTGTTTTTGAACCGTTGGACTCGTTTTAAAGAATATTCTTACAGTCTTTTGCTGAATGAATCAGAACCATGAGGAAGTTTTGCATCCTCAATGAAGCTCACCTATCTTCTATCCGACTACAAAGGTATAAAATTCCGTGATGTTTTCGCCAAGAATGTCAACTAAATGCAAGATATTCTCATGGATAATGTTTGCTGACCAAAAGAGTAAAAATTGGTTGAAGCCTTTTCCCTTTTCTTCCCTTTGCTTGACTTAACTTTATTGCCCGTGTATATTATAACGGTCATTAAAGTCAAGTTGCTGGTGTGAAGTCATATCTTTTTCTTTTGGCAAGCAAAATAGTTCTTTGATGTGATGAGTGTATGAGTAATAATTTGCATCTATATTATGAATAATATATTGTTTGTAGATAGGTGTATATAGCACTTACAAACAAAATTATGACATTTAGTCTTTGGAGTTTCTGCTCAAAAAGGGTTATGTGCATAGTTAATTATTCAATGATGTGCATTTTCTATGTACAACACATCATTAAATAAATAAAAAGTATTACTTTTGCATATTATATAATAGGTTGATCATGACAAAGTCATCGACATAGTCGTTTTGCACCTTAAAATAGATAACAAAATATGTCAAAGAATACAATGGGAACCAAACTTCCCCGAAAATTGGAGCAAAAGATGCAGATTGTAGGCGAGCAGATTAAGCTAGCTCGTTTACGTAGGAATCTGAGTGTGGCTCAGGTTGCTGAACGTGCCACCTGTTCACCGCTTACTGTGTCCCGAATAGAAAAAGGGATTCCTACTGTTGCAATAGGGATCTATCTACGTGTTTTGTACGCATTGCAACTTGACGATGATATTCTATTGCTTGCCAAAGAAGATAAAATGGGAAAAGCTTTGCAAGATTTGAGTTTGAAAACAAGAGAACGTGCATCCAAGAAAGAATAATCTATGAAAAAGTTGTATGTATATGCCGATTTCGATTGGCTCAAAGAAGTGGAACTCATTGGTGAATTAGGCTATGAGTCTCTTCGTGGTGCGGACAGCTATAGTTTTACGTTCAATAATGAATGGTTAAGGCAGCACAGCGATCTGTTTTTGAGTGACGACCTGAATAATTACCCGGGACAACAATATACACAACCGGACAGGGATATATTCGGATGCTTTTCTGATGCTTTGCCGGATCGTTGGGGACGTACTTTGTTGTTGCGTCGTGAGCAAATTGCAGCTGCGGAAGAAAAACGACCAGTACGGAGATTGTCATCCTTCGATTTCTTGACTGGTATCGATGATTTCTCCCGAATGGGTGGTTTCCGCTTCAAGGAAGACCCCAATGGAAAATTTATCAATGTGAGTGAGTCATTGCGGATACCACCATTGACAGATATTAGGGAGTTGATAGAGGCGAGTACAGAAATAGAGAAGAGTGAGGAGGAGAATATTCTTCCTGACCGAAAGTGGGTTGTTCAGCTTGTCCAGCCCGGTTCTTCATTGGGTGGAGCACGACCTAAAGCCAGTGTGATAGGCACGGACAAAACTCTATACGTTGCAAAGTTTCCATCACGCAAAGACAATTATAATGCCGGACTTTGGGAACATTTCAGTCATCTTTTGGCTATAAAGGCTGGCATAGATGCTGCAACAACAAAGGTGCTGGCAACAGGAGAGAAATATCACACATTACTCTCGAAGCGTTTTGACAGAACACAAGAAGGCAAACGCATTCATTTTGCATCTGCCATGACCTTATTGGGGCTGAGTGATGGTGACAATGCAACTACCGGGCATGGCTATCTGGATATAGTCGACTTTATTATTCAGAGCTGTACCGATGTGGAACGAAACCTACAGGAACTATACCGTCGTGTGGCTTTCAATATATGCATAGGCAATAGTGACGACCATTTCCGCAATCATGGTTTCCTTTTGACTGCAAAAGGGTGGATATTGTCTCCTGCATACGATATGAACCCTACTTTGAATGAATATCAAAGCCTGCTCATTTCATCAACTTCCAACAAAGCGGATTTAAGCATCTTGCTTGATGCCTGCGAGGATTATATGCTCAATAGGAAAACAGCAGAGAAGATTGTTTCAGAGGTGATTGAAGTTGTAAAAGGATGGTGCGAATTGGCATCACGATTAGGAATTTCCAAGAGAGAGATGGATATGTTTGCCGGAGTGCTGGATGGACGAGTCAGGGAAAGTATAGAAGGCTACAAAACAATTAAAAGACATAAGTAATGATAAAGAAAGAATATACTTTTATAGATTTGTTCGCAGGAGCTGGTGGATTATCCGAAGGATTTATTAAAGCTGGCTTTTCACCAATAGCTCATATTGAAATGAAAAAAGATGCTTGCAATACTCTTAAAACAAGATCGGCATTCCACTATCTGCGAGCAAAAGATAAATTATCTATATACAAGGAGTACCTTAAAAATAAGGTAGAGGGCTCAGACGGCTCTGCTTTATGGAGCCAGGTTCCTCTGGGGATTACTGATGCGGTAATATGTGCAACTATTGGCAAAGACACCATAAATGATATATTTAATAAAGTTGATAAACTCAAAGGCGATAAAAGCATAGACATCATAATTGGAGGTCCTCCTTGTCAAGCATACTCTGTTGCAGGGCGAGCCCGTATGGGTAAAGCTGTAGAGGATGATCCTCGTAATGAATTGTATAAATATTATGTGCAATTCTTAGATAGATATAAGCCTAAAATGTTTGTTTTTGAAAATGTATTAGGCATTATTACTGCTAAAAGAGGGGAACCTTTTGCGGACTTGAAGAAACTTGTTGATGAGTTGGGATATGACATGGAAGCTAGGGTGCAAATTGCCTCTCAGCATGGTGTACTTCAGAAGCGACAACGGGTCATAATAGTAGGATGGATGAGATCCGAATCCAATAAGTATGGATATCCAGAGCTGACTGTGGAGGAAATGTGTTACTCCGTTATGAAAGATTTATTCGCGGATTTACCTCTACGAAAGGCTGGCGAAGGCAAATTATGTGAGACAATCTCCTACACTAAACCTTTGTCTGAAATGGAATATTTGAAACAATCCGGAATCAGAGGTGTATTAGACTTTACGACACAACATATAGCTCGTCCTACAAATGATAATGATAGAGAAATATATAAGATTGCTGTTGATATGTGGTTTGATGGTAAACGCCGTCTTAATTATGCGGAACTACCATCAAGATTACAAAAGCATAAAAATAAGGAGACATTTCTAAATAGATTTAGTGTAGTTGATCCTGATGGATGTTGCCATACTGTTGTTGCACATATAGCAATGGATGGGCATTATTACATTTACCCGACACCCAATCCTACATTAGAAAATGTCAGATCAATTACTGTGCGAGAAGCGGCCAGATTACAATCATTCCCTGATGATTACTTTTTTGAAGGTAGTCGCACCTCTGCCTTGATGCAGATAGGTAATGCTGTACCAGTTATATTAGCCCAAAGAATTGCTGAATCAATAAAGAAAATGTTATGAACAATAATTTATTAGCCACCATAATAGCATTTTATCTATCGAAGTTTAATGATCTCGCTCTAAAAAAGCTAGGATATAAAACTTATAAGGATGCTTTTATGGAATGTGGTAGGTTAATTGATGTAAAGCCTAACTATATTAAGTTGAGACGTGATGAATTTGATCCTGTGTATAATTGGCGAAAAGGTTGGCGAAATAGACCAATGGCCAAGATGGTATCTAATATAATTATGTTATTCGATGACTTAGCAGAACCTGAAATGTTTGCTATTGTAACAGATATTTTACATCATAAGGATACCAATCAATATGAGCAATTAGTACAATCGATAGAGTGTGCTAGTAAACAAAATGGACGAGCATATATCCATAGAGTTATAACAGGAAAATTAGCGGAGAAGTTTTTTGAAGATGATTTTAAAACAAATCCAACTCTACCCAAAGGGGTACTTAAGGATTGTCGAGATAATGGATGTGGCTATGATTATGAAATATTGAGCCAAGATGGTTCCATATTTTATATTGAAGTAAAAGGTATATCAAATAATGGCGGTGGGATTCTTTTTACTAGTAAAGAATGGAATGTCGCATTAGAGAAGGAGGATAGATACTATCTCTGTATTGTCAGAAATGTAACAGATACTATTCCAACAATACAATATATACAAAATCCTTCAAGTAATTTGACTCCATCAAAGAATGTTAGCACTATAGTACAACTATCATATTCGGTACCAGAAAAGGATTTAATTAAGTGTCTATGAGTATGGATTATTCAACTTTACCAAAAGCATCTGCAATTCCTGGTGCAGCAGCGATGATTGAGACTTTTCGAGCTATAGGTTATAGCTTGGAGACTGCTGTTGCGGACATAATTGACAATTCTATTTCAGCAAAAGCAAAGAATGTCTATATTAATAGGGTTTGGAAAGGAGGAGATTCAATCATAACGATTAAAGATGATGGATATGGGATGTCTGATAAAGAGATTATCCAAGCTATGCGCCCAGGTGCTCAGAATCCATTAGAAGAGCGTTCACTTACAGATTTAGGACGATTTGGGTTAGGATTAAAGACTGCGTCTTTTTCTCAGTGTCGTAATCTTACTGTGATGAGTAAGAAGAATGGTGAGGAGGCATCATATTGGACTTGGAGCCTAGATTATGTTGCTCAAACTGATAAATGGGAGCTTATCAAATGGGCTCCTGAAGAATATTTAGAAGCTCTTGATGACATTAATAATGGAACAATTGTAATATGGTCGCAATTAGATCGGGTAATACCTATATCAACGAGAGAGGATGATGAAAATGCAAAAAGAAAATTCTCTCAAGCGTTTGACAAGGTTAAGAATCATCTCGCAATGACTTTTCACCGTTTTATTGAGAATAAGACAATCAAGTTACATTGGTGTGGATATGAGATTGACTATTGGAATCCATTTTGTCCAAACGAAACAAAAGTACAAATAAGGCCCACAGAATTTATCGGGGAGAGTGTAACAGTTAAGGGTTTTATTTTACCTCATAAAAACAATTTCTCCTCGGAGATTGCATATAAGAATGCAGAGGGAATGTATGGTTTTTCAGCACATCAAGGATTTTATGTGTATCGAGGAGATCGTTTATTATTGTCTGGTGATTGGTTAGGATTATTACGAAAAGAAGAATCATATAAACTTGTTCGAATTCAAATAAATTTACCTAATAGTGTTGATTCAGATTGGCAGATAGATATAAAAAAATCAAAAGCATACCCACCTATTGGGTGCCGTCAACAATTGGAAGCATATGCAAAGAAAGCCTGCGGAATAGGATTGGAAGTATATAAACATAGAGGAAGAATATTAAAACGTCATGCAGGCCAGGACTTCCAGACATTGTGGTCTGAAAAGAAAAAAGATGATAAGTGGTATTTTGTTGTTAATCGTGAACATTCTATGATTAAGAGTGTAAAAATGATGGCACAAGAAAATCCTGACCGGGCGATAGATTTATTGCTTAGATTCATAGAGGAATCTATACCGACAAAAACGATTTATGCACGTGAAGCAAAGGATGAGGAAACCCAAAAGCAACCTTATTCAGATATTGATATATCAATCGTAAAAACAATGATAGAACAGATATATAAAAATCAGATTGCTGATGGATTAACTCCTGAACAGGCTCGCTTGTCATTGAAGCAAATGGAGCCATTTAATGATTACGAAAACTTAATTGATGATTTGTATGAGTGAAATACTTGCCCAAGCTGTAGATATTTGTAGAAAACTTATAGGTGAGAAGACAACCCCAGATGTTAGTGAGATAGATTCCGCTATTACAAATATAACATATATTCCTATGTTTAAGGATGTTGACCAATCAATCCTTAAGGACATGCTATTGTCGTTATACACCACAAAAGTAGACACCTTCCAAATTTTGGAAGGTAAAGAACGTCGTGACCCTTGGCTGAAAGCATTTAAGGCTGCTCAATCATCGAAATGGAACTTTTGGACTAGATATTCAAAGTACTTAGCTGAAAAGAAGTCGTTTGCTCCTAGTGTAATTTCTCATCTGGATGAGCTTACTGATAAAGTTTTGGATAAATTGTTTAATCCACAAAGAGACGATATCATTATTAGCAAGAAGGGCTTGGTTGTCGGTCAAGTACAATCCGGGAAAACAGCAAACTATACAGGTTTGGTTTGTAAGGCAGCAGATGCTGGCTTCAACCTTATAATTGTTTTGGCAGGCATTCATAATAATCTTCGAAGCCAAACTCAGACTCGTTTGGATGAAGGCTTTTTAGGTTTTGACACTCAAAATACAAGAGCATTTACGCTTAATCAAACCATTAAGATGGGTGTTGGTAGAATCCCTGGATTTGACGATGCAATTGCTCATTCATATACAACTAGTCTAGATACAGGTGATTTTACCAAGAGAGCAGCAAATACTGCTGGATTTAATTTTCATGTACCGCAACCAATAGTGTTGGTGGTGAAGAAAAATTCATCAGTATTGAAGAACCTCCGAGATTGGTTAAAAACTCACACAATAGATGGGAAAATTGCCAATAAGTCAATGTTATTAATTGATGACGAGGCAGATAATGCGTCAATAAATACTAATAAGGCAGATAAAAACCCTACACGTATCAATGGGTATATACGCGACATTATAAGCTTATTCAATCGTTCTGCATATGTGGGATATACTGCTACTCCATTTGCAAATATATTCATACCGTTAGATGATAGTGATTTATTCCCAAGAGATTTTATTATAAATCTTCCTGCTCCCGACAATTATATTGGTCCAGAGAAGGTGTTTGGAACATCAATAATCCCGGATGAGGATGATGAATTACTACCTATTGTTAATACGGTGGATGATAGCGATGATTTTGTACCGCCTAAACACAGAAAAGATGATGATATGCCGTCAATATACGACATGCCACAATCTTTAAAGACCGCAATTAAGTGCTTTATTATGACTTGTGCAATAAGAGCTGCTCGTGGACAAGAGAAGAAGCATAATTCTATGTTGATTCATATAACACGTTTCCAGTCCTGGCAGAACCATATAAAGGATATTGTTGAGCAGCAATTCAGATATTATAAAAGCGAGATTGAAGCTAATGATCCCGCAATAATGGAGGAATTCCATAAGATATTTGAGGGGGATACAGAATCATATAAGTCTTATTGGAGCACTACTAAAGAAATTTTAGACTCAAAGAGTTTTGGGAAAATTGATTCTCAAATTCGATTACATACATGGGAAGAAGTAAAGCCATTTTTGTATCCTGCAGTTCAAAAGATAGAGGTTAAATCTATTAACGGCTCTTCTGGTGATAGTCTGACCTATTACGAGAATGAGAAAAACGGTATTTCAGTAATTGCTATTGGTGGAGATAAGCTATCTCGAGGTCTTACATTAGAGGGCTTGTCTGTAAGTTATTTTTTGCGAGCATCTAAAATGTATGATACATTGATGCAGATGGGACGCTGGTTTGGATATCGTCCTGGATATGTTGATTTATGTCGTTTATTTACAAGTAATGAACTTAATGAGTGGTATAGACACATTACTTTAGCAAGCGAAGAGTTGCGCGGAGAGTTCAAATATTTGGCAGAAACTGGAGGAACTCCAGAGAATTATGCTTTGAAAGTTAGGTCTCATCCGGGGCAATTACAGATTACTTCTATTACAAAAATGCGTTATACTCATGAAGTTAAGGTCTCATGGGCTGGGCGTTTGATAGAGACATACCAATTACTTAGAGGAAAGGGTGATAAGAAGCACAATTTGGTAATAACTGATAATCTATTGAGTAAGCTTGGCGATGGTAAATCTATTGATAAAGATTATTTGTGGACAAATGTTTCATCGGAGGTCGTCTGTGATTACTTAATGCAATTTAAGTTGCCTAAGTCATTAACAAAGGTGTCATTAGATCATATCTGTGACTACATAAAAGAATTGAATATTGACGGCGAATTGACGTCTTGGAGTATTGCCCTTATGAGCAAAGGTGCTGGTGAAGGGTCTACTCATACATTCACAAATGGAATAAAAGTAGGTTGCTTTATCCGAAATAGAGCAGAAGATGTTAGTGATCCAAATACATACTACATTCGTAAGAATCATATTGTTGGTAATCAATGTGACGAGTATATTGATCTCGATGAAAACATTCTTTCAACTGCATTGGAGATGACATTAAAACGAAAAAAAGATGCAGGTAAAGAGTGGAGTAAAGATTACGCGGCACCTGATATTGTGCGCCAGGAGTATAGACCTAAACAAAATCCATTACTATTAATATACCCACTTAATCCTAAATGCTCCAATGTATTAGATAAATCAGGAAATGTAATAAAAGGGACAATTCAATATAATGCTACAGATGAGCCATTTATAGGATTGGCAATCTCTTTCCCAGGAAGTGAGACAAATCATGCTATTTCATATGTGGTTAATCAAGTAGGAGATTTTGCTGAAACAGAAGAGATGTTTGATGAATATAACGACAATGTCTATGCAGAAGTATAAAAGTATATCGTCATTATGGAATGTAATGCTTAAAGAGCAAGCTACGGGTTTAGTGAAAAGACTACTTCCGTCGAATACTCCTATCAAGGTGTTTGCAACTTATAGACACTCTGATGAAGTTTGTGGAATAGCGTTTTCATATAGCGAAAATCTCAAAGTATCTATTGATTCTTTTCTTAATTTAAAAGAGCTATATGTACAATTGTACTTAGATGCTGCTTATAAATCTAATAAATTGCTTATAATACAATTATCCTCAGAAATTAACAAAGATATATTTGCATACTTATGTGATAGTCTTATTGAATCCATTGAGAATTGTGAGACAGAGTCAAAAGCTATAAAAGTTGTTATAAATAGACTTGAAAAATGGAAGTCTATGTTTGCAAAAGGTACATCTGATGGTCTCAGCGTGATAGAGCAACAAGGTTTGTATGGCGAATTAATATATTTACAAAAATTGATTTTAAGAGATTGCTTTTCGTATGTGGATGCATTGAAATTATGGGTTGGAACAGACAAGGCTTCGAGAGATTTTCAAGGCAATGGATGGGCTGTTGAAGTTAAAACAATTTCTGTAAACAACTCTGACCAAATTACGATAAATGGAGAAAGACAATTGGATGAGACATTATTAAATAAACTATATTTATATCATTTGTCAATTGAATTCTCTCGTATGAATGGTCAAACTTTGAATGATATAGTTGATCAAATAAGGCATTTGTTGTCCGAAGATCTTGTTGCACTGAATATTTATAATGCAAAATTAATGGAAGCTGGTTATTTTGACCTTCATAGAGAATTATATAAGGATCGATGTTATAAAATCCGTAAAGAGAATATATACAAGATAGATGAATCCTTTCCTCGCATCAAAGAATCTGAGTTACGTGATGGGGTAAGTAACACAATCTATTCAATTAATGTATCTACATGTTCAGAATATATGGTCAGTGAAAACGAACATTTTTATTCAATAAAGTAATAAATTATGGATGAGTTAAATAAGTTTTATCAAACGGTCATGCAGGATGTTGTCGCTATGCAATCTGGTGATGAAGATGGCGATACACAAGAACAGATTTTCACGCGTGTTTGTCAAGAAATGTTGTCGGAGGCGGGTGAAACAGAAGATTGTTATCTGGCTTACGATGAACGCGATTTTGGTAAAAAGGGTCAACATAAAATAAATGGTTATTCTCTGTCTGAAAATTATGAGAATGTCGATTTATTTATCACACTATTTAATAACTCATCTGAGATTAAGTCCATTCCAAAAGCGGATATTGACACAGCTGTTAAGAGAATTACAAATTTCTTTCGTAAGGCAGTGTATAATTCTTATGCAGAAGAAGTTGCTGAATCATCGGAGATATTTGAGTTTGCTCATACTTTAGCCACATATTCTGAACTTAAAGAGAATCTAATTCGTGTCAACGCCTTTATTTTAACTAATGGGGAATATAAAGGAGAGATTCCTCCAAGCCAAACAATCAGCGGATATTCTATCTTTTATCGAATCATAGATATCAACTTTTTGTATAAAATATCTGAACAATCACGTGTTCCCATTGAACTTGATTTCAATAATTTAGATGGTAAGAGCTATGAGATTCCGTGCTTAGCTGCGAATATCGATAACCCTGACTATGAAGCGTATATTGCTATCATACCAGGAGAATGCTTATATTCTTTATATCATAATTATGGGGCTCGTCTATTGGAGCAAAATGTACGTTCATTTTTACAATTTACCGGTAAGATAAATAAGGGAATACGAAAAACAATTAACGATGAACCTCATATGTTCCTCGCCTTTAATAATGGTATTGCTGCTACAGCAGATAATATAGAACTTGATGAAACGCATAGATATATAAGGCATATACGTAACTTGCAAATAGTGAATGGAGGTCAAACAACGGCATCAATATTTAATACAGCAAAGAAAGATAAGGCCGATATATCAAAGATTTATGTGCAGGTAAAATTATCAGTAATTAAGGATAGCGAACAATATGCTAATATTGTATCTCGAATATCACAATATGCCAATACTCAAAATAAAGTTAATGATGCAGATTTCACAGCAAATAATCCAGCTCTAATTGAGATAGAAAAATTTTCTCGCTTTGTGTTATCGCCTATTACACCAGAAAACAATATGCAAACTAACTGGTTCTTTGAGAGAGCACGAGGGCAATATAAAACATTACGTTCAAAAGAAGGCTTTACAAAATCAAGATTGGCTGCATTTGACCTTAAATATCCAAAGAAACAGATGTTTACAAAGGTTGAATTGGCAAAGTATATCAATGCTTGGCAAGAAGTATATAATGGGAAGTCTTTGGTAATAGGTCCTCATATCGTTGTACGTGGTAATGAGAAGAATTATGCTCGCTTTATGAATTATAATTTGCCAGAGATAAAGCATATTGATGTTGCATATTTCGAAGATGCTATAGCTAAAGCAATTCTGTTCAAAGCCGCTGATAAACGCTATGGAACCAAGGTCTCAGGTAATCAAATAGGAGAATTAAAACAAGTTGTGGTACCATACACACTTTCCTTGCTCAATATAATAACGGCTGGCAAATTAGATTTATATAAAATTTGGAAAAACCAGCATATCTCTATGGCTCTATCTGATTTTATTTATGATTTAATGAAACAGGTTAATAAATTTATCATAGAGAAATCGCCTGTATCCCATTATATCGAATGGGCAAAAAAGGAGGATTGTTGGCAATTAGTTAAATCTAGTGTTTGGTCTTATAATCTCAATGATATTAAGGATGATTGTATTGACGCGATGAATCCACCTAAACGTAATCATAAAACTGATACTGAAGATGCGCAAATGATAAGGAAACATCAAGAGAGTATAATTAGGTCTATTCCTTTTTTATTATGGAAAAAAATTGAGGAGTGGGGAAGAGAAACAGGATATCTTCATTCGTTTACCGCCTCTATAGCAAGTGATATTGCTTATAAAATAAAGAATGATAGAAAACTTTTAGATACAGATATAACACGAGGTTACTCAATATATGAAACAGTATGGCAATATAATCCAGAGATGTTTGAGGAAGCAGATGCTCTTGCAATAAAAGATAAAGAGGCTGCGGAAAAACAAAAAATAGTTCCTCCTATTAGTGAATCCACTGAAATTACATTGGAGTTGATTCAACAGATGGTTGATTGGGATAGGAGACGAAGAGTCCTTGATGATTGGAAGTGGAAAGTAATGAAAGATGTTGTTGATGGTAAAAAGGAATTAACAGATAGAATGAAATATGCATTCTATCTAAATCTTCAGACTCTTAAAAAGAGAGGTTTCCCTAATTAACTCCACCTTAAAAATTCGTCTCATATACCCTATATGAAATATTACCTCGAAGAAAATGTAGTATAGATAAAGAATATGAAGGATTGTTTGATATAATATTCTAAATATTGATATGGATAAACTGACCAAGGAACAGCGTCATCGTTGCATGTCTGCGATAAAGGGCAAGAACACAAAACCGGAATTATTGGTGAGGAAGTTCTTGTTCAGCCGTGGCTTTCGGTATAGACTGAATCACCCACGGCTTCCCGGACATCCCGACTTGGTCTTGCGCAAATACAGAACTATTATTTTCGTAAACGGCTGTTTTTGGCATGGTCACGAAGGATGCAAATATTATGTTCTACCAAAGACAAATGTTGAATTTTGGAAGAATAAAATTGAACGCAACCGGAGTAGAGATATAGGGGAACGGCAACAGCTAACTTCAATGGGATGGCATTGTATTACCGTTTGGGAATGTCAGTTGAAACCAAAAATCCGCCAACAGACTTTAGATGCTTTGGAATATACGCTTTGCCATATTTATCTTGAAGACAGAAGAATCAAATCTTATAAGACAACTGAAGAAGAATATAGTATGGTGGCAGAATCCGTTGAAAATTATGGCAAATCGAAATGAATATCATGAAAATGATAATTTGAAATATGGCAAAAAACATAGAAATACGAAATAGTACAGCTGAGTTTCTCATCTTCATGCTTGAAGGTAAAGAGGATGGGATTCAAGTGATGTATAAGAGTGAGACCATTTGGACGACACAAAAGGCGATGGCGCAGCTTTTTGATTGCTCAACTGACAATATTAGTCTGCACTTAAAAAACATATTTGCATCCGGGGAACTTGTCAAAGATTCAGTTGCCGAGAAAAACTCGGCAACTGCCGCTGACGGAAAAAACTATCAAACAATGTTCTATAATCTCGACGCTATTATCAGTGTCGGATATCGTGTCAATTCTGTTCGTGCCACTCAATTCCGGCAGTGGTGTACGTTTGTCCTCCGCTAGTTCGCTATCCGTGGATATGTGCTTGATCATAAGCGAATGGAGAACGGGGCTTTCTTAGGTGTAGATTACTTTGAACATTTGCTTGCCGAAATAAGGGAGATAAGGCTGAGTGAGCGTCGTTTTTATCAGAAACTGACCGATATTTATGCTACGGCTATAGACTATAACAAAGATGCTCCGACAACTCGTCTTTTCTTCAAAAAGGTACAGAACAAAATGCACTATGCTGTGCATGGGCATACTGCTGCGGAGTTGATAGTCGAACGAGCCGATGCGAATAAGGAACATATGGGATTGACCACTTGGGAGAATGCTCCGAATGGAAAAATTGTCAAAACAGATGTGTCTGTAGCAAAGAACTATTTGCAAGAAAAAGAATTGGAAGAAATGGGCAGGATAGTCAATGCTTCGCTTGATATGGCAGAGAGTATGGCTATGCGTCATATACCAATGACAATGGAAGATTGGGCAAAGCGAATAGACAAATTCATCAATTTATTTGATAGTCCTATATTATAGGATAGTGGAAAGGTGTCTGCCGAATATGCCAAAGAGTTTGCAGAGTCTGAATTTGAAAAGTACAGGACCATTCAAGACCGCCTTTTCCAATCTGACTTTGATAGATTTGAAGATAATAGTCTTCCTGCATTAGATATTGAATAATTATAATGTCATTTTGAGATTGGCAAAATCGCCTTTGGGATATGGCAGATTCATGTCGTTAAATTGGCAAGTGTTCGGACAATAGTTCTGTGTTCATCATCTAGTATCTGCATTTATGGTGACCGACGTTACTCCAGTATACCACTTAAAAGCAAGAAAAGAGTTCACATAAGAGTTCATAATAGAACCAGTAGGGTTCATAAAAGAGTTCGTAAAAGCACTACTGAAATACACCCCCAAACCGCAATAATGCCAAATCTAGCTTGCAGAGGATTGGCAAAGTCTCACGAGCGATTTATCGCTTGGGGTATTGAGTTACCCTAACTCAATAAGGTTTGTATAATGGGCAAGCCCTGTGAGCAATTAAGTATACAAATTTCGTTTTTGCGATGGCTGGCGAAAAGAAAAAGAGCTTAAATAACGCTATTTTTCATCCAATCAGCTTGCTGGAAAATTGGCATTCTCAAACGACCTATTGGTCGCTTGGGGTATTAGGCTCCCCATACAAGATAATGTCTGTACAACGGGCAAGCCCGTGGCTTAAAAAAGATGTGCTTTGAAGTAAAATGTTTGATATTTATGGCTTTGATTGACTGTCAAAGACGATTAAAAGAGAATAATTGTCGTATAAATGTGTATTTATATGGCAACTTAAATGGCATTAATGTCACATTTGGTGTTACAGTAGTGCCGATTCAGAACTTCAAATTGTATCTGAACATTCTGCCCACAGAGAAAGTGAACAAAGGATTGAAATCACTTTGGCATTTTGAATGCCATTTGCCGAAATATAACAGGTGCTAATATTGAAAAACAGTGAAAGTAGAAATTATTTAGCTAGTAATGTGTTATTTGATATGCCAATATGAAGATTGTTGTTTTGTCATAACCCCAATAGTACAAGCATGAATATCCGCAAATGGCAAAAGATGTACAATTATTCCAAACGGATTGCCACAACCAATCCAAAGAGAATTAGCCACAATACCATTGGCAATTAAAACGGCAACGACCGATTTCGTGATTTATCATGAAACCAGTCGTTGCACTTAGACTTTGACTTATATACGAATGGACACTTTTAGAATAAAGTCAAGTGGAGAGTCAATAATGGTAATCCGGCATGAACCGATAAATGCCACGGCTTTCCTGAACCACCATCCGTTTGTTCGTGAGAAACTTAATTATCTTCACAATCTTGTTGTGATTAAATTTCGTTCCTGCCAGTTCGTAGGCAGTGGTCAGTTCTTCTTCCAAAGCCTTATATCCCGAAATAGTTTCTCTTCCCTCAAAAGCCAGTTCGAGAGCCTTGCGATGGATTGTTTCGTGGATGTCCCTATAAGGGGAGAAGGGTTCCTGTTTGGGACGACCTGCGCTTTTCTTGGTCGGCACATAGTCCGGCAGAAGTTCGGGAAGTGATTGGTCATTGATGCAGAAGGCGAAAGGCAGAAAGTCTTTGGAACGGGTATGCACACTTTCCACTTTGCTGATGTTGTTGTCGTCCTTGTCTTTTTCGATTTGGATGACAGTCTCAGCCTTGTTGTTGATTTCCGTGCCAATGTGTCCACGGGCATTTTCATCGCTTTTGTTCTGATGAAGGATGGTGTGAAGATGAATCTGGTATTCGTCAGTCCACTGCATGAGTTTGGAGATTACGCACGTGGCTTCGCTCGGAGAATTAATGTCATAAACCAAGTCGCGGATTCCGTCAATCACCACGAAACCGAGACCCTCAATCTGACTGATTGCATCATCTATGATAGCCAAACGCTCCTTGGGGTTGAACTTGCGTAGTGCGAGAAAATAGAAACGGTCGCAATCCTCATTAGTCGGCAACTCTGCCAGTTTCATGATACGATGCATCACAATCATACAATGGTTTTGACTTTGTTCTGTGTCGATGTAAAGAATGCGGTTCTTTCCTTCAGGGAAGTCCGTTGTGTAGTTAAGAACTTCCTTTCCTGACAAAGCTGCTGCCACCATAGCCGACACATTGAAAGTCTTTTTGCTTTTAGCCTTGCCTATAGATGCACTGAAATTTCCCAATGTCCCGATAGCCACTTCGCCTATTTTCAGAACTTCCGGCTCCTGTTCGTATTCCCTTTCCAAGCTGAGCATTGTATCTTGCCATCTTGTAGCGACCTGAGCAAGATCTTCAATGGGTGCTACCGTTTCCATACTCACCAGCTTTTAGGATTGGCTTTGCGACGTGTAGTTGCAAGCATTCGGGCGTGTTCTTCCTCTATGCTTATAGGCGATTCTCCTTTTCTGCCGCTTTCCAACCATTTGTCCAATTCATCACGATAGACAAACAGGTGCTTGCCTTGTTTAATGATTGGAATACCTCCATGTTTGGCTTTGTAATAAAAGGATGATTTTGAGATGCCCAGATACTCGCAGACTTCATCGACGGTCATAGGCACATGAGTGTCTTTTTTTACCTCGTTATACTGCTGATGAAGTTTTTCTGTCAACAGATTTTCCATACTTGAGATTCTCTCGCAGAGTTCGCCTACCACTTCAGGCAGGTCATTGAATGTTAATTTGTTTCTTTGCATGATATAACATTGTTTTTGTTAAACATGCTGCAAACCAACACAATGATGTAATGCTGACAAACCTCAGAAAGCAATAATATTCCGGTCTGTGTTGAATAACCCTAATCGGTTGAATTTGCTTTTTATTCTTGGGCTTCTTTCATACATTTGAAATGATAATCTCCGGTTTTAGGAATATCAAGGGCTATTTTGCAAACTCCGCATGTCCGGAGATTTTTAGCCAGATATTTAATCGAAGCATCTTTTAGTTCATGTGGGAATATAGTATGTATGAATGTTGCTCTATCTATAAGAGAAATGCCCAATCTCTCCCCGATGTTCCATACGAAATGCATCAGGTCAATAGAACGGAGGGAATTATCTACTTTTGAACGGATTGGCTTGTATAAATCAGACTGTCCGTGCGCAAAATACTCTATGTTTTCATGTAGAATTTCAAGATCTTCTTTTGAAAGAAATTCCGTCATTACAAATGTGGTATATTCATGAATGACACGCTTAATGTCTGCCTGCCTTTCTGCTTTTTCACGTTCAATTTCGGCGGCACGCATTTCATAATTATCCATATAATCTTGTGTTACAACACTTTCTGCAACTAAATTTACCGGATTTATGTCCTTGTCGTTTGGACACTCCGGTTCAATCTCCTTAATTTGTTCAGTTAGTTCAACAGGAAGAGGTTTTACTTGCTTGCCAAAAGACAAACTCAATTCATTCTTTGTAATGAATCGGAAGAAGAAATGCTTAAGTACTCCACAGGCGAGTATCATTGCCGTAATATATAGAATAACTGGAGTGGAATATTCCATCAGGTTGATATGGCAACTAAGATATAAATAGGAGTCTGTTGCCTAGTAAAGGATGACACTTACTGAAAGTATGAAACTGGTTCTTTGAGGAGAGATTTTAATACTATTCGTCATAAACTGATACTATTTGAGTTTTACAATAAGACAAATTTATATGCAGATTTCCAAATAGTTGCAGTTTGCGATGGATAATCGTTCGGAATTTAAGAAAAAAATATGCTCAGAGTATGATTTTATGCAAAATATCATACTCTGAGCGATAAAAACGAGATTATTTGTACCTTAATTCTTACTTGCGGATTAAAGAGATTCTGTTGCTGGCTTCACGCTTGTTGCTGTCCACAACTTTCATGTATCGTTGTGTCGTGGTAATACTTTTATGTGCCATGTTACTTTGAATGGTACGTATGTCTGTGCCGGCTGCTCCTTGAAGTGTTGCGTATGTTCTTCGGTAGGAGTGGAAAGTGATATTCTTGGTAATACCGGCTTCGCGAATCCACTCTTTCATGGGTTGCTGTGTCCAACTTCGTTTCAATCCTTTAAATACTAATCCGGTTTTTTCCGGAGAATAGCCGATTAATTGCAGGGCTTCGTCACTGATTGGAATGATGTCCTCTGTTTTGGTCTTTTGGGTAATTGTATGGACACATTTTCCTCCAGCTGCAAAGTCAATGATTTCATGCCATTGCAACGATAGTATGTCGCTGATTCTAAGACTGGTCAGACATGAGAACAATGCTGCTGTCTTCAGAATTGGCTTTTTGCAAGGTGTTTCTGCTAATTTGTATAGTTCTTCCACACTTAGATACTCTTTTGGAGTATCTTCTGTTTCGATTTTATCCAAAAAGTCATTGATATTGGTCTTGATTAGCCGATTGCGATAAAGGATTTTCAAAAGTCCCCTGAATGTAGACCAATAGCCGGAAGCAGAGTTCTTTGAAATGCGACCGTCACGCCTGAGTTGCTTGGCATTTAGCAGATACTCACGAAACTTATTACAAAGGTCAATATCAATTTCTTCAAAAGTACATTTGCCATGAACGAAGTTGTAGAAATGGTGGTACACAAATTCCCACTTTTGGTCATGCTTGCGAAGCTGCTTGCGGTAGTATTCCAGAAAATCCGCTTTGAGTTTGTGCCTGTCAAAGAAATCATACCTGTCATTAACGATAGATTCAAAGCGTCGGCATCGGATGGCTTCCGCCTTTTCCGACATAGTGGCATTGAAGTTACGTTCGCGCTCATTCTTGGGATTGGCATAAATATAAATGTTCAATCCTTCGTGGCGGATGGTCTTCATTGTTTCCTGGTCACGATAGCCTGGGTAATAATCCAGATAGTAAGAAAGCATCCCGTTTTTCAAAGGACGTGTTCTCAATGTTACTGTTTTACATTCTAACATGGTTACAATTATTATTAGTTTATACTTGATTTGCTGCAAATGTCCGTAATGACTTGACGCAGACAATGCTCATTTTTAGAATCATTTTCTGGTCTGCCTAAATTCAGACTTAGGCTTATTTTCTGACGCCCATTACATGATCAAATTCCACTTTCAGGAACCTGACGAAACGCCCTTTCTTCTCACGTTTGATTTCGTGAAATTGCAGAATGCCATAAACAGAGTCTCTGGAAAGATTATATTTCTTCATGGCTTCCTGTACGGTATAGTATTCCGAAGAATTATCTTCGGCAGTCTGCTTGGATAGGTCAAAATGTAGCTTTGAGTAGAATATCTGACCGTGTTCTTTCTTGGACGGGATGTTGTTGCGATAGACATGGGAGCGGATGGCAACCCGACTCATCCCATACTTTTGTTCAATCTCATCAGGAGTGTACCACTCGGTCAGTGCATCGTCTGTCTTGTATTTGGCAAACGCAGTATCAATATGCTTCTTGCTATAATAGTTGAACTGCCGGATACGGATTTTTGGGATATTGTTCTCTCTTGTATATGCCCAAATCCATTTTTGCGATACTTTGTACTTTTCGGAAATTTGCTCGGCAGTGTAGTACTCAGTTATATCAAGGTCATCTTTAATTCTTCTTCGTTCATAGGGGCGCGTTTTAAGCATCAGTTCAATATCGGCTCTGCGAATGATTGACATCCTTGCACTGATTCTTGAAGCTCTTAACTTATCTTCTTTGGCGAGTTTGTAAATGTATTGGCGAGAAACGCCCATCAACTGTGCGGCTTGTGCAAAAGTAAAGTAGTCTTGATGGTCAAGTTTACTTTTGACTTCTATCAAATCCTGTAACTCACGAAGTTCGAGTCTTCGTTCTCTCATACGATGTTTGTAGCCTTGACTGGCACATTGGTGGCTACAATAATTAGTGGTAGTTTTCTTCGCAATGAATGGCTTACCACACCATTGGCAAATTCTTTTTACTTCCATGTTGTTTTCTCCATATTTTTAGTGAAACCATATAGTTTTAATTTCGCTTTTTGTCTACCTATGTAAACCATTGTCAACACATGTTGTCGACTACCTCAGTGTGACATCGGGGACAAACCCCAATTTGTTTCGCGGTAGAAATATGGTAGAAAAATATGGTGAACAACACTATCCAATCGCTATGAACTGGATTTGGGGTAAATAAAAAAGCCGCTGAATTTCAGCGACTTCATTATAGTTGGTTCTAATTCGTTGCAGTTAATTGCTATATATCATTTCCCGATGCAAAACTTGGAAAATATGGTCCCAAGTATTTCGTCAGTAGAGATTTGACCGGTGATTTCTCCGAGGTAGTGCATGCATTCTCTAATGTCTTGGGCGAGGAAGTCTCCGGAGAGGCCGGATTGTAGACCGTTGAGGGTACGTAGGATTGCGTCGTGGGCATTTAGCAGGGCTTCGTAATGACGTGCGTTGGTGACGATAATGTCATTTTCGCTAGTTTGTGTTGACTGTATGGTATCTGTAAGCTGTTTTTCGAGTACGTCGATATTTTGGTCATGTGAAGCTGAAAGAAAGATGAACGAAGTGTTGGGCTTTTCACGAGTGAGGCGTTTGTATAGGTCTGTGAGCTGTTGTTGGGTTGCGGATCCGATCTTATCTATTTTGTTAAAGGCAACGATGAGGCGTTTATCTGTGCAGTGGGGGAGGACTCTTCCAGCGATTTTTTCAATGTCTTGTGTCGATCCAGTGGCATCAATAAGCCAGATGACGATGTGGGCTTGATCTAGTTTTTGGAAGGTGCGTTCGATCCCCATATTCTCGATGGCATCGTGCGTTTCCCGTATACCGGCAGTGTCGATAAAGCGGAAAGTAATTCCTTGTAATACGACGGTATCTTCGATGACATCGCGGGTTGTACCGTGTATGTCCGAGACGATGGCTTTATCTTCTTTGACAAGGCGGTTGAGCAGTGTCGATTTCCCGGCGTTGGTTTCTCCTATAATGGCAGTAGGTACACCGTTTTTGATGGCATTGCCGAGTGTGAACGAATCGGAAAGGCGCTTAATGACTCGTTCTATTTCACTGGCGAGGTCGGTTAGTTTCTCCCGATCGGCAAATTCTACTTCTTCTTCGCTGAAATCAAGTTCGAGTTCAACGAGCGAGGCGAATGTGAGTAGTTTTTCCCGTAGTTGGATAAGTTCTCGGCTGAATCCTCCACGCATTTGTTGCATAGCTAAACGATGCGAGGCCGCCGAGGTGGAAGCGATAAGGTCGGCCACGGCTTCGGCTTGTGAGAGGTCAAGTTTCCCATTGGTAAAAGCCCTACGGGTAAATTCTCCCGGTTGGGCCAGGCGGCAGCCTGCTCGCAATAGAAGGCTGATGATTTGTTGTTGAATGTAAATCGACCCGTGGCAGGATATCTCGACTGTATCTTCTCCTGTAAATGAATGGGGGGCGATGAAAAGCGTAACGACTACATCGTCAATGGGAGTTTCGTTCTCATCGGCGATTGTTCCGTAGTGTGCTGTATTGGGCTTTGCTTCGGATAGTTTTTTCTTGTTTGCGGTGTGAAATATACGATCGGTTATAATGATAGCGTTTGTTCCGCTTATGCGAATTACGGCAATACCTCCCATACCGGGAGCGGTAGAGATGGCGCAAATCGTATCTTCGGGTATTGGCTTGTTTAGTTTAAGTTCCATATTTCAAGGGATAGGTCGCTTTCTATTTTATGTTCAATACTGTCGGGTAAGTTGTGGAAAAAATCTATTCCGGTCACTCGTTCCACACTGTCGATGGTGATTGCCAACTCTTTTAGAGACGGTTGTTCCGCTTCATTGTCGAATATAAATGCGATTCCTCTGGGCGTGCCGGTATACGGAACAGCGACTACTTTGAAAAAGCGGGCAGGGACGACTATCTCGTGTCGTCCGATTGTCTTTCTCGGAGTAGAAACGATGGGTCCGCAAGTAATGAGTAGTGCACTGTCTCGTTGTACCCATTCACGTATTTGTTCTTCCAGTTCTTTCCAGCGGCCTCGGTTTAATTCGGGAATTTGCGGACAGATATTTGAGAGCAGGAATGATTCTTCCATTGCTGTTTCGTTCCATTTCATATCGGCAGCCGGAGCCATATGTCCTCGGTCGTATCCGATATGCGTGTAATCACGGGTGTCTATCATTGTGCCCACTACATCGTAGTCGGGGGTAAATCGGTTGTTGCGTGTAGCACTACCTTGCAGTTCGTCTCGTAGTAATTCGTAACTTACCCAATTGGGTTGTTTCCAATGGGAGTTATACGAGACCGTGTAGCCCGTACGGTATAATATTTGTTCCGGTGTACCTTCGGGAGTATGGGCCATTTCAGCATCTTTTACATGACAAAGAGAGTTTGTAAACAATTGTTGAGGATTTTGGGGTTGTTGAGCTTGTTTTATTAGCCACCATATACTGTATGTAACGAGTAACAGCAGAAATAAAGCCCCCCAATTATTTATTTTTTTACTGTTCGATTTTTTCTTTTTTCTCTTTTTAGCCATATCCTCCACTTTTGAATGTGGTCGTGCAAATGTAAGAAAAAATTTTTTTACCTTTGTTCGTCGGTTGGATAATCCATCGACTTAGGTTTAGATCAAGAAAAACCAATAAAAATATATACGATGAATTTAGTAGATCGTTTCCTTCATTATGTGAGCTTCGATACTCAGTCGGACGAGCTTACAAACTTGACTCCCAGTACACCGGGACAGATGCTGTTTGCCCAAAAACTAGCCGAGGAGTTGGAGCGTATAGGCCTTACCGAGGTGACGCTCGATGATAACGGGTATCTTATGGCCTCATTGCCTTCAAATATCGATAAAGATGTCCCGGTGGTAGGATTTATAGCCCATTTGGATACTAGTCCCGATATGTCGGGACGGCATGTGAGTCCGCGGATTGTTAAAAATTACGATGGTAAGGATATTGTATTGTGTGCAGAGGAAGATATCGTATTGAAACCTTCGGAGTTTCCCGAACTACATCATTATATAGGTCAAGACCTTATTGTTACGAATGGGAAGACTTTGTTGGGGGCAGACGATAAAGCAGGTATTGCCGAAATTGTGACAGCGATGGAGTATCTTTTGAAACACCCGGAGATTAAACATGGCAAGATACGCATTGCATTCAATCCTGACGAGGAGATAGGCAAAGGAGCGCACAAGTTTGATGTTAAAGCCTTTGGAGCAGATTGGGCCTATACGATGGATGGTGGTGAAATAGGCGAATTGGAGTATGAAAACTTTAATGCGGCTGTGGCTCGAGTGACTTTCAAAGGCCGTAACGTTCACCCGGGATATGCCAAACATAAAATGATAAATTCGATTCGCATAGCCAATCAATATGCTATTATGTTGCCGCGTTGGGAAACTCCCGAACATACCGAAGGTTATGAAGGTTTTTATCATTTGATTTCGTTCGAGGGCAGTGTGGAGAAGACGGTATTGACTTATATTATTCGTGACCATGATCGAGATCGTTTCGAACGCCGTAAGAAGGAACTCGAACATTTAACTCGTAAAATAAATAACGAGTTTCCGGGTTGTGCCAGTATCGAAATAAACGACCAATACTATAATATGCGTGAGAAGGTCGAACCTGTGATGCATATCGTCGATTTGGTATCCGAGGCTATGAGGACCGTAGATGTTGTGCCGATGGTGAAGCCTGTACGTGGCGGAACCGATGGAGCGCAATTGTCGTTCAAAGGATTGCCTTGTCCCAATATTTTCGCCGGTGGGTTGAACTTCCACGGGCGTTATGAATTCGTGCCCATACAGTCTATGGAAAAAGCTACCGAGGTGATTGTGCAAATTGCCAGAATGGTAGTCGAGAAATAATAATCTTTGTCGGGTTTGGACAGATATGGAAATTATTTTTCATATCTGTTCCTTTTATTTCATAGCGAAAAGTTCATGGCGGGCACACTCATTGTTCTTACAGGGCCTACCGGGGTGGGAAAGACCGAGCTTAGCCTTCAATTGGCAGAGCGGTATGCTTGTCCTATTGTGTCGGCCGATAGTCGGCAGTTCTATGGCGATATACCTATTGGAACGGCGGCTCCTACAATCGAGCAACTGTCGAGGGTCGAACATTATTTCGTAGGGCAGTTGGCGTTGTCTGACTATTATAGTGCTTCGTGTTATGAAGAAGACGTCTTGAAGCTGCTCGATAAACTTTTCAAGGCAAATGACTATGTCCTATTGACAGGAGGCTCTATGTTGTATATCGATGCGGTTTGTAAAGGTATCGACGAGATACCTACCATTACCGACAAGATACGTCGTGAAGTTGCGGCGCATTACGAGAAAGTGGGTTTAGCCGCCCTTTGCGAAGAGCTTAAAGTGCTCGATCCAGTATATTATGCAGAGGTTGATTTGAATAATCACAAGCGGGTGATTCATGCGATAGAGATTTGCCGACAGACCGGTGGCCGATACAGTGATCTGCGTACTCGTCGGGTGAAATCCCGCCCTTTCCGAATTATAAAAATAGGATTGATTCGTCCACGGGAAGAGCTATTCGAGCGGATAAGTCAGAGAGTGGAGCAGATGATTGCCGATGGCTTGGTCGATGAAGCTCGAAGGGTATATCCTTATCGTCATCTTAATTCTTTAAATACAGTGGGCTATAAAGAGTTGTTCGCTTATTTCGATGGGAAGATGACCTTAGAAGAGGCTGTCGAGAAAATCAAGAGAAATACCCGGGTCTATTCCAAGAAACAAGTCACATGGTATAAAAAAGATCTCGATATGAAGTGGTTCTCCCCAGATGATAAGGACGAGATTATCGCATATATCAACGAGAATTCTGTTTCGTGAAAGACTACTCGATGTTTGTTTATGCGTGATCTTCAATCGGCTGTCGAATGGTATCTATACAGATTTATATCTATAAAGTTATGAGAATATTGAAGCCTTTTATGTTACTAGCTGTTATTGGTGTTTTATATTCCTGTGCAGCTGTTCATTTGCAGACTTATCGCAATGGCTATATCATGGATAAGAATAATGTAGTTGTCGGGTACTATTCGAATGGGCATGTCCTCGATTTGGAAAAGAATATCATCGGATACTATGCAAACGGGTATATTTACGATACTCGCCATGAGGTTATAGGAAATTATGTAAATGGATATATAAAGAACCTGAAATTAAAATAGGTCTGATGTAAATTTCACGTTCTTATTTATTTGAAGGTTGGGTTCACGGGCTCTATGTGGTACTCCGTCACTCCTTTGTTGTATTTTGAAAATATCTCATGGGCTTTTTCCACGAATCCTTTCAGATGAGGCCGATGGGGATGCTCTTTCAATTCTTGTATCGCAGGTACTACCCGGAAGTTTTCTTTTTGTATAGTTGGTCGTCGGGTATAAACGAGTGTGTGTTGTGCCGATTGTAACAGTATTTTTCCCGTGATATCCCGTCGGATAACAACCTTTACCATTGCTCCGCCTACCGTATCGCGGGTTTTCATATTGGAGATGAAATTCCCCAGTGAATAGACGATGAGGGCACAAGGGTTCCCTTGTTCGTCGTATCGTAATTCCATAGGTTGTATCACGTGTGGGTGGGCTCCTATAATCAGTTGTACTCCTTCTTTCGCCAAAAAGTCTGCCAAATCTTCTTGTCGTTTGTTCGGCAACAGTTGGTATTCATCGCCCCAATGTAGGCAGGCAACGATAAGGTCGGCACTCAACGTTTTAGCACGAAAAATGTCTTTTTTTATTTTTTCTTCGTCTATGTAATTGACAATTAATGGAGAGTGTGGCGTAAATCCATTCGTTCCGTACGTGTAATTCAGAAAGGCGATTCGTATTCCTTTTATAGAGGTTATGAACGGATAGAATCTTTCGAATGAGTCTTTTGAATCGTAGGTCCCTATATGGTCTGCTCCGATAGAGTCGAGTATATGCAATGTGCGTATAGCCCCTCGGGTATAACGGTCGAGACAGTGATTGTTGGCGGTAAGGAAAAGGTCGAATCCTGCGTTTTGTAATGCGATTGGAAATTCGTCCGGCGCAGAAAAACAGGGATAACCGGTGTAAGGTTGTCCGCCGATGGGCGATTCTAAATTGACGACTGCATAATCCGCCGCAGCTATTTCGTGAGTAATGTCTGCAAAACAAGGTGAATAATCGTATGCCTCGCCTTGTTTTGCAGATTGTATTTGGGCTTTATGTTGCATAGCATCGCCAGCGAAAAGAAGAGAAACCTCGGTAGCGGGTACTGCCGGAGCTTGTCCTAAAATGAGCGGTGCTAAAAAGGATATGAGCCCTATCATACGAGTTTAGGGATAGATTGCTTTTTTCCCAGCCAACAGGGTGTTACGCATGAGCGACACGATAGTCATAGGGCCTACTCCGCCGGGAACGGGGGTGATAAAAGAGCACTTGGGAGCTACTTCGTCGAATTTTACGTCTCCGGTGAGCTTGAATCCCGATTTTTTTGTAGCATCGGGAACTCGGGTCGTACCCACATCAATGATTACGACACCCTCTTTTACCATATCGGCAGTGACGAATTCGGGAGAACCGAGTGCGGCGATAATAATGTCGGCCGTACGGCATATCTCTTTGATGTTGGGGGTTGCACTATGACATACGGTTACCGTGGCATTGCCCGGATAAGCCTTTTGCATCATGAGTGCAGCTACCGGTTTGCCAACAATGTTGCTTCGTCCCAGTACCACACAATGTTTTCCTTTGGTCTCTATTTCGTAGCGGGCAAGCAACTCCATGATTCCGGCGGGTGTAGCCGATACGAAACAGGGCAACCCGATGGACATGCGCCCTACATTGACCGGGTGAAATCCGTCGACATCTTTCCGGTAGTCGATAGCTTCGATCACCTTTTGTTCCGAGATGTGTTTGGGCAAGGGTAGTTGGACGATAAATCCGTCGATATCGGGGTCGTTGTTCAGTTCGTTTACTTTGTTCAAGAGCTCTTCTTCGGTAACATCGCTTTCATAGCGAACGAGAGTCGATTTGAACCCGCATTGTTCGCAGGCTTTTACTTTGTGCGCCACGTATGTTTCACTCCCGCCGTCGTGTCCCACCAGAACAGCTGCTAAATGAGGCCGTTTGCCTCCGGCACTGCAAATATATTCTACCTCTTGGGCGATTTCTTGTTTTATGCGGTCGGCCACCGCTTTTCCATCGATTAGTTGCATAATATTGAGATTTTGTAAAAAAAGACTACCGGACACACCCCCTTTTTGCCTGTCGGCAATCGATTAGAATCGGGAGTATATCCGGTAGTTTCATGTTGAGTGATTAAAATTATCTTCTTTTGAATCCTTTCATCATGACTCCTTTGTTTTGGGTAACCATTCGCATCATCTTGCGGGTTTGGTCGAACTGCTTGATAAGTCGGTTCACCTCTTGTATCGAAGTTCCGCTACCTGCGGCGATACGTTGTCGGCGGCTACCGTTGAGCAGTTCGGGGTTGCTGCGTTCTTTGGGGGTCATCGAGTAAATAATCGCTTCGATACTTTTGAAAGCATTGTCATCGATGTCCATGTCCTTGATCGCTTTTCCCACACCGGGAATCATAGAAGCCAAATCTTTGAGATTACCCATTTTTTTGATTTGGTGTATCTGGCTGAGGAAGTCGTTAAAGTCGAATTGGTTTTTGGCAATCTTCTTTTGTAATCGTTTGGCTTCTTCCTCGTCGTATTGTTCTTGGGCTCGTTCTACCAAAGAGACGATATCGCCCATGCCCAAAATGCGGTCGGCCATACGAGCCGGGTGGAAGTAGTCTATGGCTTCGAGTTTTTCGCCTGTTCCTACAAATTTAATAGGTTTGTCGACTACGGTGCGGATAGAGAGTGCCGCACCGCCACGGGTGTCGCCGTCCAATTTGGTGAGAACTACTCCGTCGAAATCGAGACGATCGTTAAATTCTTTGGCTGTGTTGACCGCATCTTGTCCGGTCATGGAGTCAACGACGAACAAGGTCTCGGTCGGGTTGATTTTTTTCTTGATAGCCTCGATTTCGTTCATCATTTGCTCGTCGATAGCCAAACGTCCTGCCGTGTCGACGATAACCAAATCGAAATGGTTTTCTTTGGCATATTTTACGGCATTGGCGGAAATGCTCACAGGGTCTTTGCTATCTTCCTCGGTATAAACCGGTACATCGATTTGTTCACCTAAGACCTTTAATTGCTCGATAGCGGCAGGGCGATATACGTCGCAAGCGACCAGCAAGGGGCGTTTCCCTTTTTTCGATTTTAGCATTTTTGCCAACTTACCGGAGAACGTGGTTTTACCCGAACCCTGTAATCCTGACATGAGGATAATCGACGGATTTTGCGACAAGTTTACTTCGGCGGTTTCTCCACCCATCAAGGTCGCCAGTTCGTCGTGTACGATCTTCACCATCAATTGTCCCGGCTTCACGGCGGTGAGTACGTCTTGCCCCAATGCTTTGGTTTTTACCGTGTCGGTAAATTGTTTGGCTACTTTGTAGTTGACGTCGGCATCGAGCAGTGCGCGTCGTACGTCTTTCAGCGTTTCGGCGACGTTGATTTCGGTGATTTTACCTTCACCTTTCAGTATTTTAAAAGACCGTTCGAGTCTTTCACTAAGGTTTTCAAACATAGTTTTATAACAATATTTTTACACAGATGGATAAATCGTTGCGAAATTACTCAAAATCGTCGGAATATGCGAATAAAAATATAAGAATAACATCTTTGAACATACGACAGTATGTAAGAGAGTTGGTATATGAGTAGAAATTTGAATTTAAAATATGAGTATTTAAAAATATTTACTATTATTGTATTTGAATAAAAAATGAAAAGAACGTAAATCTTTTGAGAATAAGGAGTAGCCGTTTTTTTTGTAAATAGAATATTGATTTTAATGACGAGTATATGAAAAAGTTTTTTCAAGTTTTAGGAATTGTCACTTTACTTTTGGTGGGATTGTATTATATAGAGGAATGTTCTGGAACAAAAGATCAATCGGAAGCGGTAGAAGATGTACAAGATGACTTGGAGATGGAAAAGTCTGTTCACTTGAAATTTAAAGGAGTACCCATAGACGGGACATTGAAAGAATTTATTTCTCGAATGGAGCGTAAAGGGTTTGAACATCGTTCGTCGTATGATTCAAAGGAACGGCTGGTGGGTGACTTTGCAGGGATTAAACAGTGTACGGTTTATGTGGAAACACTTGATAATAGAGATTTGGTATCTCGCATTATTGTCGAGTTTCCCAAACAGGAACGATGGGAGGAATTGTTTGGCAATTATAAAAACTTGAAAAGTATGCTTATGGAGAAATATGGAAACTTTTCATCGTGTGTCGAACGATTCCAAAATTCCTATATCAGAACAGATGAGGATCGTATGCGTGCCGTTCATATGGGGGAATGTATGTATAAAACCAATTTTTCAATTGCCGAGGGAGATATTACACTTAGTATAGATTATGAAGAATGGGGGAAGGGGTTTGTCGTATTGAAATATCAAGATAAAATAAACAGTGCGATAATTAGAGACGCTGCGATAGAAGATTTGTAGTAAAAATAACAAAGTTGATAAAATTTTTACTATTTTTGTAGATGGAGAGGGAAGACTTTCTCCAAGACATGTTAGAAAAAAGAAGCGTTATGCTTATCTTGTAACTTGAGAACCTAGGAAATTCGCGAGTCGTAACACAAGAGATGGCATAGTGGTTCTCACGCTATGGCGTGAGCTGCTATTATCACATTCGTGTTACGGGTTTTCCTAGGACCTTCAAGTTAGAACGTGGCATTTGCAGTCTCACGCTTCGTGTATAAAAACGGTCCTTGTGGAGACTGGGGGACGAAAGAAAATTTTTATATGAAAAAACTTATTTTTTTATTACTAATTGTAATAGGTTTTTCTTCTTGCGTATTAAATAGAACATATATTAGTGATTACAGGGAGCAAATTCGTTTGATGAAAGCTAATTTCCCAGAAATTTATGAATTGTACCGTCAAGGTGATGTTATTATAACTTCTGTTTATACTTATGAAAAAGACGGTCAAGAAAGGGTACATATAGAGTATCGTTATAGATAATCTATTGTATAAATATTATCATACTCTGTTTGAGAATAGAATATGTGTAATTATATGAAAATAGGTGATTCCGAACCATTATATCTTCTTCACTTTCCAGTTCATTTTTTTGAAAAAGAGGAAAGATAGGAGTAGTTTGAATCCCCAATAGATGTACTCTACTGTCCAACAAAAGGCTATGTCTACCCGAAGGGTAACGATAATCCAATAAATAGCCAGCGTATAGAAAACGATCGTGATCATTTCGATGAGAAAAGCCGTGCGAGTGTCGCCGGTTCCCGATACAGATTGAAAGAGGATATTTCCCGGTAGGGCTATAAGGTAGAACGACGACATGACATAGACCGAATGTGTACATTCTGCGATAAGCGAGCTATCGTTGGTATAGATGAGGAGTATCCAATGAGGAGCTAAGCATAGCAAGGCAATGAGGGGTAATACTATGGCGTAACACATTTTGACGATACGCCGCACGATTGGAATTACATCGTCGGCTCGGCGGGCTCCCATAGCATTGCTCACGAGGGTACAGGCTGTCGCTCCAAAAGCATTGACTGGCATGAACAGCAGGGTAGAGGTGCTGCGGATAATGTTGGAAATGGCCAGTGGAAGTTCTCCCAAATGTTCGACGGCTACGAAAAAGAGAAACCATGTGCCTATGGTGAGAAAGTAGAGAATCATGCTCCATACCGATACATTCAGTATTTCGCGAATGAGGCCGAATCCTCCGGAACGCAATCGGAACAGTTGGTATTTTCCCCGATCTATATAAAAGAACGTGTAGAGGAAAAAGTGCAATGCGGCTGTCGCTTCTGCCAAAACGGATCCAAGTGCAGCTCCGGCAATACCCATTTCGGGTGCACCAAAGTGCCCGAATACAAAAATGTAGTTGAATACGACATTGGCGACAGTCATGATGACTGCATTTATCATCAGTACTTTGGTGCGGGTGACAGCTACGAAAAAGGCTCGGAACATCACACCGATAGAAGTGAACAGGAGACCGAATATCCGATACTGCATGTAATTTTCTCCGGCTTGACATACGGCGGCGGAGGAGATGAGTCCTTTCAACATTTGTGGGGTCCCTATAAGAGAAGCGAAGATGAGGATTATTGAAAATATTTCCAAAAAGAGAATCCCTTGCCCCATGATAGGGCCCAAAGTCCTATATTGGGCTTCACCGTTTCTACGAGCCATGAGAATTTGTGCTCCGGTGCTAAATCCGAAAGTGACCATGTAGAAAGCAAGATACAATACTCCGGCTAGGGCGGAGGCTCCTAATTCTACTTGTCCGACTCGCCCCATAAAAGCCGTATCGGTGATGTTGATGAGATTTTGTACAAAAAGGCTTACTAATATGGGGAGAGAGATTCTCCAAATTTCTTTACGACTATACATGCAGGAGGTGAAGATGATTATATATTAAAAAAGCCCACCTGACGAATCGGGTAGGCATTCGCAAGCTATATTCCTTATTATATGAGTTTATTGGTCGCTGTATCTGGGAAGATAACAGCCGGCGTAAAACTTTTTGCCTCTTCGGGAGTCATTAGGGCATAGGCCATAATGATGACGATGTCTCCCGGTTGTACTTTTCGGGCGGCGGCTCCGTTAAGACATATTACTCCTGAACCTCGTTCGCCTTTTATGACATAAGTCTCGAATCGTTCTCCGTTGTTGTTGTTTACGATGGAGACTTTTTCATTGGCAATAATGTTCGCCGCATCCATTAAATCTTCGTCGATCGTGATACTTCCGATATAATTCAGATTTGCTTGGGTGACGGTGACTCTGTGAATTTTTGATTTTACGACCTCTATAAACATGGTTTTATAAGTTATTGTTCGGGGCGTCGATATGCGATGTTGTCGATTAATCTCACCTCTCCGTTATATACGGTAATACAACCTACTATATAATCGCTGTCGTTCCAGTCTGCGATAGGCTGTAACGTGTTCCCATCGACTATTTCGTAGTATTCTACTCTCATTTCCGGTATTGCATCGATGGTAGAGATTACTTCATCGATAGTCTCTTTCACCGAATGGCTGGCTGCAAAGGTACGACTTTTAAATAATGTCTCTGCTATTTTGGGCGCATTTCTTCTTTGAGACTCTGTCAATCGGGTATTACGGCTGCTTAGTGCTAATCCGTCTGATTCGCGTACGATGGGGACAGCTATGATGTTGAATGTATAGCCCATTTGAGCGGCCATAGCTCGTATAACGGCAATTTGCTGAAAGTCTTTTTCTCCGAAGTAGGCATTATCGGGGTTGACTATATCGAAGAGTTTACTGACGATTTGAGCCACTCCGTTGAAATGTCCCGGTCGGTATTTACCTTCCATGACTTCCGCTACTTTTCCCAAGTGAAATGTCCGGGTATCTTCGGTTGGATAGATTTCTTCTACCGAAGGAGCGAATGCATAATCACAATTTACCGATTCGAGTAATTGACAGTCCTTGTCGAGCGTGCGAGGGTAAAGTAGCAAATCATTTTTGTCGTTGAATTGAGTGGGGTTGACGAATATACTGACTACTGTCACGTCATTATTAGCCACGCTGGTCTTTACCAGTTGCAGATGTCCGTTGTGTAAAGCGCCCATTGTTGGGACGAGACCTATCTTTTTCCCGGCATTTCTGTCCGAATCGAGTTGCTTACATAATTCGGCTATTGTTGTGAATACTTTCATAATTGAACATTGGTTGAAAAAATTGTGCAAAAGAAACAAATAAAACCCAAACGACGAAGATAAAGCTGTATTTTTTTATGGAGAGTAACCTTAAATGTTTCTTTTTGAAAGGGAAATATAGGGCGTCTGACGATTTTTTGGTGTTAATACTTCTAATATTTGGAGGGTTACGCTATTTTTTTTATTATCTTTGCAGAAAGATGCAAAAGTGGGCTGTATCTTGGCCTGACCGGTTAAATTCGTTTCAAGCCACGGGTATGCCATTTTTGCAAAATAAATTGAGTTTAAGAGGAGCAGAATGAAAGAAGCCAAAGTCCTATTTATTGCACAGGAGATTACCCCTTATCTGCCAGAATCGGAAATCGCTAATATTTGTCGAAATTTACCGCAAGGTATTCAGGATAGAGGGCATGAGATACGTACCTTTATGCCTAAGTACGGTTCTATTAACGAGCGTCGTAATCAATTGCACGAGGTGATTCGGTTGTCGGGAATGAATTTAATAATCGATGATACAGATCATCCTCTTATTATTAAAGTCGCTTCGATACAATCGGCTCGTATGCAGGTCTATTTTATAGACAACGATGATTATTTTCAACGTAATGCCGACGGGGTAGTCGACGAGGATATGCGTCCCGATAATGACGAACGGAGTATTTTCTTTGTCAGAGGGGTTATGGAGACCGTGAAAAAGTTGCGTTGGACTCCTGATATTATTCACTGTCACGGTTGGATAACGGCGTTGACTCCTTTGTATATTAAGAAAAGTTATGCCGAAGATCCTTCTTTTCGGGATGCAAAGGTGATATATTCGTTATACGATAATGGTTTCAAGACTCCATTCGACCCCAATTTTGCTGCAAAATTGAAGTTGGAGGGGATACAAGACACCGATATACCTTTTGCGGTAGGAGAGTCTATTGATCCTGTTGTTCTTAATAAATTGGCTATACAGTATTCCGACGGTGTGATTCAAGCCAGTCGAGATATAAATTCGGAAATTACGGATTATGTACAAAAAACGGGCATTCCTTTCTTGGGGTATCAAGACCCTGAAAATTATATAGATGCCTATAATGATTTTTATAATAAAATTGTAGGTAACGAATAACGTCAGTTACTAAATAGAAAATGAAAATATTTAGATTTTTACCGATAGCTTTTGCGATAGTTTTAGGTTTATCTTCTTGTGGAGACGAAAATAGCGCAATCGGTTCTTCGATAGTCGATACGAATATTGAAATTGTGGTGGACTCTTCTTTTCAAGAGTTGATAACGGTTGAGTCTGTTCCGAATGATAGTGTCGTTGGAAGAACTATAACACAATTAATCGGGCGTATTTCTATTCCGGGATATGGTAGGTTAGAAACCGATTTTCTTACCCAGTTTATGCCGGCTGCAAACTTTGATACGGTTGGTGTGAATAAACTCGATTCTTTGATTTTATATTTAAGTTACAATACAGAATCCTTTACAGGAGATTCTTTGGCCCCTATGCAGTTGAGTGTATATCCGTTGGATAAACGGTTGGAGTCGCCTGTATATAGCGGTATCGATCCGGCGGAATATTATAATGCACAAGCTGCCCCGGTTGCTTTGACAAGTTATAATGCTTCGTTTTTAGGATTACCTGATTCTCTTATAGAACTCGGCTATAAGATGATTCGGGTGAAATTACCCGATGAAATGGCTGACCGTTTTTATCAGAAATATAAAGAAGATCCAACTGTATTTTCGTCTCCTAGTAGGTTTACACAATATTTTCCGGGTTTTTATGTAAAGACATCTTATGGAAGCGGGTGTGTTGTGAATGTCCAAAATACGGTAATGAATTTACATTACACCAAAACAACCGTGATTAATGATAAGGATTCTACATATAACTCGACTCAAACTCTAATGGCGGTAACTCCCGAAATAACAACGGGAAACCATATAAAATTGGAAATAGATGCGGAGATAAAAAACGAAATATCTTCGGGGAAGGTCTATTTACAAGCCCCGGCAGGGTTAAATGTTTTGATTCACTTTCCAACGCGTAAAATTATTGAGACTTTTGAAGATGCAGTAGGGGGAAGTGGTAGTGCTTCGACTGTACAAGGACTTGTGAACTCGTTGACTTTACGTATTCCCGTAAAGACGGTTTCTAGTAATTATAATCTTGATCCTCCGCAATTTTTGCTGTTTATTCGTAAATCTGAGTTGCAAGAGTTTTTCGAAAAGAAAAAACTACCTGACAATGTGAATACATTTTATGCTAAGTATGATAGTGATGCCCATGTTTATAATTTTACGGGATTGAGGACCTTTATCAATAATATTATAGAAAAGAAACGGACGGGTACTGAAATCACAGATGCCGATGAGGAAATCGTTCTTGTACCGGTGTCTGTGTATAGCGAAACGGTATCTTCCGGTGGAAGTTATTACTATTATTCTTACAATGAGAAGGAGGTAGTTACCGATGTTGTTCCCTATATTTCTGCTCCATCATTGGCGTTAGTCGATGTAGATAACATTAAGTTGCGATTAACATATAGTAAACAGGATATGAAATAATTCTCTTTATATTTGAATACAAGAGGGAGAGATAAAATTTATCTCTCCCTCTTGTGTATTGTTGTGTTTAGTATTTTCATACATAGAAATCTCGTTAGTGATTTTCAAGGAAAACAGGAGAATGAATTTCTTTTTTTTGTTTGGTAAGAAAAAAATAGAGAAAAAGAGTTGCGGTGTTTCTTTAAATATATTACCTTTGCACCGCAATTGCCACAATAGCTCAGTTGGTAGAGCATTTCATTCGTAACGAAAAGGTCCCGGGTTCGAGTCCCGGTCGTGGCTCAGGAAAAGAGATTCAACTTACTTTTCAAATAGTTGAATCTCTTTTCTTTTTATATAAAAGTTTGGAAATCATCATATATAGCTTTTACGATTGAGGTATAATCGAGTCTTTGGTTGGCTTTGAAAGTTCTGTTGGTTATTCATGGGTATCGGTTTTGAGAGAATGAAAATAGTAAAAGCCTATGTTTAGGGTAGATAAGGTAGAGGTGAATTTTTTTTGTAATTTTCTTAGGAAAGATGTTGCGTAGAAATAAAAAAAGATCTATCTTTGCCGTCGCAAAACGAAACTGGTGCGGTAGTTCAGCTGGTTAGAATACATGCCTGTCACGCATGGGGTCGCGGGTTCGAGTCCCGTCCGCACCGCAGTAAAGAGATAAAATTCTTTATAACCAATTAAAATGGTGCTTGTAGCTCAGTTGGTTAGAGCATCGGATTGTGGTTCCGAGGGTCGTGGGTTCGAGCCCCATCTAGCACCCCAAAAGAAAAGGCGAGAGTTATTTACTCTCGCCTTTTCTTTTAGAGGGAAGTCTCTCAAATGAGATATTACATTTTTCTCCTGTGTTGCGTTAGCGAAATTATCGGCTGAGTCCTAAAAATATCAATGATTATACTTTTGTGAATGAGGGTTGGACTGGGTAAGGAGAAATAAAAAATTCTATTTCCCATTTTGTTTGGGCTAAGCCTGTGTTTATATTTGTGGAATATAGGAGGTGTTTTGGCAAAAAAACTTAAACAAGTTCAGGTTTTTGCAGTTGACTTTCGCTATATTTGTAAAATATAGGATGCGGTTCGGCAGAGTCAAATTGGAAATGTGATTTCCGTTTGCCTTTGCGCTCACCTTTCGCTATATTTGTCAAAACTAATCAAAGTATGGGACAAAATTTTGGATTTGTAAAAGTGGCAGCGGCGATTCCTCGTGTGGAGATAGCCGATTGTATATATAATGAGAGAGAAATATATAATCAGATAGTAGAGGCTGTTCATCGAAATGTACAAATTATTGTTTTCCCGGAACTTTCTATAACAGCCTACACTTGCGGCGATTTATTCGGCCATACGCTTTTATTGGAACAGGCTCGAAAGGCTTTGTCTCTGTTGGTGGAGGAGACTAGCGATTATCCGATATTATGTATCGTGGGAATGCCTGTGGCTGCTGGGAATTGTTTATATAATTGTGCCGTAGTATTCCAATCGGGTAAAATATTGGGAGTCGTTCCCAAAAGCTATTTGCCCAATTATAAGGAATTTTATGAGGAACGTTGGTTTACTTCTGGTATTTCGGCAACGATCGATACTATTGAACTATGTGGTGATAGGGTTCCGTTCGGTACAGATTTATTATTTGAGAGTGCGGGTGTCGTCGTGGGAGTAGAATTGTGCGAAGATTTGTGGGTTCCTATACCTCCCAGTTCGTATCTTGTACAGCAAGGTGCAGATATTATAGTAAATTTATCGGCTACGAATGAGTTGATAGGGAAACATTCTTATCTTCTTTCTCTTGTCCGGCAACAATCGGCGAGGTGTGTGGCCGGATATGTTTATGCTTCGGCCGGATTCGGAGAGTCTTCCACCGATTTGGTATTTGCAGGGAATGGCCTTGTTGTAGAGAATGGTAGTATTCTTGCCGAATCGAAGCGTTTTTCTTCAACGCCTCAACTTGTAGTGAGTGAAATCGATGTGGAGCGGCTGCGTACGGAGAGAAGAGTGATGACTTCGTTTGCAAAGGGAGCTTGGGCACATGGCAGAGATGCACGTTTCATTCCGTTTGTCTTAAACGATATTCCATTGCGGTTGACCCGTAAGGTGGGGGCTTTCCCTTTTGTGCCTTCCGATTCGTTTGTCTTGAACGAACGTTGTGCCGAAATACTCGATATACAAAGTTCGGGGTTAGCCAAGAGGTTAGTACATACCCAAGCTCAAAGTGTGGTTCTCGGTATTTCGGGCGGTTTAGATTCGACATTGGCTTTGTTGGTCGCAGTCAGAACACTCGATAAACTCGGTTGGAATCGAGAGAAGATAATAGGTGTGACTATGCCGGGATTTGGGACAACAGGTCGTACCTATCATAATGCTATGATGTTAATGCGTTCGTTGGGTATAACTATTCGGGAAATTTCTATTCGGGAGGCTTGTGAGCTTCATTTTAAAGATATTGACCACGATATTTCAATCCAAGATATTACTTACGAAAATTCCCAAGCGCGGGAACGTACACAAATTTTGATGGATATAGCGAACCAGACCGGAGGATTGGTTATAGGAACCGGGGATTTGTCTGAATTGGCATTAGGTTGGGCCACATATAATGGCGATCACATGTCGATGTATGCTATCTCAACAAGTATTCCCAAAACTTTGGTTAAGTATTTGGTGAGCTGGGTTGCCGAGAATGAGCTGGTAGGTGAGGCCCGGGATACGTTGATCGATATTGTCAATACTCCTATTAGCCCAGAATTGATACCTGCCGATGAAAATGGAGAGATAAAGCAGAAGACCGAGGATTTGGTAGGTCCCTATGCTCTGCATGATTTTTTCTTGTATAATATGTTGCGATTCGGTTTCTCTCCTGCCAAATTATATTTCCTTGCCCAATATGCTTTCGAAGGGGTGTATGAGCCGGATACGATAAAAAAGTGGCTGAAAATATTCTGTCGGAGATTTTTTAATCAACAATTCAAGAGGTCGTGTCTTCCCGATGGTCCAAAGGTGGGAATGGTAAGTCTTTCTCCTCGCGGGGATTGGCGGATGCCTAGTGATGCGTCGAGTGCCATGTGGCAGAAAGAGTGTGACGAGTTATAATCTGTTTTTCCTGCTTACTGGTCGGTCTGAGGAATTTTTTCTTTGGATAAAGAGCTTTTTGTAGAAATTGTGTCGTTGGGTAATATTGTGTTCCGTGGAATAGAATCGGATTGTATATCTTTGGTTTTACCGTTGTTTTTGGGATTTTTTCTAAATAAGTCTCCCCAACGGTTAAAATCGTGACGCAACATGATCCCTACGCCTTGTGTCGTCAATGCCGATTTGATGTAATAATTGCGGTCGTTATAATGATTATAGGCCTTCAATCGTATCGTTCCGCTTTTATTCAGCAAATATTCCAAATCGAAATCTCCGATGAATGTATTGTTATTGACCGTGTTGTCTCTATATCCGAAGTTCCCATTGAAAATCAATCGATTGTTCAGTAGCTGGCTGGATAGGGCAAGCTCCACCTCCATATCGGAAAAATCACCTTTTTCACTACGGAAGTTTGGCGAAATATTCCAGTTTTCGCTTAATTGTCCCAGAATGTTACCTAATTGAGAGGATAAGGTCGAGGAAGCGACAGAGACAAGTTCGTTATTTCTACTTTGCCCCATATTCATGAAGTCCGGAGTGTAGAACCTATTCAAGGCCAATAGATAGATGATCTGACGGTTCATCATGTCGTTTGTACTGATGATACTACGTACTCGTCGGTCTACGTCTTGGGTCAAAGTAGGGAATGCTATGTCGAAGTTTAGGTCTGGTCGACGTACGTCTCCGGATACATTCAAAATAGTTTGTACGGGTACTGTCGTTCTTGATAATTCTTTGTCATTGGCGAAGTTTTCATCGAGATCGAGCAGATTGGCCGAAAGGGAGTAAATAGCCGATATATCCAAGTTGGTAGCCATAGGATCCCCGTGGAAAGATACCCGGCTTCCTTCTTTAATAGAGAAGTCTCGTGTAATGATATCTTGCAAGCTGAAATTGTAACTCCCTTTTTCCAAGACATAGGAACCATATAATTTTATATCGCCGTCCATTGAATTATATTCCAGTAATATACTGCCCTGACCGGTCGCTTTTATCATATCTCCGGTAGATTTGTCCATGATTAGGTTCATTTGGGCTTGGTTGGTTGCTTCTATTTGCAGATTTAAATTTAATGCACTACTGTTTTGTATTTTACTGTTCTCCATCATGCGGGCATTGTTCTTAATGACAATGCTATCGGCTTGGAGCTCTCCTATCTTTGTGTTCTGTTTTCCTGAATTGGTGAAAGTAATAAAGTCATAATCTCCGGCAGCTTCCGATCCTGATAGGACGAAGGTGAATTTCGACTGGTCTCCGGTGGACATATTTACGTCGATTTGGGTTTGTTCCGGACTTCCTTTTATCATAGTAGAGCCTGTCCCGTAAATGGTTCCATAATATATGGGGCTTTGCCTTTCTGTCATATCGTAGGACAGGAAATCTTGGGCTTCGGTTATGGCAATATCGTAACTTACATCTTTGAAATTATGATGTTCTATCCAACCCGAACCTTTTGCCGTATGTTTCAATTTATCATAAATCGTAACGTTGTCAAACCAAATACGGGTAGGGGATAAATGAATACTATCGGATAGATTGTACCGAGTGTTCAAATATTCAATACCGAAATCTAAATTTTCGACATAAGCATCACCGGTAACATTTAGGGCCTTGAATCTTCCGAAAAAGTCTATGTGCCCGCTGGCTATTCCCGATATGTCGCTCATAACGGTAGAAACAAATGGTCGAAGGAATGCAATATTCAATTTATCAGGATCGAACGAAAGAGAGAGAGAGTCTTTTGTCGGAAATATATATCCGTCGATATAAGTTTGTTTATCTTCTTTATTTTCGATGAACCCTTTCATGAGAATACCTTGATTGTCGTTATCCCACATGCTGAATAGATGTAAGTCCCCGAAGATCGCTTCATTGTAGGAGAAATCTTTTACATCGAATTGTTCAGTACTTAATCGAGGTGCGCCTGTCAATAGATGTGTAGCTAACAAATTTCCAGTAGCGTTACCCCCGAAAGTGACATTTTTTATATTGAGTGTACCGAAAATATAATCGAGGTCTACGTCGTTGAGTTGTATTTTCAATTCGTCTTCTTCTCGGTTGGAGGCGATACCGTCTATAAGTATATATTGGGGAGCATGTGATATTTCAAAATCATTGATTTCTATTTGTTTCTCACAATAGGAAATATCCGAAGGGCTCATTTGCCAAATAGTATCGTTGAAAATAAGAGTGGAAGGATTGATGTGAGTTTGTATTTGTAATTTATTCCCTTCGTGGGTTCGTGAAAAATGGGTCGATGTATTCAATTCTCCATAAAATGTCGATTGGGTGTCGTTATTCCAGTTGAGTACAAGGTCGAGACTGTCTCGATAGGCCTTGCTTCTAAGGCTCCATGTCGTTCGTATTTGTTTTTTATTGTAGGAGTTCGTTTCTATGAATAAAGCCATTTCGGTGGAATCTTTTCGTGCTGAAATGAATGCATCTTCGATATGACTTTTTTTATACCAGAGATGGGGAATCGTTCCGGTTATGAGGGCTGTGTTTCGGAGGCTATTCATTTCACCTTCGATAATAGCTCTATCTGTGAATGTAACAGGTAGTTCGAGCACTTGTGCCATGTGTATATTAGGCTCGACGGTAAATCTGAATTTAAAATTATTCGGTTGTTGATTTTTTTTGTGTTCTGTTTTTTTAGGTTGGTTCTCTTGGAATGGGAATATAGATGGAAGGGATTCCGATAACAGTGTTTGTAAAGATTTTTGTAGAGTAGAGAATTTGTAATTACCTTCAATCCAACCGTTAATATAGTCCGAAGTAACAGCTATACTTTGTGGAGTGTTTTGGTTATGAGCTTCTATATTGAATTTATTTAGTCTGAATGTATCGTCGTTGTTTGTAAAAGATAAACTATCGATAGATAAGAGGCCTTCTGCGTTGTCCAAATTGTTCCCTGTAAATTTGGCGACTACATTGAATCCTAACTTGGAATTTTTATACTTGGGCATTAGTTTTAAAGCCGATACATTGAGGTCTCGTGCCTGTAAGACGAGGTCGAATTCGGAGTCTTTATCTTTTAAGACAGAAAGACCATTGACTCGGAGTTTCCCATTCGGATCGTTAATTTCGATTATACCATTATATCGATTGTCCCCGAACTCACCGTTAAGCATGATGTTTTCGTAAGGATATCCTTTGTATTCAAAATAGCTGATTCCCCCGACCACTTTGCCGGTTGGGGCCTGATATTTGGCTTTTTTACTGTCGAGTTCGACTTTGAAAATAATTTCGCCATAAGGATTTCCTTCGGTGAATAGTCCATTTAGATTAAATTTTTTCGATTCTATCAATCCGCTGTATCGAGTCGTATTCAGACTATTGTTTTGGTTGATGGATATATCGGAATGAACAGAGCCGAGATCTGTTTCTAATGTTCCGCAGGCTGTCAGATTTTGGTTTTGGTTCGAGATATTACCGGTGAAATGAATTGTACCTAACCGGGAAATAGTTTTACATTGTTCTTCGGTTAGAAAAGGTAATTTGGAAGAAATATCGGCCAATCCCGAAGATGAAGCGTTTAATGTGATAGGGTCGCAGAGTATATCTCGTTTTTGTGGATTTGTTATGTTTTTCACGGATATTTGACTGTGAGCGATGATATCTTCTTTCCCGAAATTAAAATCAAAGGTATGGAAATATAGATTGTTTGGAGTTCCTGTCAGATGCATCGAAATGAGTATCGGAGTATTTATTTTTTCCAATACCGGGATAAAGGCAGCTATATCGCTGGGATTAATTAGGGATTTCGTTATCTGTAAAGAGAATCGTGTTTGGTCGTAGAAGTGTTCGGCCGAGAGTGTATCGGGCAGCGTGGCGATAATTGGTTTGATTTCGATACGGCTATGGGGTAATTGTATTTTAAAGTCAGATAACATTGCTTGTTGTCGGTTGGCTTCGAATTTAAATTGTAGACGATTTAAAGAAAAACCCGATTGCTCGTCGAATCCCAATCGCTTGATGGAGATATTTACCGAGTCTTCCGATAGTGCTTTGATAGATAGTTTTGACAATAAGTTTCTCAAATCGATATGGCTCGGGTCGAATTGTCCGCGTCGTATGGGTGCGGATAATATGTCGTATTTGATTTTTCCACGGCGTATGATCGCATTGTTTATTTTGAAATTTATTTTCTTTTTCGGTGTATTCTTATTGCTTTTGAAAGCGTCGATAATAAATTGCAGGTTTGTTTCAGAGCTTGGAGTCTCTTTTGTTATACGGGCATCCAGACCGAATAGCTGTATATTCGTGAAAACCAATTCTCGATCGACGAGTAAATCTGAAAGGGAGATACCGGCCGATATTTTATTGGCATATAATAAAGTGTCTCCATTTAAGTCGGGTATATATGCACCGAACAGCTCTAACTTGTTGAATGGCGATATTTGTATTCGGTCGATCGTTATGTCTGTATCTAAAAGAGCGGATAGCTCTTTTATACCGATGTGCCTGACTTTATCCTGTATGTTGGGAATAGATAACAAGATATAGCCAAGTGTATATATCGCTATGACAGAGAATATAACGATATGCACAAATATCCGAAATGCAGAATAGATTTTCCTCATCTTTATAAGTATGCAAAAGTAGTGTTTCCTTTTGAAAGTAGCGATAGGATGCTTGGCTTTTCTTTTTCATTAATGTATGAAATAATTATAAAAGTCAAATGGTTTTACCGATGAAATATGTACTTTTGCAGACCTTGATTTGATGAAGGATTGAAAGGAGTAAATGTATATGAGCATAACTATTTTAGGTATAGAATCTTCGTGTGACGATACTTCTGCCGCTGTTATTCGCGATGAGGTCATGCTGTCGAATGTAATTGCTAGTCAAGCGGTTCACGAGGCTTATGGAGGCGTTGTTCCTGAATTGGCATCTCGGGCGCACCAACAGAATATTATTCCGGTTGTGTCGGAGGCTTTAAAACGTGCGGGGGTGACTCCGGAGGATTTGAGTGCGGTGGCGTTCACCAGAGGCCCCGGACTTATGGGGTCTTTGCTCGTCGGAACTTCTTTTGCCAAAGGTTTTACGACAGCATTGAATATTCCTCTCGTCGATGTCAATCATTTGCAAGCTCATGTTATGGCTCATTTTATCAAACGGTCTCCCGATGATAACACTCAGCCTCCCTTCCCGTTTTTGTGTTTACTCGTTTCGGGAGGAAATTCGCAAATCATTAAAGTAGAGTCTTATAATGAAATGACTGTTATCGGACAAACGATAGACGATGCTGCCGGTGAAGCTTTTGACAAATGTGCCAAAGTAATGGGATTGCCTTATCCGGGAGGCCCGGTTGTAGATAGATTGGCGAAGGAAGGGAATCCCAAAGCGTTTGCACTAAGCAAACCTCACATACCCGGTTTTGATTATAGTTTCAGTGGACTGAAAACCTCCTTTTTATATTTATTGAGAGACAAAATAAAAGAAGACCCCGATTTCATCGAAAAAAATAAGTGTGACTTGTGCGCATCGTTGCAGACTACGATTGTGGACATTTTGATGGACAAACTTTATAAGGCCGTTAAACAAACTGGAATAAAGCATGTGGCTGTTGCCGGGGGCGTTTCGGCGAACTCCGCTGTGAGGGTTGCTTTTGAAGATTATGCCCGAAAGTATGGTTGGACAGTTTATCTGCCGCCCTTCTCTTTTACGACCGATAATGCGGCTATGGTGGCTATTACGGGTTATTATAAATATTTGGATAAAGAGTTTTGTGATATAGCGAAGGCTCCTTTTGCCCGGGTTGAATTATAAATACGAATGAAATGAATGTCGAGATTATTGTTATCGGCGATGAGTTGTTGATCGGACAGGTGACCGATACGAATTCTGGGTGGATTGCTCGGGAGCTGAATCATATAGGGTGGGAGGTTACCGAGATAACGACAGTTAGAGATAGGTCTCGGGAAATAACCGATGCTCTGAATAGCTCGTTCGGTAGGGTCGATGTCGTTTTGATGACCGGTGGATTGGGCCCGACGAAGGACGATATTACAAAGCAGACCCTTTGTGATTATTTCGGTGGAAAGTTGGTCTTCAATGAGTCGGTATTTGCCAATGTGGAAGCCATTTTTCGTCGTCGTAAATTGACGATGAATGATAGTACGCGCAATCAAGCCTATGTTCCTAATGTGTGTACAGTTATTCAAAATACCGTGGGTACGGCTCCTGTCATGTGGTTTGAAAGAAATGGCAAGGTGTTGGTGTCTATGCCGGGTGTCCCGACAGAAATGAAGACCGTCATGAAAGAGGCGGTTATAAGCCGTTTGAGGGAGTATTTTCAAGATCATTCGTCTATCTTGCATCGCACTTGTTTGGTGAAGGATTTTACGGAATCGAGGTTGTCCGAAACTTTATCCGACTTTGAAGCGCAATTGCCGGTGTGTATCAAACTTGCCTATCTGCCTACGCCGGGAGTGATTCGGTTGAGATTGACTGCTCGTGGCGATGAAGAGTCATATTTGCAGAAGATTATCGATGGTGAGTTTTTTAAATTAAGGACTATATTGGGGAGTCATCTGTTTTGTAGTTCGGATACAACTCTCGCAGGAGCATTAGGGTCGATATTAACCGAAAGAGGAGAAACGTTGGCGACAGCCGAAAGTTGCACGGGAGGAAATATAGCTCATGAAATAACAAGGATAGTGGGTAGTTCGGTCTATTTTAAAGGTAGTGTCGTGGCGTATTCTAACGAGGTGAAAATACGTGTTTTGAATGTGTCGTCGGAGACATTATCGGGTTTTGGCGCTGTGAGTAGGGAGACCGTCTTGCAAATGGTATCGGGGGTACAAAGATTGTTGTCTTCCGATTGTGCGATAGCGACTTCTGGAATAGCAGGTCCGGGTGGAGGCAGCGTTGAGAAACCGGTAGGTACGGTGTGGATTGCAGTTCGGTATGGCGAGCGAAGCGAGGCTGAATGTTTTTGTTTCGAAGGCGATAGAGAGCAAGTAATTGCACGTGCGACCCAATCGGCTTTGTTGATGTTGATACAACTGATGACAAAATAGAACTGAATAAAAAAGTTCCGATTTTAATACCTTAAAAATTTGGAACATATTTCTAAAATGCTTTACTTTGCACTCTGTTTGCGAAAGCAGTAAGAAAAAACAAATAAAATAATAGATAGCGATGTCAAAGATTTGTCAAATTACAGGAAAAAAAGCAATGGTTGGCAACAACGTTTCGCACTCAAAAAGAAGAACGAAAAGAAGATTTAATGTCAACCTCTTTACAAAGAAATTTTATTGGGTAGAACAAGATTGTTGGATCACGCTTACACTTTCGGCTGCCGGTCTTCGTACAATCAATAAAATGGGATTAGATGCAGCTATCAAGCAAGCTGCCGGAAATGGGTATTTAACAGAAATAAAAATGTTATATTAAGATATGGCAAAGAAAGCAAAAGGTAATAGGGTTCAAGTAATTCTTGAATGCACGGAACACAAGGCGAGTGGTATGCCCGGAACATCGCGTTATATTACTACTAAGAACAGAAAAAATACCACAGAAAGATTGGAGTTGAAAAAATACAATCCCATCTTGAAAAGAGTTACTGTACATAAAGAAATAAAATAAGGAAGGATTGAACCATGGCAAAGAAAACAGTTGCATCGTTGCAAAAAGGCGAAGGCCGTACTTATTCTAAAGTGATAAAAATGGTAAAATCGCCGAAAACAGGGGCTTATACTTTCCAAGAGGAAATGGTTCCGAATGACGCGGTTAAAGATGTACTTAGTAAGTAAGTCATAATTAGCGTAATATAAAGAAACTTTCTTATACGAAATGTGTAAGGAAGTTTTTTTTTACCATGATAATTTTATAGCTTTGCATATCCACCGGGTAGCTGCTTACAGTTACTTTTCTTAAAAATTTTATATATGGGATTGTTTGATTTCTTTTCGAAAGAGAAAAAGGAAACCTTGGATAAGGGATTATCTAAGACCAAAGAGGGCGTATTTTCCAAGTTAGCGCGTATTGTTGCCGGGAAGTCACAAGTCGATGAGAATATATTGGACGATTTGGAAGAAGTATTGATCACGTCTGATGTCGGAGTGGAAACTACACTTCGTATTATAGACCGAATAGAGAAGCGGGTAGCTCGTGACAAATACATAAATACGAACGAATTAAACTCAATTCTCCGGGAAGAAATCACAGCGTTGCTAACCGAAAACGATGTTGAGGATGCCGGTGAATTTTCTGTCCCCGAAGGGAAAAAACCGTATGTAATCATGGTTGTCGGGGTGAATGGTGTAGGCAAGACTACAACTATCGGTAAGTTGGCATATCAATATAAAAAGAGAGGGAATAGTGTTTATTTGGGAGCTGCCGATACGTTTCGTGCCGCTGCGGTCGAGCAGTTGATGATATGGGGCGAACGGGTTGGAGTCCCTGTCGTGAAACAAAAAATGGGAGCCGATCCGGCATCCGTGGCGTTCGATACGTTGAGTTCGGCGAAGGCGAATAATGCCGATGTGGTAATTATCGATACGGCAGGTCGTTTGCATAATAAATTGAATTTGATGAACGAGTTGACCAAAATAAAGAAAGTAATGGAGAAAATCGTTCCCGGTGCTCCTCATGAAATCTTGTTAGTATTGGACGGCTCCACAGGACAGAATGCTTTTGAGCAAGCCAAGCAGTTTACTGCCGCGACCGAGGTGAACGAGTTGGCCATAACGAAACTCGATGGTACGGCCAAAGGTGGTGTGGTCATAGGTATATCCGATCACTTTAAGATACCGGTTAAGTACATAGGGCTGGGTGAAGGCATGGAAGATTTGCAGGTGTTCCGCCGTAAGGAGTTTGTGGACTCGTTGTTCGGAGATTGATATTCGTGAGTTTTTAGGATAGACGGCTGGGTGGTCTTGCAAAGGCTTCATAGCCGTATTTTTGTGTAATGACAATGATAAAAAATAGCGTTGATATTATTACGTTGGGTTGTTCGAAAAATTTGGTGGATTCCGAACGATTGATGCATCGTTTCGCAGAAGCCGGTTATAAGGTGAGACATGATCCTGAAAAAGTTTCGAGTGAGTTTGTCGTAGTGAATACTTGTGGCTTCATTGGAGATGCCAAAGAGGAATCTATCGAAATGATTTTACAAATGGTCGAGGCTAAAAAAGCTCATAAGATACATCATCTTTATGTGATGGGCTGTTTGTCTCAACGTTATCGGGAAGAACTGGAAGCCGAGATACCCGAGGTAGATAAGTTTTATGGAAAATTCGACTGGACTGATTTGTTGACGGATTTGGGATCGCGAATTTCCGAGGAGAAAGATTTCGGGCGCATACTGACAACTCCGCCTCATTATGCCTATGTGAAAATTGCCGAAGGTTGTAATCGATTTTGTTCTTATTGTGCTATTCCTTTAATTACAGGGCGCTTCGTTTCTTATCCTCTGGAACAGTTGCTCGACGAGGTGAGGAGCTTGGTTTCGCAGGGCGTGAAAGAGTTTCAGATTATTGCTCAGGATTTATCTTCCTATGGACTTGATTTGTACGGGAAATTGAAATTACCGGAGTTAATCGATCGTATGGCGCAGATTCCGGGTGTGAAGTGGATACGGTTACACTATGCTTATCCGTCACAATTCCCTTATGAGATATTACCTGTTATACAGCGTCATGATAATGTTTGCAAATATCTCGATATCGCATTGCAGCATATCAGCGACCATGTGTTGGTAGATATGCGTCGGCATGTGACGAAGCAGGAGACTTATGATTTGTTGAAACGCATACGAATGGAAGTCCCCGGCATACATATTCGCACGACATTGATGGTGGGATATCCTGGTGAGACCGATGAGGATTTCGAGGAATTAAAAGCGTTTGTTCGGGAGGCTCGTTTCGAGCGTATGGGGGCGTTTGCCTATTCCGAAGAAGAGGGTACTTATGCGGCCAATCATTTTCCTGACTCTATCCCGGAGGAAGTGAAACAGGCCCGACTCGACGAGTTGATGGCATTACAAGAAGAAATAGCACTTGAAAGCAATGCTTCGAAGGTAGGTCAAATATTTGATGTGATAGTCGATCGGGAAGAGGAGGACTATTATGTGGGGCGTACGGAGTACGATTCTCCCGAGGTCGATCCCGAAGTGCTTATTGCAAAAGATCGTTTTCTGACTGTTGGAGATTTTTGTCGGGTAAAAGTCGTCGAAGCTCTGCCTTTTGAGCTTATGGCTGTTCCCGTGGAGTTGGATTGATAAGTCGGTGTGATATGGCGAAAGAGGTTGATTCTATACATTTGCTATCTTGTGCTATTGAGGCGAGTTTGGGAAATGATTTCCCGGCTTTCGCTTTTCGTCTGCCGGGCGACGATGGTTTTTATTGGGGTGCTTGTGAGCCTGATAGACTTATGACTCTTGCCGATGGCGTTTTCCCTGAAAGACAGGAGGGCTTCTTTTTCGCACCTTTTGAAGAAGGCGAGTTGCCTCGTTACTTTTTCCCTGTGAAAATACAACGGGCCGAAGAGATAAGTTTGGAGGCGTTGGATTACGGGGCGGGACAAACTTTGGCAAAGTTGGAGATAAAACCGGTAGATAGTTCTTTTGAACAGTATGAAAAACAAGTAAATACGCTTGTCGCAGCAATGTCTCGTAAAGAGATAAAAAAGGCTGTTCTTTCCCGTACCGTCACATTGAACCGTTCGGTAGTTTCCGATGGGCAGCTGTTTTTTCGACTGGCTGCAAAATACGATTCGGCTTTTGTTTCGTGGGTCAATGTGCCCGGTGTAGGACGATGGATAGGAGCTACGCCCGAAACATTGCTCGATTGTGACGGAGTGTCATTGACTACGATGGCTCTCGCAGGTACGCGAAAGGCGGGAGCGAGGGAGCCGTGGGGACAAAAAGAACAAGAGGAGCAACAAATTGTGACCGATTATATATCGAAGGTATTTAGAGATAAAGGTCTCGAACCGATTATCGGTGAGCGGTTTTCTCGCAAGGCAGGACAGGTGGAACATCTGTGTACGCCTATTTCTCTGAAAGTCGGTTCGGCAAACGGGAGATTGGCCGAGATATTGTCGGTGCTTCACCCTACGCCGGCTGTGGGTGGGTATCCCAAAGAACTTGCGATGGAATGGATTCGTCGAGTAGAACCGCATGAGCGCAGATATTATGGCGGTTATTTGGGCCCTATGTTTGGTGAGCATGTTCGTTTGTTCGTCAATCTTCGGTGCATGGAAGTAGATGATTCCCGATTGAGATTGTATGTCGGCGGAGGTTTGACCGATAAATCGGACCCGGAAAGTGAGTGGAAAGAAACCGAGGCGAAAGCGCAGACTTTGCTGTCGATTATCAATGGTTATAAGTAGAGTGAATATGAAAACGACCGATAAACAGGGCTGTAATATTCTTGTCGCACTTTTGGCGGAACATGGTGTAAAGCGTGTCGTTCTATCGCCCGGATCGAGAAATGCTCCTTTATTAATGGCATTTTCGCGTACACCCGATATACAGGACTATGTCGTTGTCGATGAACGTACAGCGGCTTTTATGGCATTGGGTATGTCGCAACGTAGCGGTGAACCTGTGGCATTGGTTTGTACATCGGGAACAGCGTTACTCAATTATGCGCCGGCTGTTGCCGAGGCCTATTACCAACATATTCCGTTGATAGTTATCTCGGCGGATCGTCCTATGGAGTGGATCGATCAGGACGATAGTCAAACATTGCGGCAGTACGGCGCTTTGTCTCACTTTGTGAAACGTTCGTATAATTTACGGGCGGAACTGTCTCTGCCGATGGACGGGTGGTACTTCAATCGTTGTATAAACGACGCTTTGTTAACGTCATTGTCGGGAGAAAAGGGCCCTGTTCATATTAATATCGCTGTTTCCGAGCCGCTCACGCAAGAAATGGATATGCCTTCCGTACGGGAGCGTTTTGTTACTCGCATGCCTTCGTCGAGCATTCCCGATGAGCATTCTATGAAACTTTTGTGCGATGAGTTTATGTCGGCTCGAAAGGTGTTGGTTTTAGTAGCTTTCTCACAGCCCGACGAGCAGTTGAGTCAAGCTCTTTTACGTTTAGCGGAATTGCCGCAGGTTGTCGTTCTTACCGAAAGCATAGCCAATGTGAGGGGGAAGAATTTGATACCTACGATCGATAGGGTTTATTCGGTAATCGATAAAGCGGAATGGGAAGATTATGCACCCGATTTGCTCATTACATTAGGCGGATCATTGGTGTCGCGTATGATAAAGGCTTTTTTACGGCAGTATAAGCCCAAGTTGCATTGGCGTATATCACAAGGCGATCATGTAGTAGATACGATGCAATCGTTGACTTGCCATATCGATTCTCAGGCTGCATCATTTTTAGAGGTGTTGTCTCGAAGTGTATTCCCGATAGAGAGCGACTACTCGATGCTGTGGCATAGGAAAGAGGTGATTGCTACTCGTTTGCACGACGATTATATCGCTCATGTCGGGTGGTGTGATTTGAAAGCATTTTCATTGATATTACCTGCGATTCCGCCGGGAACAGCATTGCAGCTTTCCAACGGTACTACGGTACGCTATGCCCAGTTGTTCAAGTGCGAACAGGTGTTGCGGAGCGATTGTAATCGGGGCGTGAGCGGTATAGAAGGATCCACCTCGACCGCTGCGGGTGCGGCTTGTGTGGGTGAGGAGATGACAGTATTGATTACGGGAGACATGAGCTTTTCGTATGATGTAAATGGGTTATCATCGACTTATCTTTCTCCCCGGTTTAAAATTATCGTAATGTGTAATGGGGGTGGGGGAATCTTTCGATTTATTAAACCGACTTCCGATTTGCCCGAATTGGAAACTTGTTTTGAAATACATAGAGATATTTCGGTCGAGAAATATGCCGATTTGTTCGGACTTCGTTATTTCGAGCTCAATGATGAAAAATCGGCCGCAGAGGTACTTTCTCTCTTTTTTGCCGAGAAAGATCGGCCGGCTATACTGGCGGTCCACACCCCGAATGTTTATAATGCCGAGGTTTTGCGGGGATACTTCCGCCGGTCGAGGCAATGATGATAATGATTAAATTTAAAAATATAAGAATATGGAACCGATAGATTGGAAAACGATTAAGGAGTATGAGGATATACTTTTCGATTATTGTGATGGAATCGCAAAGATAACGATTAACCGCCCGCAAGTATATAATGCGTTTCGTCCGCAAACGAATTGTGAGATGCTCGATGCCATGTCTATTTGTCGGGAACGTTCCGATATTGGCGTTATCATTCTGACGGGAGCGGGAGACAAAGCGTTTTGTTCCGGTGGAGACCAGAAAGTGAAAGGAATTGGCGGTTATATCGATGAAAACGGTGTCCCGAGGTTAAATGTTTTGGATTTGCATAAAGCTATACGTTCCATTCCCAAGCCGGTTATCGCTATGGTCAACGGTTATGCGATCGGAGGCGGGCATGTGTTGCATGTGGTATGTGATTTGACAATCGCTTCGGAGAACGCTCGATTCGGACAGACTGGCCCGAAAGTGGGAAGTTTTGACGGAGGATTCGGCTCGTCCTATTTAGCTCGTATCGTAGGGCAGAAGAAAGCGCGCGAAATATGGTTCCTATGTCGCCAATATTCAGCGAAAGAGGCAGAAGAAATGGGGCTGGTCAATAAAGTTGTTCCTTTCGACCGATTGGAGGAAGAGACAATCGAATGGTGTCGAACGATATTGAAACGTAGCCCGATGGCTATACGAATGATTAAGCGGGCGTTGAATGCCGAACTTGACGGGCAGCGGGGTTTGATGGAATTTGCCGGTGATGCCACTCTCATGTATTATCTCATGGAGGAGGCGCAGGAGGGCAAGAATGCTTTCCTTGAAAAGAGAGACCCCGATTTCCAGAAATTTCCCAAATTCCCCGGATAGATGTTAAAGGCAAGTTATACTCCTTATATACTTCATTTCAAAGTCCCTAGCGGAACTTCTCGGGGCGTTCTCACGCAAAAGGAGACCTATTTCTTGAAAGTGTGGGACGAGCATAATCCCGATTGTTTCGGGATAGGAGAATGCGCACTGTTTAAGGGATTGGGAGCAGACGATCGTCCTGATTATGAAGCTATGTTGCAAACGGTTTGTCGGGGTATCGACCGAATAGATGAAATAGATTTGTCTACATGGAGTTCTATCCGTTTTGGAGTGGAGACCGCCTTACTCGATTTGCAGCATGGCGGACGACGCATGATTTATCCGTCTGAGTTTACTGCCGGGAAACAAGCGATTGAAATAAACGGATTGATATGGATGGGCGATAAGCGCACTATGGCTTCCCGTATCGATGAGAAATTAGCGGCCGGGTTCTCTTGTATTAAGTTGAAAATTGGAGCGATAGATTTCGATGATGAATGTGAATTGCTGGCTGCAATCCGGCGACGATATAGCCGGGAGGATATAGAGTTGAGGGTCGATGCCAACGGTGCGTTCTCTCCTTATGATGCATTGGAACATTTGCAACGTCTTTCGGCTTATGATTTACATTCGATAGAACAGCCCATACGAGCCGGACAATGGGAGGCGATGGCTCGGTTGTGCGAAGAAACTCCTCTACCGATAGCTCTGGACGAAGAATTAATCGGGATAACCGATTCCACCGAGAAATTAGCGTTATTGGAGACGATTACTCCGCAATATATCGTTTTGAAGCCTTCTTTGATAGGTGGATTTTCGGGTGCGGAAGAGTGGATCGAATTTGCTCGGAATTGTCGTGTGGGTTGGTGGATAACATCGGCATTGGAATCGAATGTGGGATTGAATGCAATTGCGCAATGGACGGCGACATTGCCTATAAATATGCCTCAGGGATTGGGAACGGGAGCTTTGTACACCAATAATATACCGTCACCGTTGGAGCAGATAGGAGATGAGTTGAGATATAATCCTGATAAAACTTGGATTTTTTCGATGGATTCATGGAAATAAGGCTAAATCATCGTATTTGTCGTAGTCGAGAAGAGATACTCAATGCTTCTACACCCGAAGTGGCTGCTTTTCTCGATGAGTGGTTCGCACCTTCCGATTTTGTTTGGGGACATACTTCGGGATCGACCGGAACTCCAAAGCCGGTAAGATTACTGAAACGAGATATGGAGGCTTCGGCACGGTTGACCAATGACTTTTTCGATATTACCTGTCGTTCGGTAATGTTGTTATGCCTGTCGCCCGATTATATTGCCGGTAAAATGATGATTGTAAGAGCCTTGTTATCCGGTGCTGATTTGTTGGTCGTAACTCCTTCGTCGTTGCCTTTGACGGCAATAGACGAGCCTATCGATTTTGCCGCGATGGTTCCGGCGCAAGTAGTCGAATCTTTGAAAAGTACGATGCAGAAATCAAGACTTTCTCGTATAACGTCTCTGATAATAGGTGGTGCACCTTTATCTCCCGGTACTGAGGTGGAGCTGGAAAAACTTCCTGTCGATATGTATGCTACTTATGGTATGACCGAGACAGTTTCGCATGTCGCATTACGCCGTATCGGTGACTCTTTGTCGTTATATTGTGCGTTGGGTGGTATATCTTTTTCGATAGATGAACGAAATTGTTTAATCATTCACGCTCCGCACTTCTCTGTAAAAGAGTTTGTAACGAACGATGTGGTTGAGCTGGTGGATTCTCGGAATTTTCGATGGATAGGACGGTATGACCATGTGATCAATACGGGAGGGATAAAGGTTTTTCCAGAGTTGATCGAAAAGAAAATAGCAGGTCTGTTTACACGCCGTTTTTTTGTAACGTCTTGTGACGACCTGAAATGGGGTGAATCGGTTGCTCTCGTTATAGAAGGCGAGGCTTTGTCTCTGGAACAAGAAAAAATATTTCTGGAAAAGATTCGGGCAAAAGTAAATAAATATGAGTTCCCACGTAAAGTATTGTATGTGCAGAAGTTTAAGGAGACGTCTTCGGGAAAAGTTATACGGAATATTTAGTCCTTTTTCTTCGTTGAGAAAGAATTAGAAATATAAAATTTATGATTTTATTTTGATAGTAATAAAAATTATTTGTATTAACTTGTCTTGCCGAATACTCAAATTATATTTACCTTTATTGCAAATTTAATATATCTCTAACATTTTAATATTTTATCATGAAATTTTTTCAAAATTTAGTATGGGTAGCCATTTTTTCGTTATCGGGTACAGTGGCCGCTCAAACACCTGTTTATCTTGATGAAACCAAGCCGATGGAAGACCGAATAGAGGATGCTCTGTCGAGAATGACGCTCGAAGAAAAAGTGGCATTGTGCCACGCACAATCCAAATTCAGTTCACCGGGAGTGCCTCGTTTGGGATTGCCCGAAAATTGGATGACCGACGGTCCTCATGGAGTTCGTGCCGAGGTCATTTGGGACGAATGGGACCAAGCAGGGTGGACGAACGATTCTTGTATGGCATTCCCGGCATTGACTTGTTTGGCAGCGACTTGGAATCCTGAGATGGCTCTGTTGTATGGCAAATCGATAGGCGAGGAAGCGCGATATAGAAATAAGAATGTATTATTGGGACCGGGTGTCAATATCTACCGTACTCCGTTGAATGGTCGTAATTTTGAATATATGGGAGAGGATCCCTATTTAGCTTCGGAGATGGTGGTTCCTTATATCGAAGGGGTACAGTCTAACGGGGTAGCAGCCTGTGTGAAGCATTATGCGTTGAATAATCAGGAATACGATCGGCATGCTGTCAATGTCGAGGTTAGTGACCGGGCTTTATATGAAATTTATCTTCCAGCGTTTAAGGCTGCTGTACAAAAAGGAAAGGCTTGGGCTATTATGGGAGCCTACAATCGTTATAAGAATCAATATTGTTGTCACAACCAATATTTGTTGAACGATATTCTCCGAAAAGAATGGGGATTTGATGGTGTCGTAGTATCGGATTGGGGTGGAGTATTCAATACGATGGAGGCTGCTTATAATGGTTTGGATATGGAGTTCGGGACTTGGACAGATGGTTTGACGAATGGTAAAGGAGATGCGTATAGCAATTACTATTTGGCACAACCGTTTCTTGATTTGTTGAAAAACGGGACGATTCCGGAATCTGTTGTCGATGGCAAAGTTCGAAATATATTGCGTCTGATGTTTCGTACTACGATGAATCGTAACAGACCTTACGGCTCTTTCAAAACCCCGGCTCATGCTTCTGCTGCTCGTAAAATCGCCGAGGAAGGCATTGTGTTGTTACAGAATAAAAACAATGTATTACCCATTCGTTTGTGCGAAACCAAACGCATCTTGGTTGTCGGAGAGAATGCGATAAAGATGATGACGGTAGGTGGCGGAAGCTCTTCGTTGAAAGCACGATATGAGATATCCCCATTGGACGGATTGAAGGCAAGAGTCGGAGATGCTGCTGAGGTGATGTATGCTCGTGGATATGTCGGTAATATCGATGGATCTTATAATGGGGTGGTTTCCAAAGTCAATCTTGCTGAATCTCGGTCTGCCGATGAACTGCTCGATGAAGCTGTAAATAAAGCGAAGTCGGCCGATTATGTCGTTTTTGTCGGCGGTTTGAATAAGAATAGCCGCCAAGATTGTGAAGGTGGAGATCGCACATCGTATGGGCTTCCTTATGGTCAAGACCGAGTTATCGAGGCTTTGTCTCAGGCCAATCCCCGCACGATAGTCGTATTGATTTCGGGAAACAGTGTGGCAATGCCGTGGATAGACCAGGTCCCTGCCATCGTCGAAGGTTGGTATTGCGGTAGTGAAGCCGGTAACGCATTGGCTTCTATATTGGTGGGCGATGTCAATCCTTCTGGAAAACTCCCGTTCAGTATGTATGCCAAATTGGAAGATTATCATGCTCATTCATTCAATGATTCGATTGTTTATCCGGGGTTGAATCACCAACAAATTTATAAAGACGATATTTTTGTAGGCTATCGTTGGAGCGATCTTCACAAGAAAATACGACCGATGTTCAGTTTCGGTCACGGATTGAGCTACACGACATTTGAATATGGTAAAGCCGAGATCGATAAGAAAGTCGTGCAACAAGGTGAAAGCCTCCGGGTTCGTATCCCTGTAACCAATACAGGCAATAGATCTGGGGCAGAAATCGTTCAGTTGTATGTGAGTGATTTGAAATCGAGTTTGCCCCGTCCGAAGAAAGAATTGAAAGGATTTAAGAAAGTTGATTTGCAACCGGGAGAAAGTCAAATCGTAGAGTTTGAGATAGACGAGTCGAAACTCTCTTATTTCGATGATAAGAAACATGCCTGGGTTGCGGAACCCGGGAAGTTCGAAATATTGATAGGAGCCTCTTCGAGTGATATAAGATCGAAGGTCGCGTTTGAGTTGGAATAATTAATCTGTGTAAAACAAGGGGGGGCAAAACTAAAATGTCCCCTCCGAAAAGTTATAGATTGTAACTATGACATTTAAAAGGGTCGTATCAAGCTCTGTATTGAGTAATGATACGACCCTTTTTTAGCCTTTCGAGGGCTCTCAAATTTCAAATTATAAGTTCATATCTTCAAAAATTGAGTTTTGACACACCCTCTTGTTTTACTTATTATAGCCCAAGTGGGATATTATCCGAATTTGCTAATTTTTCGTAACCGTTCTTCATCTATAATTTGTATGCGTCGGCCATCGACTGTTATGATTTTTTCGTTTGTAAAACTCGATAGGGTGCGTATGGCGTTAGATGTGGTCATGTTCGATAAGTTAGCTAAATCTTCACGAGCCATATAGATGTTGAGTGTAAGTCCATCTTCTTCGACACCGTAATTTTCTTTAAGTACCAATAAGGATTCGGCTAATCGTCCTCGAATATGTTTTTGTGTGAGATTGACTGTGCGGGCATCCGAAATGCCTAAATCGTTGGATAGTTCTTTAATGAAAAACCAAGCCAAGCCGTTATTTTTGCGAATATGTTCTTCTACTAACGGCATGGGCAAGAATCCCACAATAGAATTTTCAATGGCTGCTGCTGCCGTTACATAAGGTTCGCGAGAGAAATATGCCCGATAGCCGAAATATTGAACCGGTCGAATTAATCGAATAATTTGGCTCCTGCCACCAACGCCGTCTTTGTAAATTTTTACTTTACCTTTTAATAAGCACATTAGTTGTGCGGGATCTTCTCCCTCACTGTAAATAATTTCATTCTTTTTGAAATTCTGAATTTTAAAGTTTTCGGCGATAATGCGTTTTTCCTCATTTTCAAGTAGAGCCCAAAAATCAGACATTTCTTGTTGTAGTATGGATTCTAATGTGCTTTTTTTAACCATTTGCCTTATAACTATGTTTTACAGCACAAAAATATATAAAAAATTGATACATTGTTCCTTAAAAGAGGGAAAACTATAATATTTAATAGTAAATCGGGATTTATATCAATAAAAAATAAGGAGCGTAAATGATTTTTTCGCTCCTTATTTGTATAAAGAAAAAGTGTCCTTATAGGCTGTTATTTATAAGATATCGTTCGGCATCCATTGCCGCTTTACAACCCGATGCCGCCGCAGTGATAGCCTGTCTATACCGGGGATCTGCGACATCTCCGGCAGCGAATACACCTTCTATGTTAGTTTCGGTTGTGTGAGGTGCAGTAACTATATATCCGTTTTCATCGAGGGTAATGGAATGTTTGAATATATCTGTATTGGGTTTGTGTCCAATGGCAAGGAAAAATCCATCTATGGGTAAATCGTAACGCTCTTCATGCGCTGTGTCTTTGCCTTTAACCAAATGTACTCCTTCCACTCCGTTTTCTCCGAACAATCCTTCGGCCTGAGTTTCAAATAAGATTTCTATATTAGGATTTTCATTGACACGGCGTTGCATGATATTGGAGGCTCTTAGAAAGTTTTTTCTGACGATTAAGTAAACCTTAGAGGCTAAGTGGGAGAGGTATTCTGCTTCTTCGCAAGCCGTATCGCCTCCACCTACTACCGCGACTATTTTTTTTCGGTAGAAAAATCCATCGCAAGTAGCGCAGGCCGACACTCCCATACCTGCATATTTAGCCTCATCTGGGAGTCCTAAATATTTGGCCGAAGCACCAGTAGAGATGATTAAGGCATCGGCTTCAATAATTTTTTCACCGTCTATGGTTATACGATATGGTTTTTGAGAAAAATCGACAGCTGTGGCAATCCCTCGGCGAATGTTTGCCCCAAATCGTTCGGCTTGTTTTTTCAAATCTTCCATCATATCGAATCCTGATATACCTTCGGGATATCCCGGGAAATTTTCTATATCGCTGGTCGTTGTTAGTTGTCCGCCCGGTTGCATGCCTTCATATAGAACCGGTGATAGGTTTGCTCGTGAAGCATAAATAGCTGCCGTATAACCGGCCGGTCCTGAGCCTATAATTAGACAACGTATGCGTTCGTTTTGTTCCATAATTTCTATTTATTTGTGTTATTAGCGTAAATCGATAAGTTCTGCTTTTGGATATTGCTTTTTGTTAAAAACAAATGTCGAGTCTGGAAAGTTTTGGTCGGTAGCATATTTTGACAGGTTGATTATGCTATATGTCCGATCGCTATAATAGAGTTTAAAAGAGCTTGGATTCCACGTAGTTGTGTTGATAATAATTATAATGTGGTCTATATTTGTTCCTTTCTTCTTTGGTGTAAGTTCTGCTATACTTTCTTTGGAACTTTTTGACTTTAATGTTTTGATGTAGAAGTCTTTTTTGTAGTTATTGATGAGTATGTAGGGATTGACTGTTGCGATTTCTTCGGTCGTCGGTTCGGTTAGGTTTACTTCCTCTATTGCCTTTACGTATGCCCATTGTTGCAAACCATCGTACCATACAGTCATAGATGTTGTATTCCAGTAAAATTTGTTCCCAGATAGTTTTATAGTTCCGTTTTGTTTTTCTACGGGTTCGTTCAGTGCATTAAAAACGGTCAGTGTAAAAGTAGCCGATATACCGTTCGATTGTTGGAATTTACCAACGACTTTATCCAATGCCTTTGTACCGTTTTGTGCATGTAGAGGTTCCATGCTTAATAGTAGAAAAAGTACGGAGCAGCATAGTAGAATGCGATTTGTTTTCATTTCATTAATTCTAATTTGTTTTCGAGAGCCATAATATCCACAATCAGTACTTGTCGAGGTTTACCCCCTTCGCTTGGGCCTACGATACCGGCAGCTTCCAGTTGATCCATCAGTCGTCCCGCTCTATTGTATCCGATGGAGTAGCGTCTTTGTAAAGACGATGTGGAGGCCTGCCCTGAAACGACGATCATTTTAGCGGCTTCCTCGAATAGGGGGTCTCGGTTGATTACATCGTTTCCATTGCTCCCTGCGTCACTGTCGGGATTTTTATATTCTGGAAGTTCATATGGTTCGGGGTATCCTTGTTGTTTGCTGATATACTCACAAATTCGTTTTACTTCGGGAGTATCGATAAACGCACATTGAATACGTTTCAAATCACCTCCTTCGGTAAATAACATATCACCTCGTCCGATGAGCTGGTTTGCTCCGGGAGCATCGAGTATAGTCCGTGAATCGACCATTTGCATAACTCTGAAAGCGATACGTGCCGGGAAATTTGCCTTAATGTTACCGGTGATAACGGTCGTTGAAGGACGTTGTGTTGCTATGATCATGTGAATACCGACAGCTCTCGCTTTTTGTGCTATTCGAGCGATGGGCATTTCGACGTCTCTGCCTGCCATCATAATTAAATCAGCGAACTCATCGATAATCACCACGATATAGGGCATGAATTTGTGTCCGTTATTCGGATTCAGTTTTCTATGGATAAACTCTTCGTTATACTCTTTGATTGTTCTCACATTTGCTTTGGCGAGTAGGGCATATCGATTATCCATTTCGATACAGAGAGAATTTAAAGTGGCGATAACCTTGTCGCTGTCGGTAATTACGGACTTTTCTGCATCGGGTAATTTAGCCATAAAATGTCTTTCTATAACCGAATAGATACTGAATTCGACCATTTTGGGATCGACTAATACGAATTTTAATTGAGCCGGGTGTTTTTTATAAAGTAAAGATGTGATAATGGCATTCAGCCCGACGGATTTTCCTTGTCCGGTAGCACCAGCCACCAATATGTGAGGCATTTTACAAAGATCTGCTATGCAGACTTCGTTCGTAATACTTTTTCCTAACGCAAGGGGAAGTTCATATTTACATTCTTGAAATTTTTTGGAAGCTAGAACAGAATACATAGAGACCATTTTAGGATCTTTGTTCGGTACTTCGATACCGACGGTTCCTTTGCCGGGAATAGGGGCTATAATGCGAATCCCTAACGCCGACAGGCTGAGGGCAATATCGTTTTCCAAACTTTTTATCCGGGCTATTCTTACTCCGGGTGCTGGTTTTATTTCATAAAGAGTAACGGTAGGACCCACAGTCGCCGTAATGGAACTGATTTCTATATTGTAATTTTTGAGGGTTTCGGTGATCAGTTTTTTGTTGGCAGACTGTTCTTCCATGTTGATCTCCACCTCGCTGTTTTCCCGTTTGTCCAGTAAATCGAATGTCGGTCTTTTATAATGCGAGAGGTCTTTCGTAGGATCATAATCTTCCATAGGAGCTTGTGTAGCTAATACTTCGGTCTCAGCCGTCTCGATGACAAAGTCGGGGTCACCGGTCTCGATGGTAACTCGTTTAGTCTCCTCTTCGATAGGAAGAATATTTTCTTGTATATCTTCGAGTGTAGGGATTTCTTCGGTAGGGTCATCGGGATATTCGGGCAATGTATTTACAATATCGTTTTCCGATGAGGGTATGTTTTCAGTGTTTTGGATTTCGTTAGATTCAGTTTCCCTATTGTCATTTTCGTTATCTGTTTCTGGATTATCCGTCCTGTTTTTTATTGCTTGGATCGCCTTCCCTGTGAGGTTGACGGACGATACTCGTCGAATATATTCAATGGTTTTATAACTTAGATGGACGAGCAATATAATAACGAGAGCTATAATGAATAGAGCCGTTCCCCATGGTCCTATCCATGCATTGAGCCATAAAGTTGCATAATACCCGTGATATCCCCCTAAATATAGGAAGGTGTTGTTATAACTGTGCATGAAAATGAATCCGAAAAAGAGAGACAAAACTATTATCGACAAGGCACAGCTAATCGTAAATCGTATCATTCGAGTATGGGCGACTTTCATGAATCGACGGCCTACGACATATAACCATAGAGAAACGATGAAAGCAGATATACCCATCCAACGATTTATCATGAGGTTGGATAAGTATGCCCCGAATGCACCCGTCCAATTTTGAATATCGTTTCCAATGGAAGAAAGTTCTCCTACCGATAGATTCTCAACTTTACTTTGGTCGATGCTTCCTGTAAAAAAGAATGAGATGAAAGAGATAGTCAAATAGAAGGAGAATATGACTAAAATGACACCTAAAATGAAATTTACACGTTCATTTTTAAATATGTTTTTACGTATTTCTCTTTCATTCTGAGCTGTATCGTTTCCCTCTTCGGGTTGGGCTTGTTTTATTTTATTTTCTTCTAAGTCTGTTGTAGGCATATTATGAGAATACTTCGCTTTGGATTTTAGATTAGATACAAATGTACAAAAAATACTTATCCTCAACAATATTATGAGTTTTTCCAAAAGTAAGATGTGAATAAAATGAGGACTGTAAACAGTTCAAGCCGGCCGATGAGCATGATGATTGACAAAGTCCATTTTCCTAAATCGGGGATAAAAGCATAGTTCCCCGCCGGACCGGTTGAACCGGCCCCGGGACCGATATTGCTGAGGCAGGAGAGTGTCGAACCGAATGCTTCTTCCATAGACAGCCCCAATGCCGATAGGATAATAGACCCTGCTATAAGTACCATGACATATACTAAGATAAATGCTAATATTTTGGATACTATTTCGTGAGATACGGCTTTCCCATTTACGCGTACAGGTAATATAGCATTGGGGTGTATGACTCTGTAAAGTTCATTTTTTGTATTTTTGGCGAGAACCACCAGCCTGTCTATTTTTGCTCCTCCACAAGTGGAGCCGGCACAAGCTCCGAAGAACATGAGTAGTAAAAATATAGTTGTAAAAAATGGGCCCCAAGCGACATAGTCATCTCCTGTGTATCCGGTTGACGTAACAATTGTTACAACCAAGAATAGTGATCTTCGAAAAGTATCTTCGAAGGAGCCGTTTTGGTTTGTTATGTATAGTCCTGTAATGACTAATAAAGTGGCGCCTAATACAATTGCCGTGTACCATTTGGTTTCTTCATTGTGTAATAGTTTTTTGAAATCTCCGGTTACGGCTCTATACACCAAAGCAAAATTTATACCTGCAATAAATGTGAATATGGTCATGACATATTCTGTGTAAGAGGAGTTCCAAAAATTTATACCGGCTTGTTTGGTCGAAAATCCACCTGTTGCCATGACGCAAAATGCTTGACAGATAGCATCGAAAAGATTCATGGGACCCAACCACAATAGGAGACAAAGGATAATGGTGAGTATGATATATACACTCCATAATTTTTTTGCTGTTTCTCCGATTTTTGGTTTCAATTTTTCAGTTGTTATACCGGTTACTTCGGAATTAAATAAAAGTAATCCACCCTGATGGTTGAGCATGGGCAGTATGGCGATTGTTAACAAGATGATACCCATTCCTCCGATAAAATGCATGAAACTGCGCCAAAAGAGAATGCCATGTGGAAGAACGTCTACGTTTTCTATAATGGAAGCTCCTGTCGTTGTTAGACCGGATACCGTCTCGAAAATAGCGTCTGTAATACTCAAATGATTGGGCATTAAGCAAAATGGGAGCATCCCGAAAGCCGAGAAGAAAAGCCATATAGAAGTTACCAGTAAATAACTTTCACGCTTTCCTACGTCGTTACGGGAATTTCTAAAAATGTAGAATAATATACCACCTACGATTGCAGTTATTGATGCCGATTTAATAAAGGCCGGCGCATCTCCTTCTCCATAAATAAGAGCTACGACAAACGGAACGAGCATGAATATAGATTCCATGCATAGTAATATTCCGATGAATTTCAGTATGACATGAAAGTTAATTTTGGGCATGATATTCCTAATTGAAAAGCTTCTCTATTTTATGTAATGCTGTGTCGAGACAGAAAATAACGACGTGATCATTCGGTTGTATCCATGTGTTTCCGGTTACGACCATGCCGTGTCCATTACGAACCAATCCACCGATTGTTAAATCGGACGGGAGTTTTAGGTCTTTTACTGCGGCTTTGGTAATTTTAGAATTTTCTTTTGCGACCAATTCTACGACTTCGGCATCGGATAATGCGAGGCATTTAGCATTTGAGGAGTCTTCGTCGAGCAACAATTGGAAGATACGGCTGGCCGCTAGTAATTTTTTATTGATGATATTTCCTATATTTAGCCGTTCGGCAGTAGAGATGAACTGGATATTTTCGACTTCTGCAATAGTCTTTTTTACCCCTAATTCTTTGGCGGTTAAACAGGCTAATATATTTGTCTCGGAACTATCGGTTAATGCTATAAATGCATCCATGTCACGGATTCCTTCTTCTTTCAAAAGATCCACATTGCGTCCGTCTCCTTGAATAATGATTATATCGTTCATGTATTCGGCTAATTTATAACTCTTTTGCTTGTCGCATTCGATGAGTTTTATTGCCATATTATCAGGCGCGTAACTCGATATGCGTATAGCGATACGGCTGCCTCCCATGATCATTATTTTGTGAATTTCTGCTTCTGTTTCACCTGAGAGTTTTTGAATTTCTTGTATATGATTAGGAGTCGTGGTAAAGTATGCGATGTCTCCTATTTTTATTTCGTCATTTCCTCTTGGAATAATAGTTTCATGTATACGTTTGATGGCCGCGATGTGAAATTGGCTTTCGGCTGTTGTAAGTTCATAGAGTTTTTTATTCAGAATTTTAGCGTTGTCGTGTAATTTTACACTTAGTACGATTAATTCTCCATTACAAAGTTCAAACCAGTTGCGTGTCCAAGTGTGTTTTAATGCGGTTATTACTTCTTCTGCGGCCAGTTTTTCGGGATATATCAGTTCATTTACTCCCAGATTTTCAAAGAAGGCTTTATTTTCAGGTAAAAGGTATTCGTAGTTGTCTACTCTTGCCAGAGTTTTTTTTGCGCCTAGTTTCGATGCCATTGTACATGCCATGATATTACGAGACTCGAAGGGCATGACAGCAATAAATAAATCGGCTTTATATACTTGGGCTTGTTTTAATGTTTGGAATGCAGTAGGGTTCCCGATGACAGTCATTAAATTATAATTGGCATCGAGTTCTCGTAGTTTCTCTTCATCATTGTCGATTAGAATAATATCCTGTTCTTCTCGGGATAACAGTTTTGCTAAATGTGTTCCAACCTCTCCGGCTCCAGCAATGATTATTTTCATAATTATTAGTTCTCTTTTATTTCTATGATTTACCAATTACCAATAATTACCGAGTAAATATTTTCTTCATCTATACCACATAGTTGGTGTAGTTCTTTAACTGTCCCCTGTGCTATGAATTTATCGGGGATTCCTATTCGTTTTATATGGGGTGTATATCCATTGTCGGACATGAATTCTAATACAGCATTTCCGAAACCTCCTGTTATGCATCCATCTTCTACGGTTATGATTCGTTTGTATTTTTGGGCTACTTCGTGAAGAATTTCTTCGTCAATGGGTTTGACAAAAATCATATCGTAGAGAGCTGCTTTTACACCTGTCTTTCGGGCCCGCTCTACGGCTTGTCGTGCCGCGACACCCGCAGTCCCGATACTCAGTACGGCTATCTCATTTCCGTCATAGAGCTTGCGACCTTTCCCGATAGGAATTTCGTGCATAGGGCATTCCCAATCGACATGACTTCCGCAACCGCGAGGATAGCGAATGGCAAACGGCCCACGGTCGGATAGTTGTGCTGTGTACATGAGATGTCGCAGATAATGTTCGTCCATAGGTGCAGCAATAGTCATATTGGGTATGCAACGCAAATAGCACATATCGAATGCACCGTGATGGGTAACCCCGTCTTCTCCCACGAGTCCAGCGCGGTCGATACAAAATGTTACCGGTAAGTTTTGTATGGCGACATCGTGAATGACTTCGTCGAATCCTCTTTGGAGAAAAGTCGAATAGATACTGCAAAATGGTTGTAATCCTTCTTTGGCCAAACCAGCGGCAAAGGTGACGGCATGTTCTTCGGAGATACCGACATCAAAAGACCTTTCGGGAAATTTCTCCATCATGAAACATGTAGAACTTCCCGTTGGCATTGCAGGTGTGATAACTGTTATTTTATCGTTTTTTTTAGCCAATTCGACAAGCGTGAGTCCGAATACATCTTGAAATTTGGGAGGTCTTTGCTCTTCTGTTACGGTAATTCTATCGCCCGTTTCTGGATTAAAACAGCCCGGAGCGTGCCAAATAGTCGGTTCTTTTTCGGCCGGAGCATATCCTTTCCCTTTGATCGTACGTAGGTGAAGTATTTTCGGACCGGTCATATCTTTTATATCGTTGAGTTTATTGACGATATTAACCACATTGTGCCCGTCTATGGGACCGAAATATCGTATATTTAAACCTTCGAAAATGTTTTGTTGCTTGGTTAGCAAAGCTTTTAGGCTATTGTTGAAACGTAAAATGGCCCCCCTGTGTTCATCGTCTATCAGATTTAGCTTACGTAGGGTACGATAAGCATCGTATCTGAGTTTATTATAGCTTTTCGATGTAGTGATGTTTACTAGATATTCGTTTAGCCCTCCGACATTATGGTCGATTGCCATATCGTTGTCGTTCAGTATGATGAGCAAGTTATTGGGACTGATGGATGCGTTATTCAATCCTTCGAAAGCTAATCCTCCGGCAATGGATGCATCTCCGATGACAGCAATGACTTTTCTTTCTTTTTGTTCGTGTTTCAGTTGTGTAGCAATGGCCATGCCTAATGCTGCTGATATGGAATTAGATGCATGCCCGGCAATGAAAGCGTCGTATTCGCTTTCGGCTGGGTTTGGAAATCCACTCAATCCGTTGAGTTTACGACAAGTATAAAACCTGTCTCGTCTTTCAGTTAAAATCTTATGCCCGTAGGCTTGATGTCCCACGTCCCAAACTATGCGGTCGTATGGAGTGTCGAATACATAGTGTAAGGCCACGGTCAATTCCACGGCTCCCATGCTAGACCCAAAATGTCCCGGATTATGGGCGAGAGTATTGATAATGAAATGCCTGATTTCGTCACACACTTGGGGTAGCTCGCTAACCTGTAATTTTCGTAAATCGGCGGGTGTGTTTATTTGTTTCAGTAGTTCTGTATTGTCGGGGTTCATTTTTAGTCTCTTTTACGTAAATACAATGGTACTATTTACCTTTACTCTCTTGCTTCCATCGTTTGTAGAGTGGAACGAATACAATGATTCCCGAAGCAATGATAGCGAACAGAGCTTGCCCGTCGATGCCTCTTCCCCTAATTAGAAGAACGCATAAGAATACCCATAATAAGGCTATGCATGAAATACGGAACGTATTATATTTTCTCATGTTAATCCATAGGTTTGTTAGTGCGCTTATATATACGCCTAAGTTAACCTACAAATATAAATATTCTTTTGCAATCCATGAAAATATTGTATCAATTTCATTTTATAAAGTTGGTGAGGCAGGGCGTGCGTGAAATGAAAAAGGCTTGCGTTAAGCAAGTCTTTTTCATGATTTTGAGCTATTCTATGTTTTTTCTCACTTGGGTGAGGTATTCTTTCATTTTTATAGAATCTTTACGCTCGATAATATCGAGGAGAGACGATAATTGCTTCTGTATTCCCCGCACTTGGTCGGGGGTATTGGGATTGAAAAGAATTTCGGTTAGCAGGTAGTCGTCTTCCGAAAGTAGTCCTCTTGCTATGTCCATATGCTTTTTGAATGTCGTGCCGGGAGCCTCTTGATGTTTCATAATCGAGGCGAACACCAACGTCGAAGTGAATGGAACCGAGAGCGAATAAGCTATGGTTTCGTCATGCTCTTTAAAACTGTATTCGAATATATTCAATCTCAGTCGCTGGTAAATATCCTTGAAAAAGATTTTGCCCATGTGGTCACCTTCGGTAATGATGATTGTATTTTGCGTACTTAGGTCGCTCAAATTAGCGAACGTCGGTCCGAACATAGGGTGTGTCGATACGAATGGGTGTTGGGCTTGGGCATAAAATTCGGGTAATCCGGTCTTGACCGAAGCAATATCCGATAGGATTGTGTGAGCCGGTAAATAGGGAAGAACGGTTTGAAACGCTTCTATCGTATATTTTACGGTTGCCGCATTGATGACTAAGTCGGGAGTAAAATCTTGTATTTCTTCTGGCCGGGTCATTCGCAAAGTATTGAATGCGAATCTCAGTCGATGAGGGTCTATGTCGTATAGGGCGATTTCATGGTCGAAACTGAGTACATCGGCAAAGAAAGAGCCCATTTTTCCGGCTCCGAGAATTACTATTTTCATCGTATTTATTTATTAATAATATCCATTTGTTGATGTACCGATTCTTCGTGAATGGCTTGCATCACTTCTTTCATGAATTCTCCGCTCATTCCCAACTCAACAGCTTGTGCCATGCGTTTTTGTAGGATTTCGTCATAGCGGTTAGTTTGCAGCACGGGCATACTGTGCTCTTTTTTATATTGCCCGATTTCTCTGGATATGCGCATGCGTTTGACTAACAGTTCGAGTAGTTGATTGTCGAGGTTGTCTATTTGGTGACGTAGTTCCGATAGGTTTTCTGTCGTCTGTGTGGTCTCTCGTATTATCAACATGTTGAGTATATAGTCCAGAGCGTCGGGGGTCACTTGCTGATTTTTATCGCTCCATGCACAATCGGGGTCGCAATGGGATTCAACGATTAGTCCGTCGAATCCCAGATCCATCGCTTGTTGGCTCAATGGAGCTACAAGTTCGCGTTTACCGCCGATGTGGCTAGGGTCGCAAAAAATAGGAAGATTGGGGAGACGGCGACGTAGTTCGATGGGAATGTGCCATTGAGGCATATTGCGGTACAACTGTTTGTCGTAGCTGCTAAAACCCCGGTGTATGACTGCCAGTCGGTGGAGACCAGCGTTATAAATGCGTTCGACGGCTCCTATCCATAGTTCTAGGTCGGGATTTACCGGATTCTTGATGAGTACCGGAATGTCTACACCTTTCAGTGCGTTGGCTATTTCTTGAACCGCAAAGGGATTGGCGGTCGTGCGTGCTCCGATCCATAAAATGTCGATACCATGTTTTAATGCTTCGAATACGTGCCGTTCAGTGGCAACCTCTGTTGCCGTGTACATACCGGTTTCTTCTTTGACGTGTTTTAACCAAGCAAGGCCTTCTACGCCTATACCTTCGAATCCGCCCGGTTTGGTACGAGGCTTCCATATACCTGCACGAAATATTTTAATGCCGCGCTCGGCGAGGCTTTTCGCTGTGGTCATTACTTGCTCTTCGGTTTCGGCGCTACATGGGCCGGCTATGATAATAGGGCGTTTAGAGTCTATTCCGGGAAGTAAAATTGATTGTAAATCTTCCATAATGGTATTGTTATTTATTTGATTTGATTTTTTCTATACGATGTAACGCTTCTTGCATCTTTTTTTCGGGGGCGCAAAGCGAAATGCGAATATATCTGTTCCCTCGACTTCCGAAAATGAATCCCGGGGTAATGAAGACGTGCGCGTTGTATAATATTTCGTCGGCTAACGATTCGGCATCTGTTGCACTATCGGGAATTTTTCCCCATACGAACAATCCTGCTTGTGACGGATCATAACTGCAACCGAGAGCTTTCATGATTTTTTCTGCGATATCACGTCGGTTACGGTACACTTCGTTTAATTGGTCATACCATTCTTGACCGCATGACAATGCTTTTGTCGCAGCCATTTGTAGCGGACGGAACATTCCTGAATCGATATTACTTTTCACTTTCAAAATCCATTCGATAAATTGAGGGTTGGAAGCAAGCATACCGATTCGCCAACCGGACATATTGTGAGATTTGCTTAAAGAATTCATTTCGATACAAATGTCCTTAGACCCGGGGACAGCTAGTATACTCATCGGATTGTCGTTGAGAATGAAACTGTACGGGTTGTCGTTCACGATGATTATGTTGTGACGCTTCCCGAAATCCACCAGCTTGGTAAACAATTCCATAGATGCTTTGGCTCCCGTAGGCATATTGGGATAGTTGACCCACATTAACTTTATACGATCGAGCGGTAACGACTCTAATTGCTTGAAGTCGGGTTGCCAGTGGTTATTTTCGTCGAGGTCGTAGGTGAAAATTTCGGCTTCGGCCAGCCGGCTGACGGAACTGTATGTGGGGTATCCCGGATTGGGAACCAATACCCCGTCTCCGGCATTGAGAAATGCCAAACTGATGTGCAATATACCCTCTTTGGACCCTATAAGGGGTTGTATTTCTTTTTGAGGATCGAGTGTTACATTGTACCATCTGTTATACCAATCGGCGAAGGCTCGGCGTAGTTCGGGTATGCCTATGTAAGGTTGGTATCCGTGAACATCAGATTTCCGGCTCTCCGTACACAGGGTTTCGATCGTTTCGGGGTGGGGCGGCCTGTCAGGCCCGCCTATGCCCAGACTGATAATATCCAAACCGCGGGCATTTAGTTCGGCTATTTCTTTCAACTTTTTTGAGAAGTAGTATTCGCTTATGTTATTTACCCGATTAGCGGGTCTGATATTAAAGGGGTTGATTGAATTCTGCATATTCTCCGAGTATTTTAAAGTCTTTTGTTAGAGGTCTTATTGCTTCGAGGGATTGTTTGTATCGAGTGAAATTATCGAATGTAAGGTCTATATAAAATCGGTATTCCCATTCTTTCCCGATAATGGGCATGGACTGTATTTTGGATAAGTTGATGTCATAGAAAGAAAGTATGGTGAGTACTTTTGATAAACTGCCTTGTGTATGTGGCAAACTGAAAACAAGAGAAGCCTTGTTTATGCGTTTGCCTGCTATTAAAATTTCACGGTGAGAAGGATCGGCAAGAATTAGAAAACGAGTGAAATTTCGTTTGTTGGTTTCGATACCTTCTGCCAAAATATTCATGTTATAAATTTCGGCAGCCAGTTTACCGCAAATGGCGGCATGGCCCGAAAGATGACGGTGCGAAATTTCTTGGGCACTACCGGCCGTATCGTCTTTTTCTACAACTTTCATTTTAGGGTGAGCTTGTAAAAAATCACCGCATTGCATTAATGCCATGGGGTGAGAGTTTACTTCGAGTATATCGTCCATAGTTTCTCCTGGTAGTGCGGCCAGTACGTGAGAAATACGTAATTTATATTCTCCTATGATACTTAATTCACTTTTTCGTAATAGTTCGTGATTCTGTAAAAGGCTGCCTGCAATGGTGTTTTCAATGGCAATGATGCCCAATAAAGAACGGTCGTTATTCATGCGGTCGAACATTTCGGGAAATGTCGAGCAGGGAACCGTTTCTATTTCTTCTTCCCCGAAATAAGATCGGGCGGCCGCCTCGTGGTAGCAACCAGCTATGCCTTGTATGGTGACTTTTTTATTCATAAGCAAGATAAATAAAAAATCCCGTTCGTATTGAACGGGATTTTATCATAAGTTTCTTAATTGTTTTCTATCTCTTTTTTTTGCATAAAACCCCGTTTCTATTTTTCTCCAAAATAAAAATAAAAGTAAAAGTAATATGCAAAATCAAAATTCTTCATTGCCTGTCAAATATGAGTTTGATGTTGCAAATGTAATGAAATCATTTTTGAATCCAAACAAATAGTTATATATTTTTGAATAAAACGAGATTTTTTTTATCGCATCGTTTTGTATATGGTATTTGAAACTTGCTTTGTATGTGACGAATAGGAGAAAATTTTGCATAACGGCGATGTCTACGGATTTTTTCGCTATCTTTGTCGTGAATGTAAAGGTAAGTTGAGCCGGGCATGACTAAATAAATTGGTTTCCATCTTCGGTTATACTATCTTTGAAGTACAAATAATTATGTATTTATGGAAACTTCGGAATTAACACTTTTTTCTGCAATGTGTGAGTCTTTTTGTACGGCAGTGGAGAAGGCTCGTGCAGAGGCGATGTCCTTGACCGATATGTATGTGCAGGTGAAATACGACGAACAGTTGTTTTCGGTATTTGATGATACTGAAAGTATATTGGTGCAATCGGTAATTGATGGATTGGACGAGTGGCGAGATTCCAGTGGAGAACGTTCGGATGCTGCGATAATTGCTTTTCTGAGGAAGGTGTTGAGTCATGAAGATGTGAATCATGCTTTGCATTCGCTGGATATTATACCTCCCTTTTCTGTCGTGTTGGTAGATAATGAGATGGAGCCCGTTGCCGATTTGATTACATTGGACGATGAGAATATCTATTTGCACGATGATTTTTGGGAAAAAATGGATAAAGAGCTTGACGATTTTTTTGAACAATTGATGTCCGATACGAAGTAAGGTTGGGTATTGGAGTTCAAAGGAGGCTGCTCTTGCGGAGTGGAAAGTCTTTTCACGATATAGGTAGAAAGAAAAAAATTAATAATAATTTGATTATCGAAAGATAAGCACTAATTTTGCGCTCTCAAATTTGCACGCTTTTTGTGGAAAGTTGAGAATAAATTTGTGAGTCTAATTTAATAAAATCATAAGAATGAACGTTTCGCATCAAAACACTGACAACCTGAATGCCGTGATTTCGATTGAAATTTCAAAGGCTGACTATCAGGAAAAAGTAGACAAATCTCTTCGTGCTTATGGGCAAAAAGCGAATATTCCCGGATTCAGAAAAGGGAAAGTTCCTTTTAGTATGCTCATGAAGATGTTTGGAAAATCGGTTCGAGTTGAAGAAATTAATCGTTTGGTTTCCGAGTCTCTGTACAATTATATTCGTGATAATAAGCTCAATATCTTGGGTGAGCCGATGACCGCAGAAGATATGACTGTCGATTTGGATACACAAGACGATTTCACGTTCCGTTTTGATGTGGCATTAGCCCCCGAATTGAATGTAAAGGTTGATAAAAAAATAAAAGTACCTTACTATACGATTACTGTCGATGATGACATGGTAAAACGTCAGAATGAATCCTTTTTGTCACGTTTCGGTAAACAGATTTCGGTAGATGAGTCTACCGATGAAAGAGACCTTATCAAAGGTTCGATGGTAGAAATGGTAAAAAAAGGGACTCCGGTAGAAGGGGGAATTACGGTCGAAAGCACCATCGTTTCTCCTGCATACTTCAAGAATGACAAGGAAAAAGCTAAATTTGCCGGTGTGAAGAAGGGTGACAAAGTGATGTTCAATCCTTCGAAAAGTTGTGATGCTTCGGTCGCAGAACTGGCCTCTATGTTGAATATCGATAAGGAAAAAGCTGCCAATGTGACATCGAATTTCGAGATGACAGTGACAGATATCACACATTTGCAACCTGCCGAATTGAATCAAGAATTATTTGACAATGTATTCGGTAAAGATGTTGTAAAAACAGAAGAGGAATATTTTGCTAAACTTCGTGAAATGATAGCGCATCAATTGGTTCCTGAAAGCGATTATAAATTTTCGATTGATGCACGTGCTGCGATAGAAAAGGCGGTAGGTGAATTTGATTTGCCCGATGCATTTTTGAAACGTTGGTTGTTGGCTACCGATAAAAATCGTAAAGCTGAAAATATCGATGAGGATTTTGCGAAGATGGTTCCCGATTTGAAATGGCAGTTGATTAAAGAACAAATCGTAAAACAATTCGATATTCATGTCGATGATGCCGATTTATTGGCTTTGGCAAAACGGGTAGCGGCAAGTCAATTCGCACAATATGGTATGACGGGTGTTCCCGATGATGTTCTCGAACGTTATGCTAAGGAAATGTTATCGAGCAAAGAGTCTCGTTCGCGTCTTATTGACCAAGCTACGGAGCAGAAGATTCAAACTGCCATTAAGGAGTCTGTAACGCTTACGGCCAAAGAAGTGACGATGGATAAATTCCAGAAAATGTTTGAAGTTGCCGAGTAATAAAATCGATATAATTATCGATAGCCCCGAGACGTAATGGCTTCGGGGCTTTTCATTGTTTGAAATCTTCTAATATAGTTAATTGATGCTTGTAGTTCGGTTGATGTATTATTTTTTGTGAAGATATTGGCAAAAAAGACCGGGCTGCAGAATTTTATTTGGGGTATAATTGTTTTTATTTATATCTTTGACTAAAAATAGGGATTAAAAAACAATCTAAAAACGATATAATTATGACTAATGATTTTAGAAAATATGCGGTAAAACATTTGGGTATGAATGGACTTGCCCTTGATCAATATGCGCAGTTTACCAGTAGCTATCTTTCCCCTTCTATTATGGAGGAGCGCCAACTGAATGTAACTCAGATGGACGTGTTTTCGCGTTTAATGATGGACCGTATAATCTTTTTGGGAACTCCTATCGATGATTATACATCGAATGTTATAGAAGCACAGTTGCTTTATCTCGATTCTGCTGACCCGGGTAAAGATATATCTATTTATTTCAATACTCCCGGAGGGTCGGTATATGCAGGGTTGGGTATCTACGATACCATGCAGTTCATAAGCAGTGATATTTCTACGATCTGTACAGGTATGGCCGCCTCGATGGGCGCTGTATTGTTGGTTGCAGGGACAAAGGGAAAACGTTTTGCTTTGAAACATTCCCGGGTTATGATACATCAACCGATGGGAGGCGCACAAGGACAAGCCTCCGATATAGAGATTACGGCAAGGGAGATACAGAAACTTAAAAAAGAACTCTATACCATTATAGCCGATCATTCGGGAAACTCGTATGAGCGTGTGGAGAAAGATTCCGATCGCGATTATTGGATGACTGCTCTTGAAGCCAAAGAGTACGGTATGATTGACGACGTATTGGTAAAATCTATGAAATAATATTCTAGGAATGGCTAAGGGCGAAAAGTGTAGTTTTTGCGGAAGAGGAGAAAATGAGGTAAGATTATTAATGCCGGGGCGTGACGGTTGCATTTGCGACGAGTGTGCCGAGCAAGCCTATCTCCTTTCCGAAGAATATTTGCATAAAAAGAAAAAAGCGAGTTCCAAATGGACCGTATCCCGAGAGGATTTACCTAAACCGGAAGAGATAAAAACATTTCTCGATCAGTATGTTATCGGGCAGGACGATGCCAAACGTTATTTGTCGGTCTCGGTCTATAACCATTATAAACGTGTTTTGCAGGTAGCCGATAATGATGATGTTGAGATTGAGAAATCGAATATTATTATGGTCGGCCCTACCGGAACCGGAAAGACCTTATTGGCGAAGACGATTGCTCGTTTATTGAAAGTTCCGTTTACGATTGTCGATGCTACTGTCTTGACCGAGGCCGGTTATGTGGGCGAGGATATCGAAAGCATTTTGACCCGTTTGCTGCAAGTTGCCGATTATGATGTCGAGGCGGCTGAGCGAGGTATTGTGTTTATCGACGAGATCGACAAAATTGCTCGTAAAAGCGATAATCCTTCGATTACCCGTGATGTCAGCGGTGAGGGCGTACAGCAAGGTTTGTTGAAATTATTGGAGGGTTCTATCGTAAATGTTCCTCCGCAAGGCGGGCGTAAACACCCCGAGCAGAAAATGATACCGGTGAATACAAAGAATATTTTGTATATTTGTGGCGGGGCTTTTGACGGAATAGAACGTAAAATCGCCATGAGGTTGAACACCCATGTCGTAGGTTATAATGGAGGTGGTAGCAATGGTCGTATAGATCGGGAAAATCTGTTACAGTATATTGCGCCCCAAGATTTGAAATCGTTTGGTCTTATTCCTGAAATTATAGGACGATTGCCCATTTTAACCTATTTGCAACCTTTGGACAAGGCTGCGCTACGGAGAATTCTGGTAGAGCCTAAGAATTCGATTATCAAACAATATATCAAACTTTTCGAAATGGACGGAGTGAAACTTTCGTTTGATGAGGATATGCTTGATTATGTTGTCGAAAAGGCCGTAGAGTTCAAGTTGGGAGCCCGAGGATTGCGCTCTATTGTCGAAACGATTATGATGGATGCTATGTATGAAACGCCTTCTTCGACAAAAAAGAAATTGCATATAACACGTAGCTATGCAGAAAAGAAGTTAGAAAAAGCAAAACTATTGGCAGTATAAGAAAAAACAGCAAGAAAAAATTTGGTAATTAAGAGGAGTTGTTTATAAATTTGTTTGACCGATAAAGGTCGGCGAATATACATAACGAGAAAGAGAGTAACCGTATGGCAAAAGAAGTAAATTTGACTGAGGAACTGAAAAGGAATTTCGGATTCGATACATTTAAGGGAAATCAGGAAGCGATTATCAGAAATTTGCTTGCCGGGAATGATACATTTGTATTGATGCCTACCGGAGGAGGGAAGTCGCTTTGTTATCAATTGCCGTCGTTGATTCTTGACGGTACTGCGATAGTTATTTCGCCTTTGATTGCATTGATGAAGAATCAGGTCGATGCTATGCGGAATTTCAGTGCCGAAGATGGTGTCGCTCATTTCATAAACTCCTCTTTGAACAAAACTGCGATAGACCAAGTGAAAACCGATATTTTATCGGGGAAAACCAAATTGTTATATGTTGCTCCTGAATCCTTGACGAAGGAAGAAAACATTGATTTTCTTAAACAGGTGAATGTGTCGTTTTATGCGGTAGATGAAGCCCATTGTATTTCGGAATGGGGACATGATTTCCGTCCTGAATATCGACGTATCCGACCTATTATTAATGAGATTGGCGTACGTCCTGTAATAGCTCTTACCGCGACTGCGACTCCGAAAGTCCAGCATGATATACAGAAGAATCTGGGCATGTTGGAAGCTACTGTGTTTAAGTCGTCGTTTAATCGTCCTAATCTTTATTATGAGGTTCGCCCGAAAACAGCGAATATCGATAAAGACATTATTAAATATATAAAGTCGCAGGAGGGTAAATCGGGTATAATCTATTGTTTGAGTCGAAAGAAAGTAGAAGAACTGGCAGAATTGTTGCAGGTAAACGGAATTCGTGCGTTGCCATATCATGCCGGAATGGACTCTGCGACTAGGACTCAGAATCAAGATGCATTCTTGTTGGAGAAAATAGATGTTATCGTTGCCACGATAGCCTTTGGTATGGGGATTGATAAGCCCGATGTCAGGTATGTCATACATTACGATATACCCAAAAGTCTGGAAGGCTATTATCAAGAGACGGGACGAGCCGGTCGAGATGGAGGAGAAGGTCAGTGTATAACTTTTTATATCAATAAAGATTTACAGAAACTCGAAAAATTCATGCAGGGAAAACCCATTGCCGAGCAAGAGATTGGTAAACAGCTTTTGTTAGAAACTGCTGCTTATGCCGAATCTTCTCTTTGTCGTCGCAAGATTTTACTGCATTATTTTGGAGAAGAGTATGAGGAAGATAATTGTGGAAATTGTGATAATTGCCTAAATCCTAAAAAGCAAGTGGAAGCAAAAGATCAACTTTGTGCGGTTCTTGAAACTATTATTGCACTGAAAGAAAAATTTAAAGCCGAGTATGTGATAGATGTCTTGTTGGGTAAAGAAACGAGCCAAATACTTTCGTATCAACATGAAGATTTAGAGGTGTTTGGGAGTGGACAGGGTGAAGATGATCGCACATGGAACGCCGTCATTCGACAAGCATTGATAGCCGGCTACATAGGTAAAGATATTGAGAATTATGGACTATTGAAAGTAACGAAGGCTGGGCATGCGTTTTTGAAGAATCCGGTTTCGTTTAAGATTGTCAAAGATGTCGATTTTGACGAGGTGGAGGAAGAAGTGCCCATGAAAGGTGGAGCCTCTTGTGCAGTCGATCCCGAGTTATATTCCATTTTGAAAGATTTGCGAAAGAAAATCGCCAAACGATTGGAACTCCCTCCGTATGTGATTTTTCAAGATCCTTCGTTGGAAGCTATGGCGACAACCTATCCGATTACAATTGAGGAGTTGCAAAATATTCCGGGGGTAGGAGCCGGTAAAGCGAAACGTTACGGAGAAGAGTTCGTTAAAGTCATCAAAGCTCATGTGGAAGAAAATGAAATTGAGCGTCCCGAAGATTTAAGGGTGCGTACGGTTGCCAATAAGTCGAAATTGAAAGTATCCATTATTCAGGCCATCGACAGGAAAATTGCACTTGATGAATTGGCCGAGTCGAAGGGCCTTGAATTTGGAGAGTTGCTCGACGAGATAGAGGCGATTGTTTATTCGGGAACGAAAATCAATATCGACTATTTCCTGCACGAGATTATGGACGACGAGCATATCGACGATATTTTTGACTACTTCAAGGAGAGTGAAAGCGATAGTCTCGAAGATGCCATTGAGGAGTTTGGTATGGAGTATAGCGAAGAAGAAATACGTTTGATACGTATCAAGTTCCTTTCGGAGATGGGAAATTAAAAGCCGAGAAATAATAGTGAAAAAGCGACATTCCGATAATCGGTTGTCGCTTTTTTAAATTTCAACATTGGGGGTGATAAATAATTTAAAAATCTTCATGTATAGATAATAGCTTGCCGAAAAATGATTATCTTTGCATGCAATAAAATTCTAATGAACCCCATTATGTCATTTGTTGCAGAAAAAGTGGTGATGGACGGATTAACTTTTGACGATGTCTTGTTAATCCCCGCTTACTCCGAAGTCCTTCCTCGTAATGTCGAGTTGTCGACGCAGTTTTCACGCAATATCCGATTAAATATTCCATTAGTTTCGGCAGCCATGGATACGGTAACCGAGGCGCAATTGGCTATTGCTATCGCTCGTGAAGGAGGAATTGGAGTCATTCATAAAAATATGAGTATCGAGGCTCAGGCCCGTCAAGTTCATGCTGTTAAACGAGCTGAGAATGGAATGATTTATGACCCTGTGACAATCAAGTGCGGGTCGACGGTGCGCGAAGCGTTGTCTATGATGAGCGAATACCATATAGGAGGGATTCCCGTAGTGGACGATAAAAATATTTTGGTAGGTATTGTAACGAATCGGGACTTGCGTTTTGAACGCGATTTAGAAAGATTGGTAGACGAGGTAATGACCAAAGACAATTTGGTGACGACTTCACAATCCACCGATTTGCAACAGGCTGCGGATATTCTTCAAAGGCACAAGATAGAGAAGCTCCCGGTTGTCGATAAAGACGGCCATTTGGTAGGGTTGGTTACTTATAAGGATATAACGAAAGCCAAAGATAAACCGTTTGCTTGTAAAGATAAATTAGGTCGGCTGCGTGTGGCTGCGGGGGTCGGTGTTACAGCCGATTCGATGACTCGTGTGGATGCGTTGGTCGAAGCCGGAGTCGATGCTATCGTTATAGATACGGCGCATGGACATTCTAAGGGCGTAATCGGTGTGTTGAAAGATATAAAAGCAAAATATCCCGATATCGATGTCGTTGTGGGAAATATTGCGACGGGTGAAGCCGCTAAATTTTTGGTGGAAGCCGGAGCCGATGGGGTGAAAGTAGGTATAGGCCCCGGTTCCATTTGTACGACCCGGGTGATTGCCGGTGTCGGGGTTCCTCAATTATCTGCCGTTTATGACGTGGCGAAAGCATTGAAAGGAACAGGTGTACCATTGATTGCCGATGGTGGAATTCGTTATTCGGGTGATATTGTAAAAGCATTGGCTGCTGGGGCTTACTCGGTTATGTTGGGCGGTATGCTGGCTGGTGTTGAAGAATCGCCGGGAGAAACGATCATATTCAATGGACGTAAGTATAAGTCATATCGGGGTATGGGATCTCTCGAAGCGATGGAGAAAGGTTCGAAAGACCGTTATTTCCAAGCTAATGAGACTGACACTAAAAAACTGGTTCCCGAGGGGATTGCGGCTCGTGTTCCCTTTAAAGGATCTTTATATGAAGTAGTTTATCAGATGGTCGGCGGTTTGCGTGCCGGAATGGGATATTGTGGAGCTAAGGATATAGAGGCTTTACATGATGCTAAGTTTACTCGTATTACCAATGCTGGTGTAGCCGAAAGTCACCCTCATGATGTGTCGATAACCAGTGAGGCTCCGAATTATAGTAGAGGATAACTTTTCCGATAAGGAAGGTGGATTTTTGTTTTTGGGAAGAATACACTATTTTAGTGATTACGATATAATTTTCTTATATTTGAAGCGTTAAAATAGTGTATTATTTTTGTTGATAACTCGGGGCTGTCAAGTCTCAATAAAATGTAGTGCATAACACAATGAAAAACAAATGGCTCTTAGCGGCTTTGCTTGCCGGAAATTCTTGGTTTGGAGGGTGGGCTACCGATGTCGACCCTGTTATTATGAGAGTGGATAATAAAGATATTCACAAATCGGAATTTGAGTATATCTATAATAAGAACAGCCAGCAACAAATCGATCATAAATCTCTCGATGAATACGTTACACTATTTAAGAACTACAAGTTGAAAGTTGCCGAGGCCGAAGCTATGGGGATTGATACGACTTCGGCATTTAAAAATGAATTGGCGGGGTATAGAGAAGAGTTGGCTAAACCCTATTTGATTGATGCTTCTGTTGATGACCGTTTGGCACATGAGGCTTATGACCGAATGAAAGAAGATGTGGAGGTAAGCCATATTCTCATAGGATTGAATGCTCGGACTCCTGAGGACCGAGCCGAGGCAAAGAAAAAAGCCGAATCGGTATTGGCTGAAATCAAGGCGGGTGAAGACTTTGGACTGTTGGCGGAGAAATTCAGTGAAGACGGATCGAGGCAGAATAAGGGATATTTGGGATTTATTAGAGGCGGACGTACGGTTTATCCTTTTGAGAAGGCTGCTTTCGCATTACAAGCGGGAGAAGTTTCCGATATAGTGGAAACCCAGTTCGGATATCACATTATAAAAGTACATAGTCGTCGTCCCAATCCGGGAGAGTTTCTATTTTCCCATATCATGATATTGGTGCCTCGTGGTGTTTCTGATGAAGTAAAAGCGCAGAAGGAATCCGAGATACGAGCCGTTTATGAAGAATTGAAGTCGGGAGCCGATTTTGCTACGATGGCAAAGGAGCGGTCGGAGGATAAGGCTTCTGCCGTACGAGGTGGAGAATTACCGTGGGTGAGTAGTGGACAATTCGTAAAAGAGTTCGAGGATGCTGCATTTGCTCTTAAAAATAAAGGAGATATTACAGAGCCTGTATTATCTCCCTATGGCTGGCATATCATTAAGTTAATGGATCGGCGGGATATTAAGCCCTTTGAACAAATGCGCTCGGAGATTACGCGAATGATGGCACGAGACGAAAGAGGTAGCATGGCTCGTAATGCGATGGTGGCTAAATTGAAAAATGATTATGGTTTTTCTTTGGAAGAATCGCAGCGGGCGAAGTTGATGAAATTGGCTGGCGATTTAGGTAAAGTCGATTCATCTTATATAGCGGCTATTCATAATGACCAAAGTGTTTTATTCTCGTTTGAGAACCATTCATATTCAGTGGCCGATTTTGCCTCGTTTTTGTCCAAAGGCCGAGATGTGACGGTCAATGCACCCGATTATATTTCGACTATGATTGGTTATATGGCCGATATGGAAATATTAGATTTCGAGAAGGCTCATTTGGAAGATAAGTATCCCGATTTTCGCAATTTGATGAATGAATATCGAGACGGCATGTTGCTATTTGAAATCAGCAATAGGGAAGTTTGGGAAAAAGCATCGAAAGATACCGAGGGCTTGCAGAAGTTTTTCAAGAAAAATAGGAAAAAATACAAATGGGATAAACCTCATTATAAAGGATTTTTGATTCAATGCTGTGATGCGGCTACTGCCGATGGCATAAAGAACCGGATTAAAGAACTCGATGACGATTCTGTAATCGTCGTGTTGAATCGAGAGTTCAATACCGACTCTTTAACAAGAGTAAAAGTGGAACGAGGTTTGTTTGTTGAGGGAGATAATGAAAAAATTGACGAATTGGTATTTAAGGGAGCTCCGGTGAAAGCCGATGAGAAGTTGCCGATAGCTTTTGTGTCTGGTAAACTATTGAAGAAGATGCCGGAAGCGTATACCGATGTGAGAGGACAAGTAACGGCCGATTACCAAACTTACCTTGAAAAAGTTTGGGTGAAGAAACTCAATAAAAAATATCCGGTAGAAATCTATGAAGATGTCCTAAAAACAGTTAATAGGCCGTAGTTGCCATTATTTAGTCGTAATTTAGCGGATATTTATGTAGGTAATATAGATGTATAAAGTCTCGATAATAGTATTATGCGCAGCATTTTCGGCATGCCTTTTTACAGCATGCCGAAGTGGGTTACAGAGCGATGAAAATTCATTGGTACAAGTGGGCGATGAAATACTATCGCGTCAAGAGCTTGCCGATGCCACGCCAGAGGGACTTTCGCGCGCTGATAGTACCGATTTTGCCGACAAGTATATCCGTCGATGGATTTGTGATGTATTACTATATCGAATGGCACAAAAGAATATTCCCGATATAGAACGTATTGATGCATTGGTTGAGAAATACCGACGAGATTTAGTCATATTCGAATATCGTAAGAGATTGGTTAATGAACGGGTGACGAAGTCTTTTGATGAACAAGAAATGCTGGATTATTATGAGCGAAACTCAGAAATGTTTCGTTTGCATGAAGCCATCTTGAAAGGGTTGTTTCTTAAAGTACCGGAGAATACGCCCAATCTTGGACAGTTGAAAAAATGGTATTGTTCTACAAATCCCGATGGAGTAGAAAAGATCGAGAAATATGCTTTGAAAAATGCGGTGATCTATGACTACTTTTATGACAAGTGGATACTGTTTGAAGAAATCGTCAATAATATTCCATACGAGTTTGGAGATGCTGAATCCTTTTTAAAGACACATTCTAAGTTGGAATTTAATAAAAACGGATATTGGTATTTACTGAATATTACGGAATATCGTTTGCCGGGAGAAGAAATGCCTTATGATTTTGCTCGGGCTCAAATTCAGGAAATTTTGACAAATAGCAATCGGTTGAACTTTGATCGGGAGCTGGAAGAAAATCTGTATCGGGATGCCGAGAAGTCGGGTGATATAAAATGGTTGTATAAAGGTGAGAAATCTATTGAAAAAGAGAGTATAAAATAATTGAATTATGCGTAAAGTTACTGATTGGCTTTTATTTTTCTTTATGGCGGTGTCTTTGCCGGCTTTTTCCGATGACAATGTTATCGATGAGGTTGTATGGATAATAGGAGATGAAGCTATTTATAAGTCTGAGGTTGAAGAGCAATATCGACAAATGCAATACGACGGACAACGTATCGATGGCGATCCTTATTGTGTAATACCCGAGCAGCTTGCCGTGCAGAAACTTTTTCTGCATCAGGCGAAACTGGATACGATTACTGTTCCTGATGCTACTGTTTTTCAACAAGTAGAGGCTCGTATCAATTATCTGATCGCTAATATCGGGTCGAAGGAAAAAATGGAAGAATATTTTAAAAAGCCGGTAACCGAAATTCGTGAGGAGTTGGCGAATGTTATTCGTGATCAGGGAACCGTACAGGAAGTACAACGAAATTTGGTAAAAGATGTAAAAACCACACCGGCCGAGGTGCGTAAGTTTTATAATCAATTGCCGGCCGACAGTATTCCTTATATTCCCATGCAGGTAGAAGTCCAAATTATTACTTTGAATCCTAAGGTTCCGCAGCAGGAAATAGATAATGTGAAAGCTCGATTGCGTGATTTCAGCGAACAAGTAAATAAAGGCGAGCGAGATTTCTCTACTCTTGCGGTTCTTTATTCCGAAGATCGGGGATCTGCCATGATGGGAGGAGAAATGGGCTTCGTGAGCAAAAGCAATTTGGTGCCGGAGTTTGCCAATGTCGCGTTTAACTTGAATGACCCGAAGAAGGTTTCTAAAATTGTGGAGACCGAATATGGTTACCATATTATACAGTTGATAGAGAAGAGAGGCGACCGTATAAATGTTCGGCATATACTACTTCGTCCGCACGTTTCCGAGAAAGATATATCCGATGCTTTGGTTCGTCTCGATTCGTTGAGGGTAGATTTGATAGATAAGAAAATATCGTTCGATGAAATAACCCAATATGTTTCGCAAGACAAGGATACTCGCAATAACAAGGGACTTATGGTAAACCCTCAAACCGGAAATTCTAAGTTCGAGATGGGACAATTGCCCCAAGATGTGGCTAAGGTGGTTGCCGATTTGAAGGTGGGCGAAATTTCGAAACCGTTTGTCATGACCGACGAACGTAAAAATAAAGAGGTGGTTGCAATCGTAAAGCTGAAAAACAGAATAGATGGACATAAAGCCAATATGTCTGATGATTATCAAACCTTAAAAGCCATTGTAGAGGAAAAGAAGAAGACCGATATATTGAATGAGTGGTTGGCTAAGAAGCAGAGCGAGACATATATCCGCATAAAAGAAGGTTGGCGAAACTGCGAATTTAAGTATGACGGTTGGATAAAGAAATAAGATCGACGCCAATGGGGCATCAAAAAAGAATAAGAGATGAAAAGAGAAGGCATAAAATACTGGTTGGTATTTTATGCCTGCTTACTCTTGGTATGTGGGCGGCATCGGGCACTCCCGAAAAAAAACTTCCTAAACAGGACGATCCCGATAAAGTGTACTTGGTGAATAGTGACGAACTTACTTTCGATAAGGAGCAGAGTGCCGATTATCGAGTATTGAGGGGAAATGTTGTCTTTCGGAAAGATAGTATGTATATGTACTGCGACAGTGCATATTTTTATGAAAAAGATAACTCACTCGATGCATTTAGTAATGTTCGCATGGAGCAGGGCGATACTCTGTTTATTTATGGAGATGTGTTATATTATCGTGGAGATGAGCAGATAGCTCGACTGCGGAATAATGTGCGCATGGAAAACAGAGATGTAACTTTGTTTACCGATAGTTTGAATTATGAGATGATTCCGAATATCGGCTATTATTTCGATGGGGGTAAATTGGTCGATTCTCAGAATGAATTGACTTCTGTATATGGTCAATATTCCCCCGATACCAAACAGTCGGTTTTCAATTTCGATGTGCAGTTGGTGAATGAAAAATATACATTATATTCCGATACGCTCGAATATAATACGCAGACTAAGATTGCCGATATTGTGGGGCCTTCGACTATTGTGTCGGATAGTAATGTCATTTATTCGTCGGCGGGTTGGTATAATACCGAAACTGATAAATCGATGCTTTTGGATCGTTCTTTGGTTACGTCGAAAGGACAGAGCCTTACGGGAGATACGATTTTTTACGATAGGAGATCGGGATTCGGCGAAGTGTTCGGTAATATGGTGCTCAACGACTCCATTCGTTCGGTGATTATGGAAGGACAATATGGTTTTTACAATGAAAGAACCGAGTATTCGTTTGCGACAGATTCGGCACGCTTGTTGGAGTTTTCGCGAGGCGATACGTTGTATTTGCATGCCGATACTCTTAAATCTCACTTGGTATTGCCCGATTCCACCCGTCTTTTGCAGGCCTATCATGGTGTGAGATTTTTTAGGATAGATGCGCAGGGAGTTTGTGATTCTATGGAGTTTACGTCGGTAGATTCGCTTCTTCACATGTATAAACTCCCTATCATTTGGAATGAAAATTATCAGATAACCGGAGATACGATTCGTATACACATGAATGACAGTACGGTCGATTGGGCCTTGATTCCCGGGTCTGCTTTTGCTGCACAGCATAAAGATTCTGTTTTTTATGATCAAGTTTCCGGTAAGGAGTTGAAAGCATGGTTTGAGCAAGGGCAGTTGCGTCAAATAGATGTAAACGGCAATGCTCAAACGATTTTCTATCCTCAGGAACGGGATTCGACATTGACAGGGCTGAATAAAGCCGAAAGCGGATTTTTGAGAATGTACTTGAAAAATCAGCAGATGGAGAAGATAATTATTTGGCCTCAACCGCAGGGAAGCATGACGCCGTTGGACTTGATAAAGCCCGAGCAGCTATATTTACCGGCCTATAAATGGTATAGTGATTTGAGGCCGGTAAGTCCCGAAGACATATTTCGAAAACCAGAAGTGAAAATAGAAGTTGTTGAAGAGAAAAAACATCGCTTCAATCATTAAGATTTGGTCGAATTATGAGTGATATCATACATTTATTGCCCGATTCCGTGGCCAATCAAATTGCAGCTGGAGAAGTGATACAACGTCCGGCCTCGGTAATTAAAGAATTGGTGGAGAATGCTGTCGATGCGGGAGCTACGTCTATTCAGATTATTTTGAAAGATGCAGGCCGTACTCTTATTCAGGTGATAGACGATGGCAAAGGAATGTCTCCGACCGATGCCCGGTTAGCCTTCGAACGTCATTCGACTTCTAAAATTCGTTCGGCCGACGATTTGTTCTCGCTACGTACGATGGGGTTTCGAGGAGAAGCGTTGGCTTCTATCGCCGCTATTTCGCAGGTAGAGCTTCGTACGCGCAGAGTCGACGATGAGGTAGGCACTTGTATACGTATGTCGGCTTCCCAATGTGAAGGGCAGGAGGCGATTTCTACTCCTGTGGGGAGTAATTTTGCGGTAAAAAATATCTTTTTTAATGTGCCAGCACGACGTAAGTTCCTTAAGTCCAATCAGGTGGAGTTGAGTAATATACTCAATGAGTTTGAGCGTATGGCATTGATTAATACCCAGATTAGTTTTATTCTCGTCCATAATGACTCGGAACTGTATAATTTGCCGGCGACCAATTTGAGGCAGCGTATTGTGGCTCTCTTTGGTAAGAGTCTTAATCAGCAGTTACTTTCTTTGGGAACGGAAACGTCTTTGGTGAAGATTTCGGGTTATGTGGGGCGTCCCGAAGCTGCTCGCAAAAGAGGAGCACTACAATATTTTTTTGTAAATGGCCGGTATATGCGCCACCCATATTTTCATAAAGCGGTGACGATTTGTTACGAACATTTGATACCGGTAGGTGAAATGCCCAATTATTTTATCAATCTTACGGTCGATCCCGAGACGATTGATGTGAATATCCACCCGACTAAGACCGAAATAAAATTTGAGAACGAGCAGCCCATCTGGCAAATTCTTTCTGCGTCTGTAAAGGAAGCATTGGGAAAATTCAGTACGGCTCCCTCTATCGATTTCGATATGGAAGATGCACCGGAAATTCCAACATCGAAGCCGGGTACACATGTTCTTCCCCCTACGGTTCATGTGGATACGACGTATAATCCTTTTCGAGCAGGAGGTGGCGGTTCTTCTGTGAAGAGACCGAACTATGATTGGCAGCAGCTTTATAGCAGCTTTAACAATACAAAAGAAGGTTCGACCGTTCAGCCCGATTCAGACAACGATTTTCCGTCTAAATTGGATTTCTCTGATGGATATGTTTCCAATTTTTCTAGTGAAGGGGAACAATCGGTTTTTCCTGAGTTTGAGTCGAAACTGAATCAAAGCGGTAGGACTGTGTTGCAGTTGAAAGGGAAATACATTATGACTCCTTCGGCTGAGGGGTTAATGGTGATAGATCAACATCGGGCTCATGGCATAATTTTGTTTGAGCGTTTTGTGGCGGGAATATCCTCTCGCGAAATGGCTTCGCAACGTGTTTTGTTCCCCGAAATCATGCAATTGACAGTCTCTCAATCAGAAATTTTACATGGAATCTGGGAAGAATTGATAGCGCTTGGATTCGATTTAGCCGATATGGGGCAGAATAGTTATTCTATCAATGCGATACCGGCCGGTATAGAAGGGATAGATGTACGAGACCTTATTGGGCAAATGCTTGTAACTGCTTCGGAGAAAGAACATGATGCAAAGGCCTCGTTGCAAAAGCGTATGGCTTGGACTTTGGCCGAGACTGCTGCTGTACCGGTGGGACAGTCTCTTTCTCAGGAAGAAATGTCGTCTATGGTCGATGATTTGTTATCTTTGAAAACACCGGCTTATACGCCCGAAGGCAAATCAGTTTTTATTATCATCTCGTATGACGAGTTGCAGAAACGGTTTAATTGATTGAGTTATGTTGATTTTGTTGTCTCCGGCAAAAACGATGGTAGGGAGTAGTAGAACTACTGTCCCTTTTGTTACCGTTCCGTTATATAAAAGTGAGGCCGAGCATATAGCGATGGAAATGGCTGGTTATTCGGTCGAAGAACTGTCGGGTATGCTGGGGATAAATCGTAATTTGGCCTTGCAGACGAAAGAGAGATATAATGTATTTCATTCGCCCGATGTGCATGGATTACCGGCTCTTTTGGCCTATACCGGTATTGTCTTTCGTTACATTTCGCCAGCCGATTTTACCGAGGCCGATTTTGAATATGCTCAGAATCATTTGCGTATGGCATCGGCTTGTTACGGACTGACTCGGCCGCTCGATGTAATAAAACCCTACCGCATGGAATATGCTGTTGAATTGCCTTCGATGGGTATTCCTGTTTCGGAATATTGGAAGCCGCTTTTAACCGATAAATTGATTGACGATACAAAAGCGGCTGGTGGAATATTGGTCAATTTGGCGAGCCGTGAAATCCAGCAATCGTTCGATTGGTCTCGAATAAATAAAAGGGTACGAGTAATCACTCCCGAATTTAAAGTATATAAAGGCGACGGGTTTAAGACAATCGTGATATACGCGAAAATGATGAGAGGGGCGATGACTCGTTATATCCTAAAAAACAAAATATCTCACCCCGACGATATTTGTTCTTTCTCGGCAGAGGGCTTCCACTTCTCGCCCGAACATTCGAGCGAAAATAATCCTGTATTTGTCGTTTAATCAGCGTTGTTGTCTTGTTATATAAATAGTTCCGGTTCTTTTCTTGTTTCGCATTTTTCCTTGAAAGCCCGAATAGATAGAAATAATTTCAGTGGATTTATTTTTCTCGCATTTTGAGGACAGAAGGCGATACATCTCATGCAAGAGATACATTGGCTTTCGTCCGTCATTCGGGGATTCTCTTGGGGAATAGCGTTGGTGGGGCATAATGCCGCGCATTTCCCGCACTGTGTGCATTTTTTACCGGCACGAGGTTTCAGGGGTACTCCGTTATATATTTTATAATCAGCATTTCCTTTCACTTGTATTTCTGTGAAACTCTCTCCATTTTTCAGTTGCACCAATTTAGTTTTGATTTGTTCTGAAAAATTCTTTAAGATCGTTTCATCGTCAGAATCCGGACGACCTTTGGCATAAACCCTCATGATAGAATGCTCGGCAATACAGGCGATACAAGCAACGGTTTGAAATCCGTTCGATTCTATCGTTGTCTTTAATTCAAGTAAAGCATCGTCGTAATCCCGATTCCCGTAGACGACCACGAGTATAGCCGGGGTGTTATGCCCGGTTATACGTTTCAGTCGATCTATGGCTACGGAAGGAACTCTCCCTCCATACACAGGAACAGCCACTAATAGGGTGTCTTCCCCATTTAGATCGTAAGAGTTCTGTTGCCGTGTATGGTCGGTAATATCTATTTCCGTAGCCTGAGGGTCTATCTCTTTGCCGATGATATAGGCAGCCTTTCGGGTTCCACCCGTTGGGCTGAAATAAACGATGTGCATTTTTTTATTGTTTGTTTCTACGCTCCTGAACAATGGCATCGAGAACTGCGACAGTCGTTAGGTTGACAATATCTCTCGTCGAACTGGCAATATCGGTGAAGTGAATAGGTTTGTTCAATCCCATTTGTATCGGGCCGATAGACTCTGCCACACCCATTTCCAGCATCATTTTATAAGCCGAGTTCGCCGAACTTAAATTCGGGAAAACAATCGTATTTACTTCTCGCCCTTTCAGCTTGTTGAACGGATACGATTTGTCTCGGAGTTTATTATTGAGGGCAAAGTTCATTTGCATTTCTCCGTCGATGATGATTTCGGGATATTGTTCGTGTAAAATTTTAATGGCTTCGTGTACTCTTAGGGGACTTCCTTGATTATCCGACCCGAAGTTAGAATAGGATACCATAGCGATAACAGGATCTTTGGCAAAAAACCTTACAGAGTCATAGGACAATTTTGCAATGTCGATTAATGTTTCGGTAGTCGGTTTCCGATTGATGAGTGTATCGGCGAGGAAATAAGTCCCGCACTTGGTGTTCATGATGTGCATGGCTCCGAAATGTTTGTATCCTTCGCGTATACCGATAACCTCTTTCGCAATCTGTATAGTCTCTGCATACTTGGAGTATGTGCCTGTGATGAAGGCGTCGGCTTCTCCGGCTTCGACCATCATCATACCGAAGTAATTGCGGTCGAACATCTTTTCATGAGCTTCGGCGTAGGTCATACCCTCGCGTTGTCTCTTTTCTGTAAGAAGCTGTGCGTAGCGGATACGGCGGTCTTCTTCGTTCGGATGCCTCAAATTGATAATTTGCATGCCCGATAAATCTACACCTATGGACTCTGCCAACTTCCCTATTAACTCATCGTTCCCTAATAAAATAGGTTTGCAAATACCCTCTTTCATTGCCGTAGAAGCCGCTTGTAACATATTGGCATGATTGGCTTCGGCAAACACGACACGTTTGGGTTCTTTGCGGGCCATTTCGGTAAATTCCCGTAACATCTTGTTGTCATATCCCATCAGCTTTTTCAGCCGGTCATTGTAGGCATCCCAGTCGGTGATGTGATGCTGGGCGACACCAGAGTCCATCGCTGCTTTGGCGACTGCGGGGGCTACTGCGGTCAATAGTCTGGGGTCGAGAGCTTTGGGGATAATATATTCGGGACCGAACGAAAGTCTCTTTATTCCATAGGCCGAGTTGACAACATCGGGTACAGGTTCTTTGGTTAGTTTGGCAATGGCATACGTAGCGGCCAGTTTCATCTCTTCGTTAATGGCGGTAGCGCGAACATCGAGAGCTCCTCTGAAAATGTAAGGGAATCCCAATACATTATTTATTTGGTTGGGATAGTCCGACCGACCGGTAGCGAATATCAAATCTTTGCGAGAAGCCATTGCTTTATCGTAAGATATTTCGGGATTAGGATTGGCCAATGCGAATACGATGGGCTTTTCATTCATGGATTGTACCATTTCTGTTGTCAAGACATCGGCCACGGAAAGTCCCAGAAAAATATCCGCTCCGCGCATGGCATCGGCTAAGGTCTTTATATCGGTTCGTTCGGTGGCGAATTGCTTTTTTGCCGGCGACAAATCGGTGCGGCTGGTGCTGATGACCCCTTTGCTGTCCACCATGACGATGTTCTCTTTTTTAATGCCCAATCCCATGTATAATTTCGTACAAGAGCTGGCTGCGGCTCCGGCGCCGTTAACGACGAGTTTCGCCTCTTCTATTTTTTTCCCTTGTATATCGAGAGCATTTAAAAGTCCGGCCCCGGAAATAATCGCTGTCCCGTGCTGATCGTCGTGCATAACGGGGATATTTAGTTCCTCTTTTAATCGGGTTTCTATTTCGAAACACTCGGGAGCTTTTATATCTTCCAAATTTATACCTCCGAAAGTGGGGGATATGGCTTTTACTGCGGCAATAAATTTGTCAGGGTCTTTTTCATTGACCTCAATATCGAATACGTCGATACCTGCGAATATCTTGAATAGCAAGCCTTTCCCTTCCATGACGGGCTTTCCGGCCAAAGCACCGATGTCGCCTAAACCCAATACAGCCGTCCCATTGGAAATGACTGCTACCAAATTACCTTTGGCTGTGTATTCATACGCCTTTTCTGCATCTTGTTCTATTTCAAGACACGGTTCTGCTACTCCCGGAGTATAGGCTAGGGATAGGTCTCGTTGTGTACTATAAGGTTTGGTAGGAATTACTTCTATTTTTCCAGCTTTACCTTCACTGTGATATTTTAAGGCATCTTCTTTTGAAACTTTTGACATAAGTATACTATTTAGTGGTTTATCTGTTTAATTTGTATTCCCAAAAGTTAAATAACTTTTAATTTGTAAGCATATCGAGTACAAATGTAGCAAATTTATCTCATCTCTTATGTTAAGAAAAACATTTCTTTAAAAATAAAAGTTTTACAAGGGGAATCAGCTCTTTCGATATTCTTTGGGTGATAATCCGATTTGATGTTTAAAATATTTACTGAAAAAAGTTTGTGAGGGAAAGTTCAGTTCATTGCTGATTTGCTGAATCGTCATACTTGAATTTTTGAGTAATCTTTGAGCCTCCAAAATGACATACCTCTTTATCCATTCGCTAGCCGATATGCCGCTATTATTTTTTACGGTTGTAGATAAATATTTGGCTGTAATACATAGCTTGTCGGTATAGAAATTCAACTGTCTATATTTTTTGAATTTTTTTTCTACCAAATCTAAGAATTCGTAGGTAATATAGTCGGCTCTTGTCTTTTCGTTTTTTTTGTAAGAACTTATTTGTTTCCAAACTGTCGAATAGAAAAGTGCTACGGTAAGGTGTTGTATCGATTTTATTCGGAAAGGATTATCAGTATCGGCTATTATCTTTTTTATGTAAGCACAATAGTCCAATAATGCAGTTAAAGTTTCCTGAGATAAATGATGAGATATATTGTCTTGCCGGGGGAACCTTAATAATAAAATTTCATTTTTGGAATACGATGCGATATTGCTGGCGAAGTTTTTGGTAAAAGCAATGCAAATGATATAAAAATCTTCGCTGTTACTATCGTGTTGTAAAATTTGATTGGGATAAATGCTGATTACGCAAGGAGCGATTGCATTGTACTCTATGGAATTTATTTTCCCTTTAACCCAACCTTTCAGGACAATACATAATGTGAATGCTTCTGCTTTGTAAGGATAGTTGAATTTTGATAAATCCGAAATATTATCTTTATTAATCTCTATCAAAGCGAGCTCGTTATCGACATGTAAAACATGTTTGTAATGATTGAAGCTCTCGTTGGGAATATCGGTTATGTGAATGGTCATAAATATTTTTATTTTTCGGAGCAAAAATAGTCTAATTGTCTTGTAAATAATCTTGAATGAGAAAAATAGACCTGAATAGGGGGATAAAAGGACTCATTTGTATGTAAAGATGGATTTATATTTGCAGCCGAAATAAAATCTCTGAAAGAGAATTTGTAATAGAATGAAGGATATAATTTTTATTTATTTTCATTAGTGTCCCGTTAAAATGGGACGAGTTAAACAATTAATCAAATAGCCCCGG
>ERZ857969.193-NODE-193-length-105301-cov-13.281236_pt1 | contig 105301 bp, 86 predicted proteins | sample MGYA00519864_ERZ857969 | MGnify/ENA primary metagenome ERZ857969 (study PRJEB31778, sample SAMEA3449382) | human gut metagenome | biome: human gut; feature: human-associated habitat; material: faeces | place: United Kingdom | collected 2010/2012 ...
TTTTATTGCTTATTATCCGCACCCAAAAAGTTGCATTTATAAGTTGAACTCAAGAGTAGTAGACAACACTCAGTTGCCTGACGGTGTTGGTGCAGTGACGATTAATATTGTAAGTCCTTCGATGTCGAGAGCGATAGTAGATGGAACAACAGCTACTAGTGTGCCTGTCACAGGTAACGTTACAATCAGTTTGGAAGCTACTACTGGTTCAGGATCAATTGATTTGTCTACTGAAGAATTGGCTGAACAGTCATCGGTTACATTCTGGAATGTAAAAGAACCTAAAAAGATTACGGTTTCTATGAATGGTGGAAAAGCTTCTTATGTAGGTGAGGCTCCTACCATCTTTACAAGTGCTCCGGCTGGAGTTCCTGCCTATGGTGAAGTAGGACAAAATGCTATTACTTTATCAAGTACTACATCTTCTCCGGGTAAAGAAGGTGGTGCTAATTATGAAACAGGTGCTAACTCAGGTGATGAAAACAAGACCTACCAGCTGTATACAGCTTCAGTCACGCTGGCTATTCCGGTAGCACGTCTGGAAGTGTCAGGAATCCAGCATATTACTGATACTCACGCTACTGGTGATTGTGCTTATAAAACATTGAAAATTGCCGGTGTATATTTGGACAATGTATATGCTACAGGCGCAGGTGTAACTTATGCTAGCGGTGCGTTCCCATGTGCAACAGGTGCTCCTACAGATTATAGTTATGACGGTACTCACGGTACTGGTACTGCAGCTATTCTGAAAGATGCAGCCACTGTAACTGATTTCTTGACTGCCAACCAGACATGGCCGGAAACTGACGGTAAGGCATACGCTTACTATTTCTATGGTGCTGACGGTGCAGATAAGCTTCCTAAATTCAAGATTTATTTCAGTGAATCTGAGTCACAAGATGCCACTAGTCCGCTTCCAGCTCCTCGCTATGCGATGATTACATCTTATAAACAGACATCAGAAAATGGTGGTGGTCAGATTACCAAGTTTGAACCGGGACACATCTATCGCATTACAAGCGCTAAACTGACAGATGAAAACATCATCGGTGATGAAGGTGGAAATACCTTGTATGGTGTAGAAGTAACTGTTGAAGAAGCTGCATGGACTGTGGAAACCATCGATGCTGAATGGGCTAAATAACCTCATTTCTCTATAATTAAAGTCTGGCGGGAACAAGCCGCCAGACTCTATTTCCTTAAACATACAGTTTTATAACATTCATACGAACGAATATGATAAAGTTTCTGAAAATAATGTTGATGGCACTGCCGGTTTTCGTCCTGTCGAGCAGTTGCGTCAAGGAAGATCTGGATGATTGTGATAATGTCACCATTTATTTCCAGTATCTGGCAGATGGTGATACGGACGTATTATATAAGTACATGAGTAAAGTAGACCTGTATGTTTTCGATGAGGGCGGACACATTATGGGGGTCGGCCATTACACTCAGGACGAGCTGAAGAACTTTGATGCTGTACCGTCGTTCCGGCTGCAGTATGGAAAACGTTACAAAGTGGTGGCAATAGGAAATGCCTACGACCATACGGCTGTAGAAAATATATATGCCGACCGTCTTTCGGATATTTATATCCAGTCGCCGTTCTGGAATGATGATTCGAGAAATGTAATTAATCATGATGACAACTATATGGGTCAGCAAGAGTTTGTTATGCCTGATCAGGAAGGTGTCATGTATCGGGATACGGTGACGCTGTACAGCTCGCACGTAGATACCGAAGTAGAGATTTACGGTCTGCCTGCTCCGCAAAGCCGTGCCGACATACCGTATGAATTGAGTTTTGAAAATTCGAATGCACAGACCTCGTTCGAGAATGAAATTAACACGGAGGTGAAGGGTACCATTTATCCGGAACTGGTTTACGATGCAGAGAAGAATTGCTATCATACCAGTGACTTTGCTCTGTTCCGGCTGGATCATGAAACCAGTCTGGACGAGACGACGTGTGCACACCAACTGGTGCTGAAAGATAAAAATACTGGTGTGGAACTGGTAAGAGGAAATATCCTCAACTACCTGAACAGATACCGGGAAGATATTGATGTAACCAAACAGGAGGCGCTGCTGCCTATATCGATAGTGTTCGATCAGGTGGGAGTAAGTATCAGGCTTCCCGAATGGTATGTAGAAGATATTGAGCCAGACTGGCAGTAATGTAAGGAGGAGCATACTATGAGAAAACATTTTAGAACATATTGTTTGCTGGCAGTGGCTGTAGTGGCTGTAGCCTTGCTTTCTGTTTCTTGCATAAAGGATAACGATCCGGCTGTGGGAGGGAAGGCTTCGGTCACGATGACTTTCACTACGCGTGTTTCGGATAATGTTACTGCCGGAAACCTGCTGGACAATGAACAAATGCGCAAACTGCGTGTAATTGTGGCGCGCAGTGGTACGAATGATATCATTTATAATGTGAGCTATGACATTCAGCCTGGCGAAAAGCAGAAGGTCATTCACTTTTCGGAGCTGACTGTCAATAAGGATGGTGAAAATTTTGACTTTTATGCCATTGCCAATGAGGATGCGTTCCTGACTGGCGGGGAAAGTCTGGAGGGAAAGAACGTAAGTTTAAGTGCGCTGAAATCACGTATTCTTACTAAAGATTTCAATAGCCCTGCTTTGAGTAAAATACCTCAGGCAGCTTTCATGACTATCAAGGTGGGGCCGAGTGAAAATACATCGGCTACCATGAATCTTTTGTTCCCGCTTGCCAAGGTGGTACTGAATTTCGACAACCAGACAGGAGAGTCTGTCGATCTGACGAATGTTGCGATATCGGGCATTGCCAATCGGGGATATTTATTCAAGGATATTTATGCAGACTCTTATCCGCAAGGTACGGCAGGTAGTGGTACGGTTAAGTTTGGAAACGAGGGTACGCTGCAAGTACCTGTCGGCGAGGTAGCTGATGCTGATGCGTCGCCATACATACGTTATCTGTATCCGTGGACAAGTGGGAATGCCTACAAGCTTACGGCTACTTGGGGAAGCAAGACACACGAGGTGGTATTTAAGATAGGCGATGAGGAGTTGAAGAAGCTGGAAGCCGGGCAGCAGCTGAATGTAAATGTCTCGCTGATAGCCAACAGCCTGAAGGTGGCGCTTACGGTGAGCCCTTGGACGGTGGACGACGCGGTACTCGACTTTTCTACCGAGTTCAACGGATTGCTGAATCCGGCATCGGCGGGTAGCGTGAAACTTACTGCCGACAAACAGGCGGTTGCCGTGGCAGGAGCGGACAGAAGTGCAACCTTCTCGTTCAAGATGTTGTCTCCCGAAGGAGTAAGATGGAATGTTCATCTGGAGAATACGGTCGACTTTGACCTGACAGGAACAACTTCGGGTTATGGAGGCGCAGATGCCGGGGTGGTCACTTTTGGAGTGGAACCGAAGCATGGCTATGATGCCACAATTACAAGGAGCGTGAAGCTGTATATTACGGTGGAACAGCCGTTCGGAGGAACTGAGAGCGAAGGTATTCAGGTTATCAATCCGGAGGAAAACGGCATATACCGCTTCCCGGGAACAGAAACAGAGATTGAGATACGGCAGGTCAGCGAGTCTGAGTTCGACGGACTGACGGAAAGTGTGTCTATTAAAGAATAAAGGAGGGCTGAGATATGAAAAAGCATGGATTAGTTTATAGCATGGTTGTTTTGTTGGCATGGTTGTTGCCGGCATGTACAGCTGATGACGATCTGGCTCCGGCAGTAAAGCCGGCTGAAGGCCTGACTATCAGTCTGGAAACTCCCGGTGTCTTGTCGAGAGCTACTGAAGCGGGCAATGATGCCCTGAATGAAAATACCATCAGTCAGGCACAGCTGCTGATTTTCAATAGTGAAGGGGCGAGAACTCCTGACGGCTACCGTTCGTTTGAGTTTACCGACGGAAAGGCAGAGGCGGTGATTGCTACCGGCAACTGGAAAAACAATACTCAATTGTTTGATAAAGGTGCCGGCGCAGCGTACGATATCTATGTAGTGGCAAACGCGCACGGAGGCAGTACATCGCTGCAGAATGTTTCGACGCTGGACGGTTTGCTGAGTGCCGTGGATGAGGATGCAGACATCTGGAAGCTGGAAGGAGCAAACATAGGAACCGGAACTGTCGATTATACAAACAAGCGTTTTGCCATGAGCGGAGTGAGCAGTGGTTTTGTTCCCAATGCGAAGGAGGACGAATATACAATTTCCGTGACGATGGAAAGACTGGCTGCCAAGGTGGAAGTAAACATTACTTTCAGCGATGAGTTTAAAGCTCAGTTTAAGCCGACAGGATTTTACAGCAGCCTGCGAAATTATGCTACGCGTAGCTTGTTGCGTGCCGACAAGGAAGATAGCTTTACCGATCGGGGCATTGCCGGGAACGGAGCGAAGGACCCGATGGTTGCCGCGCCGGAAAAGGATTTTGATAAGCGTACCGCAAAGCTGGTGCTTTACACTTATCCCACTGACTGGGGGGGCGATGTGCTGCAGGAAACATTTGTGCTGCTGAACATGCCCGGAAACTATACGGAGCAGGAGGGAGCGCAATTGGAATATAAAGGTTCCAACTATTACAAGATACCGGTTCGTCTGGGAGACGCGACGGCTCATCAGCTGAACCGAAATACCATTTACCGGGTGAATGTAACGATTGACCGTATGGGTCAGCCGCAACTGGACGTTCCGGTAGAGCTGACACCAAAGTATGAGGTGATACCGTGGACAACGGTGACAATTGATGTGGATAATGGTGACCTGAACTATCTGGAGGTAGTGAAGGATGAGATCATCATGAAGAATATAAAGAAATCGGAGGAACAATATTTTACTTCTTCTTCGCCGGTGACAGCCAGCATTGAAGAAGTGTATTACTACGACAAGTATGGAACTAAGCAGACTATTTCACGTTACAGTTATGGGCGTTATGGCATTTCTGTAGAGCCTGCAGCAGGTAACTTTGGCAATGTGACGATCAATTCGGACGTGCCTACTAATAACGGTATCCGCTACATCAAGGTGAAGGTGACCAACGGACAGGGGCTGAGCAAGGAGTTTACGGTAAAGCAGTATCCGCTAGAGTATATCGTGACTGTGCCGGGATATTATTCGTACCGTACGGATAACATATGTGGCGGAGAGGTTGTGAACTGGGAGGCCGAGTTTGATAAGGATTTGGATCGACCTGTTACGTCGGATAATAATTTTAGTTCCAAGGTGTATGATAAGGACGAAAATAAAATATATACTTATAATTTTAAGCAAGACTCGTGGTGGGTTAGTACAGGATGGCTTCAAGGATATTATGAATACTCCAACTGGAAAGCTGAAAAAGGCACTCGTCAGAATGGTAACGATAACAACAACATGTATTTTGTTCGTATAACCAAGACTTCCAATGAGTATGTGCTTTCTGTTCCTGCGATGGATAAAGATGGATATACAGAGAGTTCACCGGAAAACAACCAACTGGTAGCTCCTGCCTTTATGATAGCTTCTCAGCTGGGTACGGTTTATCCGCAACGGTTTAATGATGCTAAAGAGCATTGCAAGCAGTATGCCGAGAAATCTCTTGCAGGAGAGGTGTATGATGACTGGCGGTTGCCGACGGAAGCGGAATTAGAGATTATTGACAAGTATCAGAATACTGCAGGTTCGGTAATTGATGAAGTGCTGGGCGGAAAGTATTATTGGGCGGCATCAGGCAAGGCTTACGAAACTCAAAAAGGTACTGAGGGTACTAAAGACGAAGCCTACATCCGCTGCATCCGTACCGTGCAAGCCAATGAACCTATTGTTGAAGATAAAGAATAAAGGAGGTCTGTTATGAAACGATTGAAATATATATTACTCAGTTTGTTGGCTGTAGTCTTTGCGGCCTGTCAGGATGATGTGCTGGTAAACAGACCGACGGGAGGAATAGATGCCGACGGAAATGTGCGTCTCTGTTTCAATACCGAAATACCCGATATGGCGCAGGTTCAGACGCGTGCGGTGGACCCTGACGGCTATGGTATTCACTCGTTGTGGCTGTTCTGTTTCGACCAGTATCGCCACTATATCGGTCGTGTGCAGGCTGAAGTTACTCAAACAGGCTCTTCGGCGGATAATATAAGCGGAAGCTTTACGGCTACCATACCGGGAGCTACACGCCATCTGCATTTCATTGCCAACCTGAATGTGAACGATTTTGAGGATACTCCGAATCTGGGGCGTATGGATACGGAGGTGATTCCGCAGTTTACCACAACTTCGGGCTTGCTTTGCTACTGGGGATACAAGAGTTTCGACTCGGAAGATGCCCTGACGAATTTTGCTGAGGGGACGGGCAGTACGGTGAGTATGTTCCGCAATCAGGCACGTATCCGTTATCAGCGATCGGGAAATGGCACAGACTTGAGCATCAAGGGCGTAGCTATCATGAATCAGTATTCGCGGGGTACGGTGGCTCCGTTCAACCGGAATGCAGGTACGGGTGACCCGTTTGCATTTACCAACGCGTCGTCCATCGTGGAGCCTACTTTGTGTGCCGACGAGGATGTTCTGGTGGCTGTTGATCCTTCGAACGTTTCGCAGTTTGGAGGCGGTAGTGTGGGACAATTTGTGTTCGAACATGCCAATGATGTGGACGATCCGATGTATCTGATTTTCCGTATCAATACAAGCGGTGGCAGTGCGGATGACGGAAACTGGCACTCGACCGACCGTTACTATAAGATAGCGCTGGTGGACGAAAAGGGTAACCAGTTGCCTATTTTAAGAAACTATGATTATGTAGTCAACTTTAAGGGAATACCTGCCAATGGAGGGTATGCCACCTTTAAAGAGGCTGTAGACGGTGCGGCAGCCAACAATATATGGGTATCTATCGACCAGACAATACCTGCCATTACCGACGGAAGCAGCATTCTTGCCGTGGTGGGAGAAACAACCCGTATCATTACCCGGAGTTCGCTGGCTACAGGTGGAGTATATCAGTTGGAATACCAGTGGTTCGACGGTACTAATTCCGGCATTGTACCTGAAGTGACGTGGGTGCAGAACAGCGGTATCGCCGAGGCACAAATCACCAATAACTTTACGCAGGGAAGCAGTCGGGAAAATCCGGGCACGGGAACCATTACCATTGTACCGACAAACATCGGAAATCCGCAGTACGGCATCCTGCAGATCAAGGCTGGCAAGTTTGTGCGTACGGTGAAGCTGATTTCGCTGTCGAACTTCTCGTTTACGCCGGTATGGACTTCTTCCGGTCTGCCGATGAAGTCGGGTGAACCGGTGGCGATTGCCTTTACCATTCCGGACGATTTCCCGGAAGAGCTTTTCCCTCTCGACGTGAAGATTGCCTGCAACCTGTTCGATGATGATGGAACAAATGTGGACATGGACGGAAAGCAGACTTATCTGGATGTGATAATGGAAGAATGTAAGTTTACGGTCATGGAAAATGGAGTAGAAACGACCTATGAACGTGACTGGCCACACAAGTATGTCTATACGGTAAATCGTCCGGGATTGCATCGTGTGAACTTTAAGACACTGATTGATAACTATGTACCCAATGCAGGTGAAGATCCACGTATTGAGTTCTTCCTCGAGGCGGAAGCGTTTACTACCGTACGAAGCCTGATTTACATGAATAATGAGGGAACGGATTTTCGTATTGCCCTTGGTACAGGCAGTAATCCTATTCAATGGGCTACCAGCAATTCGGCATCGGTAGTAGTACCTCCAGCTGCCGGGCAGGAGTTTAACCTGCACTTCAAGTTTTACGATGGTCAATCAACGCCTGACAATCCGATTGCCGGCAAAGTGCTGCGTATTTATATGGACATTACCAAGATGAAGCCTAAAATTACGGGGCAGGACTTGAGTGCAGAGCCTATCTGGGATCCGAACAAGGGATATTATTATACGTATACGGTTCCTGAATCATTGAGAGAAAATTATGCTACTGAAGGCGTGGTGATACCGATGGTAACGCAGTCGTCCGACTGCAACACATATCTGAGAGTTTCGTCACAGCTGAATGCTGACGGTACTTTCCCAAGTGGATCGCGTGTGTATCGTTCGGCTATCCTGACCATTTCGAATGGTGCGACGTATAACTTCAATGTGCAGCTGAACGGCAGTACGAATCTGGAAATTCCGTACGGCCCTGGACAGCCGGTAGCAATGAATGTAAGTTTCCCATCGGAGGTGCTGACATACCGTCCGGAAGGTTTTACGGGATTCATCGCTACGAATACGCTGAAGCCTGCCGCTGATGAAACCGGGCTGACAGCAGTGGAAGGAGGATATATCTTTGCGGCTACCCAGAGCGATATGACATTCCAGTTCGTGACCCGTGATGTGGCTTGTGAAGAGGAAATCACGGTGAGCGAACAGGGTAACGTGGTGGCGTTTTATCCGAAAACGGTGACTATCCACAATAAACCTCTGGCGGGAACTGTAGTGCTTGAAAATGGTACCTTCGAGCAGGCTAATCCGTTCATGTCGCTGGAGCGTGAGGACGGTACGCGTATCGGTGTGCTGAGTGTGTCGGCACAAGCGGGAGGAAATACCGGAACCTTTACGGTAGAATTTCGTACGGAATACAAGCTGGATATGGATGAACGTGTACTGATCATGTATTCTCCGCTGACGTCGGGTGATGAACGGGTCTTTAGGGCATTTACGTCTATTAGGGAGATGCAGGAAAGCTCGGATGCCATAACATTGATCCCGGGATAAAAATACAAGAACATAATCGATAGACGGGGTGTGAACCTCACGTTTGCGGTATCGCGGCGTGGTTCACACCCCGTTTTTATCTCCCCTTGCATCACAAACTTAACCGTTTTGAAACAGGAATGCCACATCGGTGTTTCGCTTTTGAAATACGCTGCATCTAATTTTGCGCACAGGAAATTAAGGTTTTTTTAGGTAATGACAACACCTTAATATCCAGACAGATAAAAAATAGGCAAAATAAAAAACGGGTTAGGCAGATTTACAATTTAAACATAGCATGAAAAAAATTGCAGCGTATTTAGTTTGGTTTGTGTTGGTTGCTGGATTGCCCCTCATGGCATGCAGCAAGGATGAGGCGACAGAAGTTGCATCGGACAGCTTTGGCGTCAGTTTCGATTGTCCGTCGCTGATAGAAGTCAGCAAGGGCGGAGAATACACCTTTCAGGTGGAAGGCGGAGAGGAACCGCAGGCATCGGATGTGCTGGTGCTGGAGTCGACCGACGGCATTTCGTACACCTGCACACTGGTGAGTGTGTCGGAAAACAGCTTTATCGTAAAGATTTCGGAAGGATGCGAGAGTGGTACGTACCGGGTGTTCATCAAGCGGGGCGACCGCAAGAAACAGATCGGCAGTACTTATATTAATATTGTAGAGGGAATGGACTTTACGCCGGATGCCGGAACAACGGTGTACGGGGTGGTTTCGACTGCCGACGGACCGGTGCCGGGGGTAGTGGTTTCGGACGGCGTAGAAGTGACCGTCACCAATGAGCAGGGTATCTACCAGCTCCAGTCGGACAAGGAGTGGGGATATGTGTTCATCTCTGTTCCTGCGGGTTACGAGGTGCCTGCCGAAGGGGTGCTCCCTCAGTTCTACAAGATGATGAAGGGCGACGCTTCTACTGCCGAGCGGGTGGACTTCTCGCTGACGGCGGTGGACGGACAGGATGACTATAAGGTGCTGGTGCTGGGCGATATGCATCTGGCAAACCGTACGGGCGACCTGAAGCAGTTCATGGAGTTTACCAGCGACCTGAACGCTTACCGTGCGCTGCACCAGCAGGAAAAGATGTATGCCATCGCGCTGGGCGACATGACCTGGGACTTGTACTGGTATTCCAACAGTTACGCGCTGCCCGAGTACCTGAACACCATCAACTCGCAGGTGAAGGGGCTTCAGATTTTCCATACCATCGGAAATCATGACTACGACTATAAGGCGACGAACGACCGGGATGCGGAGAGCCGTTTCATGGATTACATCGCGCCTACTTATTATTCATTCAACTTGGGAAAGGTACACTACGTGGTGCTGGATGACATCGATTGCAGCAATTACGACGGTACGACTTCGCGCGACTACGAGAAACGGGTATCGGCCGGACAGCTGAGCTGGCTGGCAAAGGACTTGTCGCACGTAGACAAGTCGGTGCCGCTGGTGGTAGTGATGCACGCGCAGGTGTTCTATCCTTCGCAGACGGACGGCTTCAAGGTGGATCACGACGTGCTGAACACGACGCAGCTGCTGAACGTGCTGGACGGCTACAAGGTGCATTTCATTACCGGACATACACACATGAACTATAACGTGACGCCCGATGATGCCGTGACTGGCGGACGGGAGGTGTACGAACATAACACGGGTGCCATCTGCGGCTCCTGGTGGTGGTCGGGATACCTTACTCCGGGCGTGCACCTCAGCCCCGACGGTACGCCGGGTGGTTATGCTATCTGGAGCGTGAACGGTACGGACATGGAGTGGATGTACAAGGCTACGGGATGGACGGAGGATTACCAGTTCCGCAGCTACGACCTGAACAACGTGCATTTCTCGCTGGCAGATGTGCCGCAGATGCCTGCCGGTGTACCGGCTTCGGTCAAGAAGGAGTACATGAAGTATGTGGATGCTTATCCGGAAAATCAGGACAATGAGGTGCTGATCAACGTGTGGAACTGGAACCCGCGCTGGACGCTGAAGGTGACCGACGAAAACGGCAATACGCTGACTCCCGAGGAGGTATGGGCGTACGACCCGCTGCACGTGGCGGCTATGAGCGTGAAGCGTTTCAACTCGTCGACGCTGACTTCTACGCCGAGCTTCATTACCGAGAAGTTCCCGCATTTCTTCAAGGTGAAGGCTGCCGATGCCGACGTGGACCTGACCATCACCGTGTGCGACGAGTTCGGACACCAGTGGACGGAGAATATGCAGCGTCCGAAGGCTTTCTCGACGGATGCTTACTTGCCTCGCTGACTTAACTTATGTTTTACTTAATACTTATTTATGAAAGTTTTCAATTCGTACGTGTTGGGCTTGTTGCTGTTGCTGGTAGGCAGTATTTCTACGCTGTCAGCACAGAACAGGAAGGTATCGGGTAAGGTACTGGATGCCTTACAGGAACCGCTTGTAGGGGTTTCGATTCGCATTGAGGGGACTACTCAGGGAACAATTACTGATGTAGACGGTGCGTTTGATGTACAGGTACCTGCCGCAGGGGCAACCCTGGAATTCTCTTATGTGGGCTACCTCACACAAAAAGTGAAGGTGAAGCCGGGACAGAAAAACATTGTGGTATATATGCAGGAAGATGCCATCATGCTGGATGAGGCGGTGGTGGTAGGTTACGGTACGCAGAAGAAGGTGAACCTGACGGGTGCCGTGGCTACGGTGGGCAGCGAGAAGCTGGAGAACCGTGCCACTCAGTCGCTGGCCAGCATGCTGCAAGGTTCGGTAGCCGGTCTGAATGTCACTACCTCGTCGGGTGTGCCGGGCAGCTCGCCCAGCATCAACGTGCGTGGTACCACTTCCATCAACAGTGCCAGTCCGCTGGTGCTGATAGACGGTGCGGTGGGCGAACTGGACCGTGTGAACCCGAATGACGTGGAGTCTATCTCGGTCATCAAGGATGCGTCGGCTGCGGCGGTATACGGTGCACGTGCGGCATTCGGTGTGATTCTGGTCACCACCAAGTCGGGCTCGGCGCAGGACGGTAAGGCTATCGTGCGCTACAGCGGCCGTCTGGGATGGCAGGCTCCTACCACGACTACCGACTACGAAACGACCGGTTACTGGTCGGTGTATACGGTGAATACCTTCTGGCAGGCGAAGAACGGAACTAACTACGTTGACTATACCGACTACGACATGCAGCAGCTGCTGGCTCGTGTGAACGACAAGACGGAGAACCCCGACCGCCCGTGGGTAGTGGAAGATACAAGAAACGGTCGCCGTCAGTGGGTGTACTACGGCAACTACGACTGGTGGCACATGATGTACAACGACCGTCGTCCTACCCAGCAGCACAGCATCTCGCTGAGCGGGGGTACGAAGGATGTGAAATACCTGGTGAGCGGGGCATACGATTACCAGAAAGGTATCCTGAACATGAATCCGGATATCTACCGCAAGTATAACCTGCGTTCGAAGATTGACTTTACCATCAACCGCTATGCTACGCTGAGCAACAATACTTCGTTCTATGGCTCGCAGTATACTTTCCAGGGTAACGGAAGCATCGACGATACCATCGGTTACAGCGGACGTCATGCGCTGGCGTGCTTCCCGATGAAGAATCCGGACGGCTCATGGCTGTACGGTACTCCTTACCTGAACTACAAGGTGGCTAACGGACGTCACATCATGCTGGGAGAGGGTTCGCACCGCAACGTGGACCGTACGACGGACTTCTCGAATACGACACGGCTGGTCATCAAGCCGATTGAACAGCTGAGCCTGACGGGTGACTTTACGTATCGTCTGTATCAGACACGCAATACACACCGTTCCAACAACTTGTTCTACCGCGAGTATCCGGACGGACCGATGGAGTCGTATGCTACCGGAGCAGGTCTGAACCAGTTGACTGAATCGGTGAACACACGCAACTATTATTCGGCCAACGTGTATGCCAACTACGAGGATACCTTCGGCGAGGCACATCACGTGACGGCTATGGCGGGTTTCAACTACGAGCGGATGCACCTGAAAAATGTTTCGGCTGCGGGACAGAACCTGACTTCTACTTCGCTGGACGACCTCGACCTGGTGGGACAGAATGCCGAGGGGGAAGTGCTGACCGAAGTGGGCGGCGGACAGAATGAGTATGCGCTGGCTGGTTTCTTCGGCCGTGTGAACTATGACTACAAGGGACGTTACCTGCTGGAGGCGAGCGGACGTTACGACGGTACGTCGCGTTTTGCTGCCGGAAGCCGCTGGGGATTCTTTCCTTCGGGTTCGGTGGGATGGCGTATCTCCGAAGAGCCGTTCTTCAAGCCGCTGAGCGAATATGTGGACAATCTGAAGCTGCGTGCTTCGTTTGGTAGCTTGGGTAACCAGAATGTTTCTTCTTATTATACATACATGCGACTGATTTCGCTGAGCAACTTTGCCGGATATTCTTTCGGCGAGGGCAGCTCGATGGCAAAATACTCTACGCTGAGTGCGCCGGTGGCATCGGACCTGACATGGGAAACGTCCGAACAGTGGGACTTGGGTTTCGACCTGACCATGCTGAAGAACCGGTTGAACGTGACGGTGGACGGCTATGTGCGCAACACACTGAACATGCTGACCGACGGAGTTGAGCTGCCGGCGGTGTATGGTGCCAGCGTGCCGGATATGAACACGGCCGACTTGCAGACCCGGGGATACGAGGTGACGGTTTCGTGGAGAGACCAGTTCGCTCTGGGAAGACACCCGCTGGAATATAGTGTGGGATTCAACGTGAGCAACTACAAAAGCTACATTACCAAGTATGACAATAAAGACAAGACATTTGCCAAGGATTACTACGAAGGCATGCGCATCGGAGAAATCTGGGGATTTGTGACCGACGGTCTGTTTGCTACCGACGAGGAGGCACAGGCGTATGCCAAGGAGGTAGTCCTGAGTTACATGGTAGACGGACTGACGGGAGGCTGGAAGGCCGGCGACGTGAAGTTTGTCGACCTCGACGGTGACGGTATGGTGGATATAGGCAGCAATAATGTAGCCGATCCGGGCGACCGCAAGGTATTGGGTAACTCACTGCCCAGCCTGTCGTACGGTATCAATGCCAGTGTACGCTGGTGCGGATTCGATGTATCGGTGTTCTTCCAGGGAACAGGTAACCACTACTGGTATCCTCACGGACACATGATGTCGTTCTGGGGCCCGTTCTCTTATCCTTACCAGACGTTCCTGCAGAAGAATTTCATGGACAAGGTGTGGGCCGAAGACAATACGGATGCTTACTTCCCGCGTCCGATGGCATACTCGTCGACTTCCGGTCCGCTGAGCAAGGTGAACGACCGCTATTTGCAGAACATCCGCTACATGCGTCTGAAGAACCTGACCGTAGGATATACCATTCCGGTGAAGCTGACCAAGAGAATCGGTATCGATCAGGCACGTTTCTACTTCTCGGGCGAAAACCTCTGCTACTGGTCGCCGCTGAAGAAGATTACCAAGTACGTGGATCCGGAAGGAGCTATCAGCCGCAGCGACGATACGTACAACGAGAGCTTCTATCCGTGGCAGAAGACGTTGCTGTTTGGCGTGGACATCACTTTCTAAACGAGAATTCATAGAGTAAACAACAAAGAACAGATTCAGATGAAAAAATATATATTTACAGCACTGGTGCTGACAATGGGGTTGACTTCGTGTGACGGTTTGCTCGACCTGACTCCTAAAAGCCAGATATCGCAGACCGACTATTTCAAGACCGAAAGCGACTTGCAGCTTTTCAGCAACACGTTTTACAACAACTTGCTGGACAAGAGCCCTTTCGACGATCAGAGTGACGTGTATGTGCAGCAGAATCTTTCCGACGAGATGCTGGGCGGAAACAACCGTACCGTGCCTGCTTCGGGCGGGGGATGGACGTGGACCGACCTGCGCAAGATGAATACGCTGCTGGAGTATATCGACCAGTGCAGCGACGAGAAGGCGGTGGTGAAGTATACGGCACTGACTCGCTTCTTCCGTGCTTTCTTCTACTTTGAAAAGGTGAAACGCTTCGGCGATGTGCCTTGGTACGACGTGGAACTGGGTTCTGCCGACGAGGCACTGTACAAGCCGCGTGACTCGCGCGAGCTGGTGATGACCAAGATGCTGGAGGATGTGGATTATGCCATCGACAACCTGCCCGACGAGAAGGAGGAAACCAGCAGCCCGTTCCGTGTGAACCGCTGGGCGGCACTGGCGCTGAAGGCGCAGTTCTGCCTGTACGAGGGTACGTACCGCAAGTATCACGAACTGTCGCTGGAGGGACACGACTATACCTATTATCTGGATCAGGCGGCACAGGCGGCTCAGGAGATTATGGAGCAGGGACCTTACAAGCTGTATTCTACCGGTCATCCGGAAAGTGACTACCTGATGCTCTTCGCCGAGGAGGATGCCAATCCCGACGAGTATATCCTGGCTATCAAGTTCGACTATAGTCTGGCTATTCATCACAATGCCAACGGACATACGCTGGTGCCTACGCAGGGCCGTCCGGGACTGACGCGCAAGATGGTGAATATGTATCTGATGAAGGACGGCAGTCGGTTTACCGACCAGCCGGGATGGCAGGAAATGACTTTCCTGGAGGAAACCAAGAACCGTGACCCGCGTCTGGCTCAGAGCATCCGTACCCCGGGGTATACCCGTATCGGGGAAACAACGGTGCTGCCTCCCGATCTCTCGGTCAGTGTGACCGGTTATCAGCCGATCAAGTTCGTGCAGGAGCCGACGGCTTCCGGCGGACAGGTGGACCGCAACGACCGCAATACGAACGACTTGCCTGTGTACCGCTATGCTGAAGTGCTGCTGAACTATGCCGAAGCAAAGGCGGAACTGGGTACGCTGACGCAGACCGACCTGGATAACTCCATCAACCTGATCCGCCATCGTGTGGGCATGCCGGATCTGAAAATGAGTGAGGCGAATGCCAATCCGGACCGTTACCTGTCGGATGCGGCAACGGGTTACCCGAACGTGACGGGCAGCAACAAGGGTGTGATTCTGGAAATCCGCCGCGAACGTACCATCGAGCTGGATCAGGAGGGCTTCCGTTTCGACGATCTGGTGCGCTGGAAAGCGGGTGCCTGCATCAATCAGGATATCTATGGTATGTATTTCCCCGGTGCGGGTGAGTATGACCTGAGCGGCGACGGAAAGCCGGATGTCATTTTGTATGCCAAGGGTACTGCCAAGCCGAGTGCGGACAGCGGGGTGCTGGTGTATGAGATTGGTAAGGATATCTTGCTGACGGGCAGCAACAGCGGGTATGTGTATTATCACAAGAATATCGCGCGTACGCCGTTCAACGAGGAGCGTGACTATCTGTACCCGATTCCTATCAACGAACGTTCGCTGAACCCGAATTTGACGCAGAATCCGGGCTGGAACGATGGTCTGGGCTTCTAAGTTTCAGGCTTCTCTTCCGAAACGGAACGGCTGACTGCTCTTGAAACATCGGCAGGTTTTTCCGAGGATAAAACAAGAATTGGATTCAGGTTTTTCTTCCGGAAAATTACGGCAGGTTTTTCCGAAGATGAAACGGAGATTCTTCGGAAAGACTCTTCAACTTCAAACAAACAATTTAACTCTGTAAAAAAATATGAAACTGATCAATTATATCATGGCTTCGGTGCTGTTTCTCTCGGCAACGCTTTTGGGCAGTTGCAGCGAGGAGGAAACGACGCTCTCGAAGGCTGTACTGGCAAGTGCCAGCGAACTGAACTTTGAGGCTGAGGGGGCGCAGCCGAAAACAATTACCGTGTATGCGGATGCCGACTGGGTGATGGAGGATTTGCCCGACTGGATTACGGTATCGCCTGCTACGGGTAACGGTACGATGGATGTGACGGTGTCGGTGACCGACAACATGCGCGACGGGGCGAAGGATAATCCGCGTAAGGCGACAATCGTGTTCAAGGGTTGTACGCTGGCAAGTCGTGCGGAAGTGGTGGTGTCGCAGGAAGGCGACAAGTATCGCGACTGTCAGGAGTATACGGTAGACGAGCTGCCGGCTCTGGAGGATGAAACGGTGGTATCGGTACCGGAAGCGCTGGTTACGGCGGTAACGACATCGGGCTGCGTGGTAACCGATGCTGACCATGCGGTGAACATGTTCTTGCAGACAACGACTGCGGTAAACGTGGGCGACAAGGTGGCCGTGAAGGGTACAAAGAATACGGATACGCACTCGCTGCCTTACGTGGCATGCGACGAGGCGCGTGTGGTTTCGGAAGGCAATAACGTGGATTATCCGGAAGCGCACGACGTGACGGCAGAGGTGGACAGCTATACATCGGACAGCCGCGAATGGATTTCGGCAAGCGGTGTGATGAACGGCAGCAATATCACCATCGACGGGGCGGTGAACTCGGTTTCCATCATCGACGCGCCCGAGAGCCTGAACTTGTCTGCCCTGAACGGACATCGGGTGACGGTATACGGTTACTTCGACGGAGTGGCTGCTCCTGCACTGCGCATACGGGCGGCACGCATCGAAGACAAAGGGGTAGTAGAGGTGATCTACTTTGCCGACGACTTTGAATGGCTCTTGCCGTGGGCCGAGAACAGCGGTGCCGGACAGACGGTGGAAAACGACGGTACGGGGGATGCTCCGCAGATTTACAGTGCCAAGAACGACGAGGGACAGACAGCGGCTGAGGCGTTGCTGGCTCACGGATACGGACTGGAAGAGAGTCGCGGTGCTTCTATCTACTTGCAGAAGTGTTACCTGAAGTTCGGTAAGACGGATTATCAGGCGGGCTTGACATTGCCGCCGGTAGACGGTATTCCGGAAGGCGAGAAGGTGATGCTTTCGTTCGACTGGGCTCCGATGGTGGGCGGTACGCGGAAGTTCGACCCGGTACAGCTGATCATTACGGTGACAAACGGCAGCAAGACGGTGGAAATGAATCCGATAGGACATAACTTCGTGAACACGGTGGATAAGCTGGAATGGCTGCATGCCGACGTGGTGCTGGAGGGTGTTTCCATCACGAAGGATACACGCATCACCATCAAGTCGGATGCGTGGGGTGAAACGGCTGCTACTTCGGGCAGCAGTGTCTATCGCCGCTGGTTTATCGATAACATAAAATTGAGCCGGGCCAACTGACAGGTCCGGCGGCCGGATGCTCTTCGTCCGGCTTCCTTTTCTTTTCAGCTGACAGGCTGTACAGGCTTGCGCAGGCGGTTGTCCGTCGGGGTGCAAGGCCGGTACAGCCGTTTTTTTGTTTATTGTAACAATGTGTCCGCATGACGGACGGTGACGGACATTACCAAAACCGGGCTGTATATCTTTGTGATACAGAAAAGAAGTTTGAAAGCTTTCAACAGGTATTCGTTTTATTAATCATTTAAAAAGGTAAAAAGATTATGGAAAGAGCAGTGACTTATTCGGTAGTGGCAAGAAAGAAACCCAACGACATGGAAGGGGAAGCCAAGTTTTATGCGCAGGCGCAGGCGCGCGGCGAAATGGGAATCCGTGAGATGACGGAACGTATCCAGCAGATGTGTACGGTGACACGTGCCGATACCATGGCGGTACTGGTTTCGCTCGGTACGGTGATGCGTGAGGGACTGGCAGGCGGAGAGATCGTGCGTCTGGGCGACTTGGGTTCGTTTCAGATCGGACTGAAGAGCGAGGGGGCTGACGTGGAAGAGGATTTCCATGCAGGACTCATCAAGAAGGCGCACATCAATTTCCGTCCGGGAGCTGATCTGACGGATATCCTCACTTCGCTGAGCTACGAGCGTGTGGCGGTGAAGCCGAAAAAAGAGGAATAAACTATGATCCGGAAGCAGGTAAAACAAATAACAATGAGGAGGGGAAGGTATGACTGGAAAGGTGAAATGGATTTTACTCGGAATTCTGAAGTGCCTGTACTGCTTGCTCACAGGAAGAAAGGGGGGAAGCAGTGAGAAAAATTGACTTGATTGTGGTTCATTGTTCGGCTACGAGGGCAGACAAGCCGCTCTCGCCCGAACAGCTGGAACAGATGCACCGGCAGCGGGGCTTCAAGTGCTGCGGGTATCATTTCTATGTGAGACGCGATGGAAAGATTTGTACCATGCGTCCGGTGCAGCAGGAGGGGGCTCATGCCAAGGGGTTCAACCGCAACAGCATCGGGGTGTGCTACGAAGGAGGGCTGGACGAACAGGGACGGCCTGCTGATACGCGGACGGAGCTTCAGAAGCGGGCGCTAAGGGTGCTGGTCAGGGTACTTGCCATGGACTTCCAGACACGGCGTATCGTGGGGCACCGCGACCTGAGCCCCGACCTGGATGGCGACGGGATTGTGGAACCGGAAGAGTGGACCAAAATGTGTCCGTGCTTTGATGTGGCTACGGAACTGTAAAATGTAAGAAGTAAAATATCTTTATGTAAGGTTTTTGTGTTTCTGTCTTATCAAAGTGTTAAAAATAAAATATATGTGATTTTTATCAAAATTTAACTATTACATAAGTGTTTGTAGATTAGTGTTTTAAGTAAAGGGGTTCTTGTAGTGAGCCCCTTTATTTTTAATGTTTATTAGCGTTTGTGTATACGTAAATTTGTCTATTGAATTTATGAAATCCTATATTTATAAAGTTTTTGTTATGAAAATAGCTTTATTCGTGGTGTAATTCGTTCTTTTTAGTGTCTATTTGATATTGATATGACATATGCAAGCTTATTTATTACTTTTTCTATTATTTTTTGTTTTTTAATAAAATGCTATATATATTTGCCAACGTTATCAAAAAATATTGGAATATGAAAAAGCGAATTACACTTTTTTGTGCCTTTTTGTTAATTGGCATAAGTCTGGCGATAGCTCAGGCTGTACAAGTGACAGGCTTGATAGTTTCTTCGGAAGATAACATGCCTGTTGTGGGAGCTTCTGTTTTAGTAAAAGGAACTTCTAACGGTACAATTACGGATATCGACGGAAAGTTTACGCTGAAAGTAGACAAAGGGGCAAAGCTCGAGATTAGTTATATCGGTATGAAATCGCAGACGGTGACGGCCAAAAATAATATGAAGGTGGTGCTGGAATCGGATACGGAAGTGCTGGATGAAGTAGTCGTAACCGGTATGCAGCGCATGGATAAGCGACTGTTCAGTGGTGCTGCCACTCAGATTTCCGGTGAGAACGTGAAGATGGATGGTCTTGCCGATATCAGCCGTGGTCTGGAAGGTAAGGCTGCCGGTGTATCGGTACAGAACGTTTCCGGTACTTTCGGTACAGCTCCGAAAATCCGTGTACGTGGTGCTACATCCATCTACGGTAGTTCCAAGCCGTTGTGGGTTGTGGATGGAGTGATCATGGAAGATGCGGTAGAAGTAAGTGCCGACCAGCTTTCTTCGGGTGACGCCGAGACGTTGATCAGTTCTGCCATTGCAGGATTGAATGCCGACGATATCGAGAGCTTCCAAATCTTGAAGGATGGTTCTGCGACTTCTATCTACGGTGCGCGCGCCATGGCAGGTGTAATCGTCGTTACAACCAAAAAAGGTAAGGCTGGTTCCAGTAGAGTAAATTATACAGGTGAGTTTACCACACGTCTGGTGCCGAGTTACAATGATTTCAACATCATGAACTCTCAGGAACAGATGGGTATCTATAAACAGATGGAGCAGAAGGGGTGGCTGAACTTCTCGGAAACCGTACGTGCTGCCGAAAGTGGTGTATACGGCAAGATGTATCAGCTGATGAATACGTTTGATCCGAATACGGGGCTGCCGATGTTGCAGAATACGGAAAGCGCTCGCAACAGTTACTTGCAGGCTGCCGAATTCCGCAATACCGACTGGTTTGATGTTCTTTTCTCACCAAGTCTGAGCCAGAACCATTCGGTAAGTCTCAGCAGCGGTACGGACAAGTCGTCGTTCTATGCTTCTCTGAGTGCCATGTACGATCCGGGATGGTACAAGCGCAGCTCGGTAGAACGTTATACGGCAAATGTGAATTCTTCTTACAACATTTCGAAATGGTTGAGCTTTAACATGATTGCCAACGCCTCTTATCGTAATCAGGAGGCTCCGGGTACACTGGGACAGGATGTGGATGTGGTTTCCGGTGAGGTGAAGCGTGATTTCGATATCAACCCGTACTCTTACGCGCTGAATACTTCACGTACGCTCGACCCGAATGAGTATTATACCAGCAACTATGCTCCGTTTAATATCTTGAACGAGCTGGAAAACAACTATATGGACTTGAACATTGTGGATGTGAAGTTTCAGGGTGAACTGAAATGGAAACCGATTGCGGGACTGGAATTCAGTGCGCTGGGTGCTGTAAAGTATCAGGGTACTGCACAGGAACACAAGATTAAGGATAATTCGAACCAGGCGGAGGCTTACCGCGCCGGACTGGATGACAAGACAATCATGGACAAGAACCCGTTCTTGTATACCAACCCGGACAATCCGTATGCATTGCCTATCTCGGTTTTGCCGGAAGGTGGTATTTACAGACGTACCGACTACAAGATGCTGAGCTACGACTTCCGTGGTACGGTGAACTATAACAAGGTGTTCAACGAGGTACATCTGACCAACTGGTTCGGTGGTATGGAAGTGAACTCCATCGACCGTACAAAGTCGAACTTCCAGGGCTGGGGTATGCAGTATGAAAACGGTGAAACGCCTTACTATATTTATCAGTATTTCAAGAAAGGTATTGAAGACGGCGACCAGTACTTCAGCCTGAACAATACGAAGGTGCGCAGCGTGGCTTTCTTTGCCAATGCCAACTATTCGTATGCCGGAAGATATTCGATCAACGGTACGATCCGTTACGAGGGTACGAACCGTATGGGTAAGAGCCGTAGCGCACGCTGGTTGCCTACATGGAACATCTCGGGTGCATGGAACGTGCATGAAGAGAAATTCTTCGACGCGCTGGAACCTGCCATGTCGCACTTGACACTGAAGGCTTCTTACTCTCTGACTGCCGACCGTGGTCCGGCGGATGTGACCAACTCGAAGGCAATCATCAACAGTTATATTCCTTACCGTCCGTTTACCAACATTCAGGAATCGGGCTTGCAACTGGTGGATCTGGAAAACAGTGAGCTGACTTACGAAAAGAAACATGAGTTGAACATCGGTGTGGATATGGGATTCCTCGACAACCGTATCAACTTTGCACTCGACTGGTATACGCGTAACAACTACGACTTGATTGGTGCGGTGAATACGCAGGGTGTAGGTGGTACGATCCTGAAACTTGCCAACGTAGCTTCAATGAAGTCGCACGGTGTGGAATTTACCTTGTCTACTCATAACATCAAGACAAAAGACTTTAACTGGAATACGGACTTCATCTTCTCGAATGCACAGAACACGGTAACCGACCTGCAGCAGAATTCCAATATCATGGATCTGATTTCGGGTACAGGTTTCGCTAAACAGGGATATCCGGTAAGAGGTTTGTTCTCTATCCCGTTCAAAGGACTGGATGAATACGGTATTCCTTTGATTGAAAACGAAAAGGGTGAGATAACCAGTACCAGCATCAACTTTCAGGAACGTGACAACACGGACTTCCTGATTTACGAAGGTCCTACCGATCCGACCATTACCGGTAGTTTGGGTAACATCTTTACGTACAAAGGTTTCCGCCTGAATATCTTTATGACTTATTCGTTTGGTAACGTAGTTCGTCTGAATCCGGTATTCAGTGCACAGTATTCCGACCTGAGCGCCATGACTCGTGAGTTCAAGAACCGCTGGACTTTGCCGGGTGATGAGAATGTAACCAACATTCCTGCTATCATCTCTGCCAGAATGTACAACGAAAATACCGATTACAAATATGCGTACAATGCTTACAACTACTCGGATGTACGTGTGGCAAAGGGTGACTTCATCCGTATGAAGGAAATTTCTTTGGCATATGAGTTCCCGAAAACATGGATCGCTCCGCTGAAGCTGTCGAACCTCTCGCTGAAGGTACAGGCAACGAACTTGTTCCTGATTTATGCCGACAAGAAGTTGAACGGACAGGATCCTGAATTCTTCAATGCAGGTGGTGTGGCTTCTCCGGTTCCACGTCAGTTTACATTTACACTGAGATTAGGCTTATAACAAAAAATAGGACATTATGAACAAGAAATATATATTATTAGCAGCCATTGTAGGAAGTTCGATAGGATTGTCTTCCTGTAGTGATTTTTTGGATGAGATGCCAGACCAGCGTACGGAAGTGACTCCGGAAAACGCAGATTATCTGCTGGTGACGGCTTATCCTAATAGCATGCCTCTGGAAATGTTTGAAATGTATAGTGATAATACCGATGCTTACCCTAACCGTTATGCGGCTATGGACCGTCTGCAGGAGGACTTGTACAAGTGGGAAGATACTTCTCAGAACGCGGACGATTCTCCGGCTGCCGTGTGGGAAGGATGCTACAAGGCGATTGCTACTGCCAATGAGGTATTGGCGATGATTGCCGAGCAGGGTAATCCCTCGACGATGGATGCTACCCGTGGAGAAGCGCTGATGTGCCGTGCGTACAATCACTTTATCCTGGCTACGGTATTCTGCAAGGCTTATTCGTCGACAGCGTCTACCGATCTGGGTATACCTTACATGACCTCGCTGGAAAATACCGTAAGCCCGAGCTACGAACGCGGTACGCTGGAGGATGTATATAAAGGTATTGAGAAGGACTTGCTGGAGGGACTTCCGCTGATAAGCGACAGCAAGTATTCGGTGCCCAAGTATCATTTCACCAAGAATGCGGCGAATGCCTTTGCGGCACGTTTCTACCTGAACTATACACAGCCGGACCTGTCGAACTACGACAAGGTGATAACGTATGCCAATGCCGTACTGGGAGACAATCCTTCGATGATGTTGCGTGACTGGCAGACACTGGGTGGCTTGTCGCTGAACGGTGAAATCCAGCCGAACGAATATGTGGATGCGGAAAGATCGGCCAACCTGATGCTGGTTTGCTTCCATTCTTACTGGGGATACGTGAGCGGCCCTTACGGACTGGGAGAACGCTATGCACACGGTCCGGTGGTTTCGTACGAAACAAACCGCTCGAACGGTCCGTGGGGTAATTATACTTCCAGCCCGAATACGACGATTTATCACGTGGGCGTATGGAGTAACTCTTCGGCACTGCCTACCAAGATTATTTCGATGAAGGTGGCACAGTACAAGGAATATGTGGATGTGGTAGCCGGAACCATCAACGGTTATTGTGTGAATGCAGCGTTTACTACCGACGAGCTGCTGCTGAGCCGTGCCGAGGCTTATGCCATGAAGAAGGATTATACGCATGCACTGGCCGACCTGAACAGCTGGATGGCTGCCTATACTACCCGTTCGCAGGCGATGACGGAAGATGAAATCAATACTTTCTACGACGGACTGGCTTATTATACGCCGACCTCACCGACGGTGAAGAAGGAGCTGCATCCGGAATTTACCATCGAGAAGGGTACACAGGAAAATATGATTCACGCTATCCTGCAGGCTCGCCGTATCACTACCTTGTACGAAGGACTCCGCTGGCTGGATATCAAACGTTTCGGTATCACGGTATATCGCCGTTACATGAAGGATGACGGCAGCATCGAGGTAACCGACCAGATGGATGCCAATGACGATCGTCGTGCCATTCAGATTCCGAGCGATGTAATCAGCGCAGGCATGAAGCCTAATCCAAGAAATAACTAATCGGTAAGGAGGAACAATTATGAAAAAATACTTTATATACGCATCAATGTTTTTACTGTCGCTGGGATTTGTTTCTTGTAACAACGAAGATGAGATAGATACCTCGCACAGTATATTCGGATCGGACGGAACGGAGGCTGAGGAACCGAACGAATTCGACAAATGGCTGCTTGAAAACTATGTCTATACGTATAACATTCAGGTAAAATATCGTCTAGATGATAATGAAACGGACGTGGAATACGATCTGGTGCCTGCCGATTATGAGAAGGCTTTCGCACTGGCTAAGATCGTGAAGTTTGTATGGATGGAAGCTTACGACGAGGTATGGGGCATTGAAACCACACGTACCTATGTACCGAAGCTGATCCAGATGATCGGTAACGTGGCTTATACGGAATCGGGTATGATTCTGGGTCAGGCAGAACAGGGTATGAAGGTGACACTCTTCAAGATAAACGACCTCGACGTGAACAACCTGGATGTAGCTACCCTGAATGAGTATTACTTCAAGACCATGCACCACGAGTTTACGCACATCCTGAACCAGCGTAAGCCTTACGATACGAACTACGACCGTATCACCGAATCGAGCTATGTGGGTTCCGACTGGTATCATATTTACGATGAACAGGCGTTGCAGATGGGATTTATCTCTCCGTATGCCATGGACCGTGGCTCGGAGGACTTTGCCGAAATGCTGTCTATCTTTGTGACCAACACGGCAGACACATGGGAATCGTATCTGGAAGCTGCCGAACCGAATCCGAACAGCCCCTATTACAAGGCAGGTGTTGACGGACGGGCTATCCTGGAACAGAAGTTCGACATTGTGTACAAGTACATGAAAGATTCATGGGGAGTAGACCTTTATGAATTGCGTGACGTGGTTCAGCGTCGGCAGGGAGAAATCAATACCTTGTTCAACTAATAAAACACTGGAATTATGAAGAAATTAATTTTATATAGTTTATTGGCATGTATGACGTTTTCCATGCAGTCGTGCTTGTTCAGCGAGGAGGATTTGTTCGAACAGTCGTCTGCCGACAGGGAAAATGCTTCGGTCCTTGAATTGAAGAGTTTGTTGACCAGTTCTACAAACGGGTGGAAGCTGGTATATCGTTACGGCAACGAAGGGATGAGCGGCGCTGCCAACCTGTTCTTTAAGTTTGATGCCAACGAGGTGACGATTGCTTCCGACTATGCGACTTCTTCGTATAGCGCCGGACAGACTGCTACTTCGCTCTATACCGTACAGTCGTATAACGGAACGGAAATCAGCTTCGACTCGTACAACGAGATTCTGCATGCGTTCTGTGAACCCAACGGCTATAACGATCCGGGCTTGATGGGCGACTATGAATTCATCGTTCGTTCCATGAGTGAAAACGAAATTCACCTCACCGGCAAGAAGTATGGCGTGGAAATGGTGATGACACGGTTGGACGATACGGTGGACTGGACTACTTATCTGGCTGCTGCCGCACAGATCAGCGAAGATTCGGACTATCCGCAGTTTGCCGTGATAAACGGAGGACAGAAGATAGCGGTTGTTGAACGAAGCCTCAATGAACGTGCATTTACGGTGGTAGAAGACAATGGGGATGGCACTTCTACTTCTTATGTTTATCCTTTCGTGGCAACCGACAAGGGAGTGGAATTGATCGAACCGCTGGTAGTGAACGGAATTCCTATCCGGAATCTTACTTGGAACGGTGAGGAACGTACCTTTACTTGCACCGACGAGGGAGTGGATGCGGTATTGAAATATGAACGTTCTGCGGGATATGATCAGTACTTGGGAACTTATCTGATTGAAGGTGCATCAAATCTTAGTGCCGCTTACGGTACCATTACATTGGAACCTTATAAAGATGGACGTCTGTATATGGCTAATTATGGATTTAGCTTTAGCAGTGGAGTGAGTGTAAGCTTCAAAATGATCTTTAACTACGATATAGAAACAGAAGGTATCTATATTTATGGTATGAACAATGTGGGAGTAGACAGCAATGGAGGAACCGTAGAACTGGCCTTAGGATTTACCAGTGGCGGAGGACTGTATTCTATCTTTAACTCCAGAGATTTCATCATGGAAGGAATAAAGACACAAGATGCACAGGGCAGAATGGTGATTTCTTTCGCCTTGCCGCAAGATTTCAAGGAAAATGGAGCCCAGAGTTTGCTATTCTTAAGTTCTAGTATTTGGGATGTATGGACAGATCCTGTTTTGACAAAATTAGATTGAAGCTTATGAAAAAGATATTTTCTATTATAACGTTATGCTTATGCACCTTGTTGGTGGCATGTAGCGATGAGGAAGCTGTAACCAGCTCATTGCAGGTCGTTGCGACCGACGGCATTGATTTCTCTGCTGCCAGTGGAGAAGGAACTATTACCGTGAGTGCCACGGAGGCTATAACCGCCGCATCGAATAAGGATTGGTGTACGACGACTGTGAAAGGCAACGTGGTGCATGTGGCTGTAACTACCTCTTCGGAGGTGACCAGCCGTATTGCCGTGGTTACCATTTCGGCAGGTACAAGCTCTGTAGATGTACCTGTGGTACAGGCTGGAGCAGTCACCATTGTGGATGATTATAACTTGTATTACTGCTGCGGATACGACGGCGGAGAGTTTGATTTCAGCTTCAAGACCAATACCTCTTATAGTGTGGAGGTGCCGGAAGAGGCTGCCGGATGGCTGACTTATACGTACGATACAGAAAACAATGTGTTGAAGTTTAATGTGGCTGCATCGGCCGACAAGACTCCACGGGGTGCGGAAGTCAAAGTCTTGGCAGGTACAAAGGAACTGGTGCTCAGCCTTTCTCAGATTGAAGTATCGGCTGATATGATTGGAGGCTACTGGGATATGTCTTATAATAGTGGAGCGTATGAGGGACAGAAAGTCGCTGGAACCGGTCAGGTTGGTATGCTTTCGGGCAATCTGGTTATCATAGATGCTCTGCAGGAAAACTATTTACCGCTGGAAGTCGGCGAAAACGGAAACTTGAGTGTTCCGGCAAACGTGACAGTAGGTACTTACAACGGTTATACGCTGAAAACAGCTACAGCCCTGAGCGGCGGATATTACTCACTGTCTGTGCCGTGTGTAGCTGTGCCTAAGGTAAAGGATGGAAGACTGGTTTATCACTTTGGACATTGCAGTGCCTATACCGACGGAGCGGCAGTAGATTATCCGATGATATACGCATTTGCGGGTTCTTCGGCAGCAGGATATTTGGAATACTATGAAAATTTGGAAATAAGTAAACCTTTGGAATAAAGGTTATTTTTTCTCTCTTAAAAATCATTCTTGGGGGGCTATTCCTAGTGATAGGAGTAGCCTCTATTTTTTTGTCCGGACAGTTGGGGGTATTATGCTGTGCGATAAACATCTTCCGACTGCTGTAATACGCTGCTGTAAAACGGTATGTGCATTCATTTGGGCAAAAGGACTTGTACATAAATGCAGTGCTGATAATTGGATGGTTATATATGCTTGTCGTACACAAATAAAAAGTGATCTTGATGAAATCTACCAAGGGGCTGTATCAAAATAGAATTGCAAAAGTAAGGACTTGGCAGATTGAGGTTTAGGAATGAAAAATCTCCTACTTTTAGTCTTGTAATAGAAGAAAACAAAGACTGACGTAGGAGATTTTTATGTTGTAATTTATAGCTTATAGGCAAGCTTATCTCTGTTTTTTATTTTGAAACAGCCTTTTATGCAGGAATCTCAACCGAGGAGCTTCCCAAACTCAAATCCGTTTAAGCTTCTTCCTTTGGAGGGACAGCGTTTCCTTTGAGTTTGATTGAACTTCTTAAACCTAAAATCGTTTAAGCTTCTTCCTTTGGAGGAACAGCGTTTCCTTTCGGTTTACCCTTGCTGAACATCTGTGCAGCCTCCTTGCGCAGGCTTCTCCAGCTCGGCATGAGCTTCAGCTCACGGCGTACGGGCGCATCGTAGAGCAGGAAGAGCAACAGCAGGAAGACGCAGGCGTAGAGGGTCCAGCCGTAAATCTGACGGATGCTCACTTCCATCATCTGCGACACGAATTGCTCGATGAAGCGGTCGAGGGCAAATGGCTGACTGCTGAATGCCACGCGGTCGACAGCGGCTCCGTAGCGTGCCATGTTGTCGGATACGTAGTACGACAGCCAGCGACCGTACAGGGCACCTCCCATGACACCACCCACCACCATGTGCAGCATGTTGAATACGCTCAGCGCCTGAAAGAAGTGGCGGAAGGTCATGATCTCTTCCAGACACACCATGAAGGTGGCACTCAGGATGGCATAGGCAAATCCGCGGCACAGCGTAGGCAGGAAGAGCTGCGAGATATGGATGTCGGCGGAGAGGACGAAGTAGAACGTGAGCAGGTAGCATGCCAGCGAGGCGATACCTACGGTGATGAGGCGCAGGTAACTGAGCTGACGGACATGCATCCACCAGTAGGCGAAGAGGCTTCCCGCTACGACGCCCACCAGCATGGGCCAGTCGAGCTGCATGGCAACCATCTCTTCGTAGTGCATCACGCTGCTGTGGAACACGCCCTCCAGCACATGCTCGGTGGTAAGAAAGGCTTCCACCAGCGTGATGAGGATGAGGATGGGCAGCAGGCGACGGTAGCCCCACATCTCCGGTTCGATGTAAGGATGATGGATGTGCAGCATTCGTCCCACGCAGAACCCTAAGGTTATGACGATGACAACGGCAAGTCCCTGCATCACCGGACTGTTCCACCAGTCGTAAAACTCACCGTAGTCGAAGAAATAGGCGATTTCCAGCAGCAGGAGTGCCCAGAGAATCGCTCCCAGCCAGTCGACACCGAACAGCGGGAACTTCTTGACGATGCGGAAATGCCGCGTACAGCCCTGTACGATGAGCAGATCCACCAGCATGATGCCTGCCATGAACCAGTGCATGTAGCTCCAGTGCAGGTAATAGCCGAAGTAAGTGGCAAGGATGCTCGATACCTGCATGCTGCCTAAGATGATGATGTGCAGCATCGGAAAAAACACGGTAAAGTCACGCTTGGGCGTCATCCACAGCTGGATGGTCGACATCGCCTCGAAGGTACCCTGAATCTTGCAGATCCCCTCGATGAAGCAGAGCGTCCAGAGCAGCGGCAGAAAGGTGGTGTACGGCGCGATGAGGTTGCACACGATAACTCCCAGCGCAGCCGCCGTGAGCAGCGTTTTGTTGGTAAAGCGGAACTTCATGCGGAAGAGGATGGGGAAGTACACCGCCATCCCCGCCAGGTTGCAGTACAGACACATCTGGAGATCCTCGCGCATGAGCGACGTTTCGCTCACCATGTGACTCAGGTTGGCCATGTACAGCCCGCCCGAGAGCTGGAAGCTGACGGCCAGAAAGATATAAAGCCACGGTTGCAGCTTACGAGGCACGAAGTTGCGGAACATCGGCATCGTAAACGGCCCGTTCAGTACAGGTGCTCCCATATCAGTATTTCACTTTACATTCCACATTGAATCCGGCACGCAGCAGTTTCAGCTTGTCGGCACTGTTTCCCTTCAGGCTGATACGCACCGGCACACGCTGTTCCACCTTCACGAAGTTACCCGTAGCATTGTCCTGCGGGATGAGGGAGAAAGCCGCTCCGGTAGCGTCGGAGATCGATTCCACCACACCTGTGTAAGTCACACCCGGCACGGCATCGGCGGTAAGCGTTACCTCGTAGCCCTCCTTGATGTTGGGAAGCTGCGTTTCACGATAGTTGGCAATCACCCACAGATCGCTGCTGTCTACGATGTCCACCATGGTCTGTCCCGGCTGTACCAGCTGACCTTCGTGGATGTCTTTCCGTCCCGTCACACCGTCGCAGGTAGCCACGATGACCGTATAGCCTAAGTTCAGCTGAGCCAGTTCGACGGCAGCCTGTGCCAGACGAACCCCAGCCTCGTTCTGTCCCAGTCGGTGGGTTTGTTCACTCTTGGTCAGCGAGGTAGAATGCTTGGCACGGCGCACCTGATCGTAGCGAGCCTTGCTGGCTTCGTACGCTGTTTTTACATTATCGAACTGCTGACGGGTGACTGCCTTCTGCTGCAACAGCTTCTGGTAACGCTCGTAGTCGCGCTTGGCATTCTCCATCTGCACACGTGCCTCCTCGATACCCGCATCGTTCACCCGCAGGTTGTTCTGCGTAGTAGCGATGCCCATGCTGGTAGCCTGCTGACCCGACAGCGCGTTGGCAAGATCGGCCTCCGCCTGAGCCAGTCGCAGCTTGAACTCGCTGTCCTCGATGATGACCAGCGTATCGCCCTTGTGTACCGGCTGATACTCTTCGAAACAAATCTGCTTGATGAATCCCTGCACACGCGTATTCACGGGCGTGATATGCTGTTTCACCTGAGCATTGTCGGTATATTCCACGCCCGGATGAAAGAAGCGTGAACACACATAGATAAGTGCCACTGCCAGCAGGCAGATGATAACGGTATTGTAAATGAGTTTTTGAACTTTTCTTGTAGCCATAATGGTAGGTTTGTTATAAAGTGTAGTATAATGTATAAATGGGATGATTTTCAATCGCTGCTGTAATCTCTCTCTGTCAATCTGTAATGTTTGATAATGGGTGTAAGCCTTTGCATCGTGCAGAAACTTTGTAGCGAGTGTAAAACTTACAGCAGGTGTGAAGCCTTGCATCGAGCAGGAACTTTGCAGCGAGTGTAAAACTTACAGCGGGTGTAAAGCCTTGCATCGTGTAGGAACTTTGCAGCAGGTGTGAGAATTACAACGTATGAGTAATATATTTCATCTTATAATAATTGTAAATCACGTTGATACGAGCGTTCACCAGCCCCAGGTCAGCACTGAGCTTCATGTTACTGGCATCCAGCATATCCGTCAGCAGCGCCAGATCGTTCTGGTAACGGTTGCTCGTCACGCTGTAGTTCTGGTCGGCAAGCTCCACGCTCTTCTGCTGCGTGCGCAAGTCGGTAAACGACGTGAGGAAATTCACGTAACTCTCCTGCACCGCATGATTGGTCTGCTCCTGTGCCAGCTCGTATGTTTCCTGAGCCTTCCGCACGTTGAGGCGAGCCGCTTTCAGCTTCCGGTTGTTCTTGAAGAGTGACGAGATATTGTACTTCACGCCCACGCCCACATACCAGTAATTGAAATTATTGTCGAGCACAGGCACCTCGATGGTGATCGGTCCGTCCAGATGTTCGGCTGCCACGAGCGAGATTTGCGGCAACCGCTCCGAACGCTCCATCTTCACCCGCTGGCGGTTGACCTTGATGCCCGTTTCCGCCTGCTGCAAGTTGAGGTTGTTCTGCGCCGCCAACTCCTGCCAGTTGGCTTCACTCATCGTCTGAATCCGACTGTCGTTCAGCGTTGTATCGGGCTGAACCACCGTCCCTTCGGGCAAGTGCAGGGTGATGACCAGCTGATGATTGGCTATCTTGCAGGCATCCTCCACCTTGGCCAGTTGCAGACGGAGCGTTTCCCGTTGCAGTTCGTAGCGCGTGATGTCGTTCTCCAGCGCCGTACCCTCTTCCAGTCGCGCCTGCATGTTGGCAATCAACTGGTCGGTCAGCTCCAGATTCTTGTGCAGCACCTCGATCTGGTTATGCAGCTTATACAGATTCAGGTAATGTCCCACGAGCAGGAAGCGGATATCCTGACGATTCTTCTGCCAGTCCATCTCCGCCAGTTGCTTCTCCAGCTCCGCCAGCTCGATACCGCTGCTGATGGCACCTCCGGCATACACCACCTGCTGAGCCTCGAGGGCGAAGTTATTGCCCCAGTGCGGCATGTCTATCTTGGTGGCATTGCTGAAATCACGATCCCACAGCTTGCCGTTGCCCCAGTAGCTGCCTGAAAGCGACGCACTGATGTCGGGCAACCGCTGTGCCTTGGCAGCTTTCAGGTTCTCGTCGGCAACTTCCTTTCCGGTACGGTAAGTCTGGATACTCTTGCTGTTCTCGTCGGCCAGACGGAACATCTCTTCTATGCCCATCGTACGCGACTGGGCACACAGATACTGGCTGCACAGTACTGCACTACACAGCACTATGAGCCTGCTTGTTTTGCTCATACAAATAAAATGTTTATTAGATTTTTACTGAATGGATATAAACAACGGAAAAAGACATGTAGGAGGGTAAAATCAAATCAATGCAGCAGCTCCCCACGTATGGAAATCGTGGATTTTGTTGATGTAGCGAACCGTATTGACAAGAATGATTGTTTTCATGATTTTTGTGATGTCCTTGTTGTTATTTCTGGCGGCAAAGGTAGAAAATTGATGAATAACTTGTGACCTTATAGGCCTCGCTTTTTAAGAGGGTTTAACGCTTACGTAAGGTTTGTTTACAAGATGCTCACGGCGGTTCTTGCAATCGGTTTATGAACTTCAGCATCTATGCGGGATTTTGTTTACAAGATGTTCATAGTAATTCTTGCATCCGGCTATCAGCTTCGGCGTGTCTATGGGAACCTGCATTTTTAGCCCACAAATCTTGAATGCCTTGTTTATGAGCTTCAGCATCTATGCAAGATTGGCTTACAAGCTGTTCATAGTGATTTTGCATCCGGTTTATGAGCTTCAGCGTGTTTATGCGAAAGTTGGTTTATAAAATACTCTCACGGTATGAAGTAGGAGCCATACCCGTGAGCCGCTTGAAGATACGGTTGAAGTGTGCCGTCGACTCGAACCCGCACTCCAGACTGATCTGCGACACGTTCATCCGTCCGGCAGCGAGCAGCTTGCAGGCATAGCCGATGCGCATGTCGAGGATGTACTGCTTGAACGTCTTGCCCGTTTCCTGCTTGAAATACCGGCAGAAAGCCGCCTCGTTCATGGCGGTGTACGATGCAATCTCACCTAGGCTGACGGGCTGTGTGTAACGCTTGTTCAGGTAGGCGATGATTTTCTCTATCTTCTTGTCGCCGAACACCGACGGATCGGGGAGGTAGTTGGGCGAGGCAGCAAACTGCTTGCGCGGAAAAGCCGAGAGAGCTTGCAGCAGCTTCAGGATCTCGATCATCTGTTCCACCCCGTGCGCTACGGGAATACGCTTCAGGCACTCGGCTATCTCGCTTCTTCCGGCAAGCGGGAAACGGATGCCGCGGTGTGCCTTCTCCAGCAGCGAACGGATGGAGGCAAACTGCGTGTAGTGCGAAAACGAATACTGCATGAAGTCCTTCTCCAGCTGGATGTTCACCCCGCACACGTGATACGCCTCGTTCTCCTCCGCCTCGGGACAGTTCTGCATGCAGTGCGGCAGTCCCGACCCGAAGAAAATTAGGTCGCCCGCCCGGTAGTCGATGATGCTGTCGCCCACCAGACACTTGCCGTACCCCTGTTCCACGAACATCAGTTCGTATTCGCTGTGGAAGTGCCACGGATACGTAAATCCGCGGTAATCGTAGAAGCGCGCCCGTATCGGGTTCGAGCTGGAGATGGCAATGCGTTCGTTCAGAATCTTTTTCATGACGGCAGAGAAAAGGTTGTCTGCAAAAATACGCAAAACTCTTGCAAAAATACGCATCATTCGGTCTGCAAATTCACGCTATTTTTGCAGCAGACAATCGGAAAACAATTCAGCTTATGAACGAACAGTTTAGCATCGCCGGAAAGGTAGCCGTCGTTACGGGCGGATCCGGTGTATTGGGCAGCAACATCGCCGAAGGTTTCCTGCGTGCGGGAGGCAGAGTCATTATCATAGGAGCGCATCAGGAGCGTGTGGATGCGGCACTGGAACGCCTTCGTGCGGTGAGCAGTGAGGTAGCGGGTACGGTGTGCAACGTGCTCGACATCCGCAGCCTGCAAGCCGTGAAGGATCAGGTACTTTCGCAGTGGGGACGCATCGACATCCTGGTCAACGCAGCCGGAGGAAACATCCCTGGAGGTACGCTCTCCGTCGACCAGAACATTTTCGACATGAAGGTGGAAGACCTCGACAAGGTGGTCGACCTGAACCTGAACGGTACGGTATATCCTTGTCTGGTATTCGGCGAAATCATGGCACGCCAGCAGTACGGAGCCATCGTCAACGTATCGTCGATGGCAGCCTACGAGTCGATTACGCGTGTGCCGGGCTACTCCATGGCGAAGAGTGCGGTAGAGAACTTCACCCGCTGGATGGCGCAGGAAATGGCGATTAAGTTCAGCGAAAAGATCCGTGTGAATGCCATTGCGCCGGGATTCTTCATCGGCAACCAGAACCGTGCCATCCTTCTCAACCCCGACGGCTCGCTGACGGAACGCAGTCGGAAGGTGATTGCCAAGACGCCGATGAAACGTTTTGGCGACATCTCCGAGCTGAACGGAGCAGTGCAGTTCCTGTGCAGCGATGCGGCAAGTTTCATTACCGGAGCTGTTCTGGCTGTGGATGGTGGATTCAGCGCTTTTAGTGGGGTATAAAACATACAGAGCATTATGATGGAAAAAACATGGAGATGGTTTGGAAAGAAAGACAAGATCACACTTTCCATGCTCCGACAGATAGGGGTGGAGGGCATCGTAACCGCCCTTCACGAGGTGCCGAACGGAGAAATCTGGACGGTAGAGGCAATAAACGACCTGAAGCAGTACATCGAGTCGTACGGCATGCGATGGTCGGTGGTAGAGAGCCTTCCGGTGTGCGAGGCTATCAAGTATGCGGGACCGGAACGCGATCAGCTGATTGAGAATTACAAGGTGAGCCTTGCCAATCTGGGCAAGTGCGGCGTAAAGACCGTGTGCTACAACTTCATGCCGGTGATAGACTGGGTGCGTACCGACTTGCATCATCCGTGGGCGGACGGTAGCAGCTCGCTGTACTACGACCGGGTGCGCTTTGCTTATTTCGATACGCGCATCCTGCAACGCGCGGGTGCCGAGAAGGACTACACGGAGGAGGAGCTGCGCAAGGTGGCAGAGCTGGACAAGGTGATTACCGAGGCGGAAAAGGATGAGCTGGTGGACGCAATCATCGTGAAGACGCAGGGCTTCGTGAACGGCAATATCCGTGAGGGCGACAAGCAGCCGGTGGCTATCTTCAAGCGTCTGCTTTCGCTGTACGACGGCATCGACCGCGATGCGCTGCGCGAGAACATGCGTTATTTCCTCTCGGCGGTGATGCCGGTGTGCGAGGAGTACGGCGTGAACATGTGCGTGCATCCCGACGACCCTCCTTTCCAGATATTGGGACTGCCGCGTATCGTGACCAACGAGGAGGATATCGACTGGTTCCTCCGTGCGGTAGACAATCCGCATAACGGTCTGACGTTCTGTGCGGGTTCGCTTAGTGCAGGCGAGCACAACGATACGCGCGAGCTGGCAAGGAAGTTTGCCAAGCGTACCCATTTCGTACACCTGCGCAGTACGGCTGCCATGCCGGGAGGCAACTTCATCGAGAGTTCCCACCTGTCGGGACGCGGTCATCTCATCGACCTGATTCGTATCTTCGAGCAGGAGCGTCCGGGACTCCCCATGCGTGTGGACCACGGTCGCATGATGCTGGGCGACGAGGACAAGGGCTATAATCCCGGTTACTCGTTCCACGGCCGCATGTTGGCGCTGGCTCAGGTAGAGGGCATGATGGCGGTGGTAGAAGACGAGCTGAAGCGCGGTATTTCACTCTGAAACCGCCTGTCACATACTACGATATTTCATGAATATTAGTATAAAAGGTTTTATTTTTTGTACAAAAAACAAGAATTCCTGCCCACGTTTTCCCTAAGACGTTTTGATGATTTTGGGGCGAACGTCAGGTACACAGCGTGAATCGGTTGCGTGGGGCCGGAAGCCTTGTCAGAAAGAAAGTAAGGAACTGCCGGAGAATGGATTATCCTCTCTGATAGTAATAAAAAAGTAGCCGGATTCTTTACCGGAGCAGAGAATACGGCTACTTTTTGTTTGTCAGGTTGAGGAAGAAGCGGCCGAACGGCTTTGCAGAGTTCCTGTGAAAAATGATGTTATGAAAAGAATTATTTTTAGTGTTTTTATTCTTTATGCTTATGTAGGCTTTTCATCGTGTGGCGGTTTGTTACTAAAGACACCATTCAAAAAGTCTATGGAAGAGACCACGGAATCCGTGAGTGTTAATGAACAGAATCAAGTGACTGCTTTTTTACAAGAGCTATATGACAAATACGTTTTCTGGAGCGATAGGGTTGGTAATTTTGAAGATGTTGTAGAACATTTTTCCCCCGAGATTCTTACTAAATTGCGTAAGGCATATGAATATGAATATGATGGTAGCGGCTACGCAGTTTGGCTTTTTCGTACTGGTGCGCAGGATGGTCTAGAAGATAAATCTAAGGTAACATCTATATCGACAGAAGGGGATGATTGGTATACTGTATTTTTCAGCGATATGGGTCTCAAAGGGAGTTGCCGTTTTCACGCAAAATTAGTTGACGGGAAAGTTTTTGTTTCTGAATTTGAAAATGGATCTATGAAATAGTAATCGCTCTCACACTTGTCCCTCGTATTTATGGAATATATACGGTTTTGTGGGATGCTTTTGGCGGCTAAGAAAGAATTGTATAGACAAGTCGTTTCTATGTTTCTTTTTGCTTCAAACTTGTCGCGGGGCAGATATGCTCGATTTGGGAGCTTGTAGAGCACATTTGATGGTCTTTGTAGGTAGATTAGGTATGAAAATAGGCTTGTTTCTTTAATGTATTTTATGAGATGTTGTTTGAATATTTTCAAAAGTAAAGTCTTTTTAATTCTTGGGTGATTATGACCTTATTTCGCATTTGTCTCGCTTTTGGTTTGATTTGTGTTAAAAATGTAGGTTTGTGTACTTCAATTTGTCGTTTATTTTCTTATTATATTAGAAAAATGTTATTTTTTTATTTTGGAATTTTTGCATAAAAAATTGATTAAAATAATACTATATATTTGCGCCGTGAAAAAAGATATGCTCTCCGATAAGTCATTCAAATAGAGCCTTTTCCTTTTTGGATTCAATCCTACTCCCTTGATTAGACTTTAGACTGCTTGTTTATTCATCCGGAACCTGTTTTATAGACTAGGGCAGGATTGGGATGAATTTATGAATCAATTTAAATTTATAGTGAACTTTTAAGATACTATTATGAACTTAAAACATGCATTTGCATTTTTGCTGCTGATATGTATTGGCAGTATTCCCCTTAAGTCAAGGGCAGTTGGTATAGAATTTAACCACGGTGCACTGAATTCAATTTATCCGGATGCAGTGACCAGGAGCGTAACCTCTATACATTTAAGTCGGGACAGGTGCTCACTGCGGGAAACAATGACCCTTTGTGGGATGATGCCTATGCTAATATTTATGTATACAATGCAGTAGCCAACAACATCCTGAATGTGCCCGACGGTACGAAGGAACAGCGGGAGGCAAAATATGCCGAAGCTTTGGTGGGCCGTGCATTCGAATACCTGAATCTGGTCAATATTTTTGGTAATCACTATGACCCTGCGACAGCCGCTACCGATTACGGAGTGCCTATCCTGCTGAGTGAAGAGGTAGGCGACGGAGCTTCGTACGTGCGCAATACGGTGGCAGAAGTGTATAATCAGATTATGTCTGACCTGAAGACTGCCACTCCGCTCTTGCCGGAAGTAGCTACCAACGTATATCATCCTAACCGTACCATCGGTTATGCGTTTCAGGCACGTATGTTCCTCTACATGGGCGATTATGAGAATGCGCTGACCAATGCCAACGAAGCGCTGAAACTGAACGACCAGTTGCTGGACATGAGGCCCTACACTACTACATACAGCACTTTCGGACGTATCGTATTGGCTTCCAATCCGGACGAAACCTTCCCGGAAGATGTAAGCAATGTAGAAAATATCTTTATGCGTAACTTGGGCGGAGCTGGTTCTGGTTTCTACCGTGCTGTCGTTGCCAGCAAAGATTTGCTCGAAACATTCAAGAGTCATCTGGCTCCTGACGGAGAAGATATGCGTCTGAGTCTGTTCTTTGCTACCGATGAGGCTAACTTTACCATGAATCCTTCTTCGGAACCGGAACACTTTAAAGGATACAGTACGTATGCTCCTTATATCAATCAGAATGCCGGATTTACGACTCCGGAAATTTATCTGATTGCTGCCGAATGTGAAGCACGTATCGGTTCTATCAGCCGTGCATTGCAGTTGCTCGACAAGTTGCGTGATGCTCGTATTAAGAACAATGTACATTATGTAGAGGTTACCGATGCTCCTAATCGTACGGAAGCATTGCGCTTGGTGATCGACGAACGTCGCCGTGAGTTTGCCATGCAGGGAGCTCCTCGTCTGATCGACTTGAAACGTCTGAACCGTGAGGACTGGTTCCGCAAGGATATTGTTCACAGTGCCAACGGTGAAACTTGGACATTGCCTGCCAACGACCCGCGCTATATCATGCCGGTTCCGCAGACTGTTCTCGACTTCAACCCGGATATGCCGCAGTACGATCGTTGATCGTAGCCGGAAAGTCCGGACGAACTAACGAATCGATGAAAGCGAATCCTCATTAAAGGGGGGGGAACGCTTTGGAAGGCTATAAGTTGAAACAATAAGATTGGAAGGAGTCGTATCAAGCTCTATGTGTGAGTGATGATACGGCTCTTTCTTTTTATCATTACAGGTTTTCAAGGTTCAGCTATAAAGTCCGTCTTAATTGAAATGGAGTTTTGATGCAGCCGTATTTATTTCTTTGCAGCTTCTTGCAGCCCTTTGTCTGCTTTTACCACTTGCTTTCCCGCTGACATAGACAGATACGGCAGGTTAAAATGTTGTGCTTTGGTTTTCCCCGCATGGTACATTCCGGAACGGGAGAATATAGGTTTTGTTTGAATTTGAAATAGTTTCTTCATATAAATTACACGTTATCTTTACATCGCAGTTATGTGAATGTAATATCCGGCTTTTACTTTTGTCGCATCAGATTGGGAACGCTGTTTTTGGGTGCTCCTGCCGGTGTTGTCAGGATTGCTGATGGTTCAGATCGGGTTTGAGATAGGCGTTCTGATAAACAAACTGAAAATAAATAACGATGATTATGAAAACAAGAAATTTACTGATGGCTTGTGCCTGTGCGTTCCTTGCACTGGCGGCACAGGCTCAGACACAGGTGATTGCCCACCGCGGATTCTGGAAAGTGGAGGGTTCGGCACAAAACTCTGTCACGGCACTGAACAAGGCTGCCGAGGCGAAGGTGTATGGTTCTGAATTTGATGTACAGCTCACTGCCGACGGGGTAGTAGTGGTGAACCACGATGATGCGATAGATGGGCTGACTATCGGCGAAACGGCGTACGACAAGCTGAAAGACCTGAAACTGAAGAACGGCGAGACGTTGCCTACGCTGGCCGACTATCTGGAGGCAGGAAAGAAGTTGCCCGGTGTGCAGCTGATTCTCGAAATCAAGCCTCACAAGACCAAGGCTCAGGAAGACCAGATTGCCGAATCGGTTGTCAAGATGGTAAAGGAATATGGTCTGGAGAAACAGGTGGAATATATCTCGTTCAGCATGAACGTGTGCGAACAGCTTGTACGCCTCACTCCGGGTTCGGAAATCGCTTACCTGAATGGTGACATCGCTCCCAAGGAGGGGAAGGAAAAGGGACTGACAGGTATCGATTATTACTACAAGGTTCTCAAGAAACATCCGGAATGGGTGAAGGAAGCGCACGACTTGGGTATGAAGGTGAATGTCTGGACCGTAGACAATGTGAAGGACATGCAGAAGATGATAACGCTGGGAGTGGATTATATCACTACCAACCAACCTTTGGAGGCTGCCGCACTGATTGCCGGACAGAAATAATCTGGCAGCGGATTTGTCCGGTAGTAACCGATTCTACATCATATTATCACATTTTTGTATCGGCAAATAAAAAAGCAGAAAGATACTAAAAATTGCATCGACTATTATAAAATGCATCGATAAATAGTTTTTTTAGACACGACATCGAGTTTCCGAAATCGTAACACAGACTAAAATGCCGCAGGCTGTACGTTGAGTATCGCCTGCGGCTCTTTTTTATATAGACGTATGTCGGTTTCGGGGGATGTTACAGCGTGAGTGGAATGCCGCGGTAGAAGTCGAGTATCTTGGTGCGGAACAGGTAGTCGTATTTGGCCTGAAGGCGGTCGGACACGGCTTTCATCCACGCCGTACGCGATTCGTTGTACTCGGTGGCATTGGCCTTGCCGTTGGCGTATTTCTCCTTCATCAGCAGGAAGGAAGCCTGTGCCGCTTCGTCGGCGGTGCAGCTGCTGTGGTACTGTGTTTCGGCATTGACGGCGTTGTAGTAGGCCTGCTGTATCTCCTTGTAGAGGGTTTTCTTGCTTTCCTCCAGTTGCCAGTAGTAGGTGTGCTGCTGGATGCGTGCGCTCCGTACACGGTTGCGGGTGCTGAAGCGGTCGAAGATGGGAATGCTGAGCGAGAGTCCGATGTACTGGCTGAAGTTGTCGCGCAGCTGTGAGCCGAAGTTGCCGTTCTCCATACCCGACACGTTGTAGAAACTGGTGCTGATGCCTGCCCCGAAGCTGAGCTGCGGGTAATAGGCTCCCTTGGCGATGCGGATGTTCTTGTCGGCACCTTCCAGACGGTACTGGGCTGCCTTGATAGCCGGCTTGGTAAGTACCGCTTCGGCATAGACTTCGGCGGGAGAGGTCTGTATGCTCAGGCTGGTGAGCGAATCGACCGCCGGTGATACGATACCGAAGTCGTCGGGAGAGGGGAGCTCCAGCAGCTGACTCAGGTCGAGCAGGGCAAGACGGCGGTTGTTTTCGGCCTGTACGGCAGAAAGCTCGTCCTGTGCCACGCGTGCCTTGGCTTCGTACCATTCAGCCTGCGAAGCTTTTCCGTTCTTGTAGAAAGCCGTTTTCTGGTCCAGCATCTCCTTGCTCAGCGCCAGTTGGTCGTTGGCCACCTTCACCAGCTCCTCGTTGAAGAGTACTTGCAGGTACGCCGATGCCACCTGGATGCTGATATCTTCCTTCGCCTTGTTCAGGTCCTCCATGGCAGCCTGAAGGTTCAGCTTCGAGAGTGCCACGCTGTTGATGCGTTGCAGACCGTTGAACAGCGGGATGCTGGTCGACAGGTTCAGGCCGGTATTCTGGGTATTCAGACTTTTGTACGTATTATCCGACTGGAGGCTTCGTCCGAAGTTGAACGAGTGCGAGGCACTACCGTTCAGGTCGGGCAGGAAATTGTTTCGTGCCGTACTTACTTCCACCTTGTTCTGGTCGCGCTGTGCTTCCTGCAACTTGATGTTCAGGTTGTTGGCGATGGCGTGGTCGATACACTGCCGCAAGTCCCATTTCTGCTGTGCCTGTACCGGCAGCAGGGCAGTGGCAGAAGCGATAAAGAGAATATGTTTCAGTTTCATGGTTCCGGAGGATTAGTTGTCTTTTTTCTGTCCGCGCACACAGTCGTTTGCACCGACTCCCTGTTTGATTTCTATCTTGATACCGTCGCTGACGCCTGTCTTGACTGCACGGCGTTCGAATTTCTGGCGAGGTACACTGTCGGTCAGCACATACACGAAAGCCGAGTCGCCCACAAATTCCAGGGCACTTTCGGGAACGGCAAGCACGTGGTTGGCACGCTGGAGTTCCATTTCGGCGTTGGCGCTGTAGCCCGAACGGATGGTCACACTGTCGGGTACGGTAATGGCTGCCTTGATTTCAAACTGGTTGGCACCGTTGTTCTCCACGCTCTTGGGCGAGATGTATTCCAGTACGGCATCGAACTTCATGTTCTGCAAGGCACCCAGGGTGATTTTCACGAGAATCCCTTCACGGATGTGTCCCACTTCGGTTTCGTCTACGTTACCACGGAAAATCAGGTCGCTCATGTCGGCTACGGTAGCGATAGTGGTACCGTCGTTGAACGTGTTGCTCATGATGACCGAGTTACCCACCTTGATGGGCACGTCGAGTATCAGTCCGTCGATGGTAGAGCGGATGAGCGTGCTACTGAACGAGGCACTGTTCTTGGTGATACCTTCCTTTACAATCTCCAGGTTATCCTTTGCCGCCTGAATCTCCTCGCGTGCCTGACGGGCAGCCAGCAAGGTCTTTTCGTATTCTTCGTTGCTCACCAGCTTGTCGTTGTAGAGCTTCTCCATACGTGTCAGGTCGGTTTCCGCCTGCCGTCCGTTCATTTCCGCCAGCCGGACACGACTCTCGGCAGAGTTCAGCTGTCCCAGTTCGGGGATGACCTTTACCTTGGCTATCACTTCCCCCTTCTTCACTTTCTGTCCCGCCTCCTTGTATACTTCGGAGATGATACCCGAAATCTGGGGCTTGATTTCCACTTCGTCGCGCGGTTCAATCTTTCCCGTAGCAACGGTAGTCTGTACCAGGTCGGTCGTTTCTACTTTCTGGATGTTGTACTGGGCCTCTTTCGGCTGTGATTTCCGGTACAGGAAAACGAAGGTTCCTATGAATATCAGTGCGATGAGCACCAATATGCCAACTTTGATAAATTTCTTCATATAAATGGTTTTATGTTTTTATTTCAATGGTTCGATTGTCAGGTTGATTATTCGTCGCGTATGGCTTCTATCGGTTTTATCGCCATGGCGCGGTAGGCAGGAATCAGTCCCGCCAGCAGTCCCAGCACGATGAGCAGGACGCAGGCTCCGATGGCTTGCCAGAAGCTGATGAGGAAATGTGCCGGCAGTCCCGGTTCCGACGCTCCCTTTTCTACGGCATCGAGCAGGAAGACGGCAAACGAGATACCTGCCATGCCCGCCAGGGTGGTAAGCACCATGCTTTCCAGCAGAATCTGTTGCAGGATGTCTCTGGGGCGTGCTCCGATGGCACGGCGGATGCCGATTTCGGTGGTACGTTCCTTCACGGTAATCATCATGATGTTGCTCACCCCGATGGCACCGGCAAGCAGTGTACCCAGTCCCACGAGCCATCCCAGAACACGGATACCCGTAAACAGGTTGTCCATCATGCTGAACATGGCTTCCGCGTTTACCCGGATAACCGCCTGTTCGTCGTCGGGATGAATGGCGTGTGCCTGTTTCACGATGCGTTCCACATCTTTTTCCACCTGACTGATGGAATATCCTTTTTTCGCCGTATATCCCAGCATGTCGATGCGGTTGCCCCGGTTATAGTTCTGCTGCATGGTACTGAACGGAATGACGACCGACGTTTCCGACTGTCCGTTGACCGACATGTTGCCCGTCGCCTCGTTCACTCCCACTACCCGGTAGTAGATGCCGTTTATCTCGATGAACTTGCCGCAGGGGTCGTCTTTCTTTGGGAAGAGCGTTTCGTAGATACGTTTCCCGATGACGCACACCTTCCGGCGGTCGCGTATGTCGGTTTCGTTCAGCGAGCGTCCGATGCGGATGAGCGGTTCCTCTATCCGGTCGTATTCCGGATAAAGTCCTTTCAGCGTACCCGATATGCTGTATTGCTCGTATACGATGTTCACTCCCCACTGGGCGATGGTAGCCGTCACGATGTCCAGTCCCGGTACGCTGTTGCGCAGACGTTCCACGTCCTGATTTTCCATACTCCACCATCTTCCCTGCTGGAATCCCTTGTAAGCCTTCGACGTATTGTTGGAAGCCATGAATCCCGAGTTGGTGGCAAATCCCTGAAACTGCCGCGAGAGCATGTCCTGCATGCCCCGTGCGCCTCCCATGAGTGCCACCAGCATGAAGATTCCCCAGAAGATGCCGAAAGCCGTCAGCACGCTTCGTGTCTTGTTGCGTGTAATGGTAAGGAAGATTTCCTCCCACGTGTCAAAATCAATTCTTCTCATGTCAGTCTGCTCTTAATGCTTCTATCGGACGGATGCGGGCTGCCTTCCGGGCGGGGAAGAGTCCGGCAAGCGTACCGGCGATAATCAGTGTCAGGGTAGCCTGGACGGCGATGCTCAGGTCTACCGTAGGATTCTCGAAGACCGTTACGCTGAACACGCCCGCGTCGACGGTCTGCTTGCCCGCTACCTGGTTCATGTACTCCGTGACGGCGATGCCTGCCACCATGCCGATGTAGCCGAAGAAAGTGGTGATGGCCACGCTCTCCGAGATAATCAGCCACAGGATAGAGGCAGGCTTGGCTCCCAGTGCCTTGCGGATGCCGAACTCGTGCGTACGTTCGCGCACGGTGATGAGCATGATGTTGCTCACGCCCACGATGCCGCTCAGCAGGGTGAATATGCCGATTACCCAGATGGCGATGTGCAGAATGTGGGTAGCCGACTGCTGCTGGAGGTACTGTGTAAAGCGGTTCCACATCCAGATGGCACTTTGGTCGGTGGGGTCGAAGTTCTTGTGCAGTCCCATCGCCTTGCGGTAATCCGTTTCAAACTTCTGGTTGGTCACCTCGTCGGTCAGCCCTTCGGTGGCAAACGTCAGGTTGTCGATGCTGTCGCCCTTGCCGTATACCAGCTGGACGGTCGTAAAAGGTACGAGTGCCGAGGGCGAGAAACTGTTCTGGTCGGCGTAGATACCCACTACCCGGTAAGCTACTCCCTGCACGTCGACGTACTGTCCCAGCGCTTCCGTCTTGGGAAACAGCATGCGGACCGTCTTCTCGTGCAGCACCAGCACCTTGCGCCGTTCCCGCATGTCGCGGTCGTTGATGAAACGTCCTTCTTTCAACTTTGCTGCCTCCAGCTCCGTATAGTTGGGAAACACCCCTTGCAGGGAGATGGACACATGCTCCTTGCCGAAGGTCAGGATGGCACCCTCCTTGCTTACGCTGGCTCCCGTCGACGTCACATTGTTGGGGAAAGCCTTTGCGGTGAGCTGCCGGTCGCTTTCGTCGAGCGAGAGGCGTCTGCCCTCCTGAAGTCCCTTGAAAGGTTTCGACGTGTATCCCGAATAAATCTTGATGGAATTCATCTTCATTCTGCTCGACTGTCCTTCGAAGGCATGTATCAGTCCGTTTCCGGCACCCAGCAGCACAATCAGCATGAAGATGCCCCATGCCACCGAGAAGCCCGTCAGAATGGTACGCAGCTTGTTGCGCATGATGGTACCATATATTTCTTGTATCAAGTCTGTCATGGCTGTATGTTTATTTCATGAAACCGTTCTTGCCGAAAGGAGAGGCGTTGTGGTCGATGTTGTCTTCAATCCGTTCTATCACCCCGTCCTTGATGTGAATGATCTTGTTGGTCTGGTTTGCCACCCCGCTCTCGTGCGTCACCACCACGATGGTCAGTCCCTCCCGGTCGTGCAGCTCCTTCAGGATGTTCATCACCTCCACCGAGGTCTTGCTGTCCAGTGCACCGGTCGGCTCGTCGGCCAGGATAATCTGCGGCTTCGAAATCAGTGCCCGTGCGATGGCCACACGCTGCTTCTGTCCGCCCGAGAGCTCGTTGGGCATGTGATGCGCCCATTCCTTCAGTCCCAGCTTGTCGAGATATTCCATCGCCAGTTCGTTGCGTTTCTTTCGTCCCACCCCCTGATAGAACAGCGGCAGTGCCACGTTCTCCATGGCATTCTTGAACGAAATCAGGTTGAACGACTGGAAGATAAACCCGATCATGCGGTTACGGTACTCTGCCGCGCGCGTTTCGCTCAGATCCTTTATCAGTACGTCGTTCAGGTAATATTCCCCCGAATCGTAATTGTCGAGAATACCTAATATATTTAGTAAAGTAGATTTACCCGACCCCGAAGCTCCCATGATGGAAACAAATTCTCCTTTATCAATCTGTAAGTCGATGCCTTTCAGTACATGAAGCGGTGCTCCGTTATAATATGTTTTGTTGATGCCCTGTAATCGTATCATATTGGAATGTATTTAGTGTCTTGAACTACGTATCGTTAGACGTGGCTAAGATATAAAAAGTTACATCAGGATTAAATAAACTTATCAAAAAATTTGTTCGGTTTTCTCCGATTGAGTACATTTGCCACATATAACTAACCTTTAACAATTTAATGTCATGACAATAAATATGGAAAAAACCTATGTAGTGGGAATGGACATCGGTGGTACTAATACTGTTTTCGGTGTGGTAGATTCTCGTGGTAATGTACTGGCTTCCGATTCAGTAAAAACACAGCAGTACAGTGATGTAAACGAATATGTAGACGCTGTATGCAAGAAACTTCTTCCGTTGCTCCAGCAATTCGGCGGTGCAGAAAAAATTAAAGGTATGGGAGTAGGTGCTCCTAACGGTAACTATTATAGTGGAACTATCGAATTTGCTCCGAACTTGCCATGGAAGGGGGTTATTCCTCTGGCTGCCATGTTCGAAGAACGTCTGGGTATCCCTACGGCACTGACCAACGATGCCAATGCAGCAGCTATCGGTGAAATGACATACGGTGCAGCTCGTGGTATGAAGGATTTCATCATGATCACACTGGGTACTGGTGTTGGTAGCGGTATCGTTATCAACGGTCAGCTGGTTTACGGTCACGATGGTTTTGCCGGAGAGCTGGGACACGTTATCGTCGATCCTACAGGTCGTCAGTGCGGATGCGGTCGTAAAGGCTGTCTGGAAACTTATTGCTCGGCTACAGGTGTGGCTCGTACAGCACGTGAATTCCTCGTTGCACGTTCTGAACCGAGCTTGCTGAGAAACATCCCGTCGGAAGAAATTCAGTCGAAAGATGTATACGATGCAGCTGTGAAGGGTGACAAGCTGGCTATGAATATCTTTGAATATACCGGAACCATTCTGGGAACTGCTCTGGCTAACTTTGTAGCTTTCTCAAGCCCTGAAGCAATCATCTTGTTCGGCGGTCTGGCTAAGTCGGGCGACTACATCATGAAGCCTATCAAGAAAGCCCTCGAAGAAAATGTGCTGAACATCTACAAGGGTAAAACCAAATTACTCCTTTCTCAGTTGAAGGACGCAGATGCTGCCGTATTGGGAGCCAGCGCACTGGGTTGGGAAGTAAAAGAATCATAAGAATAATATTTTGTATTTTTGCATATAGGGGTTCGGAAGTCGTGAGATTTCCGGGCCTTTTTTGTATTGTGCTTGCTAGCGGAAAAGGTGCGCTGCTGTGCTAGTGAATGGAAAATGTATGCTGTGCTAGTGAGCAAAAAATATATGTCTTGCGATTGGTAGAAGAAGTGTATTGTATCGGTGAGTGAAAAATGTATGCTGTGCTAGCGAGCAAAAAATATATGTCTTGCGATTGGTAGAAGAAGTGTATTGTATCGGTGAGTGAAAAATGTATGCTGTGCTAGCGAGCAAAAAATATATGTCTTGCGATTAGCAGAGAAAGTGTATTGTGCGGATGAGGGGAAAAATGTGCGGATAAGTGAAAGTATTTTCCGATGCGCAAAAAGAACGTGCCTGATGTACGAAAAAAACATGCCCATATTTTCCCGAAAACGTCGACAGGTTTTCCGGAAAACACGGGCATGTTTTTTTATTTTTTGTAAAAAATCGGGAGATATTATTTGTCTATTCTGAACCAGTCGATGTCTGCCCATCCGCCGTCGTTGGTCGTGATGGCTGGACGCGTGCAGAACGTACCTACCTTGGCACCGATCCACTTGCCTTCCTTCACCTGAAATTCTTTTCCGAACTTATGGAACTTCTTCCCGTTGGTGCTGTAGCTCAGCTGGCACATCACTACCAGGTCGTGTCCGCCTTCGCTCTTGCTGATCTTCTCGCCCGTAGTGGTGATTTCGGCACGCAGGTAGATTTCATTTTCCTTCAGCGGAAGTGTTTCGTTGACGGTTTCCTGACCTCCACGGTCGGCTTTCTTACATTCTACCTGCGAGAGAACCAGTCCGTTTTCGGTATTTTCCAGTACGATACCCGCATAGTCCATACCCATTACCACCAGTCCGGTACGTTCGCCTTTGTACTTGGCAATGGGGGAGAACTTCAGCTTCAAGGTAGCGCTGAAACTGGGGGCGGGGAATTTCTGCAACAGCATGTTCGGCACATCCCACAGACTCTTGTAGGTCTCGGGAACCGGATACGAATACAGACGCAGTACCCCGTGTTCCTGATCGGCAAAATACCACTTGTCGTCGATGTTGGCATTCCACTGCCACTGCAAGCCCAGCTCGTTGGTATCGAACTCATCGCTTTCCTGCGGTGTACAAATAGGGTATGTCTTGCCTACGTTCGGTTTCCGGTAAGTCAGTACCGGCTCTCCGCAACCGTCGCCATCCTTGTCCTCACCGATGACAGGCCAGTCGTCTACCCACTTCATCGGTTGCAGGTGCACCAGTCGTCCGGCAGCCCCCACATCCTGAAAATGCAGGAACCAGTCTTCTCCGCTGGGCGTATCTACCCATCCACCCTGATGAGGCCCGTTGACCGGACTGTTTCCCTGTGCCAGCACCGTTCGCCATTCGTAGGGACCGTATACGTTTTTAGACCGCAGTACTACCTGCCAGCCCGTAGGAACACCGCCTGCCGGATGGAAAATATAATAATAACCGTTGCGCTTGTAGAACTTCGGTCCCTCGCAGGTCTGATGCGCCTCGTGACCGTCGAATACGATGCGTGACGGCCCGATGGTACGGGTAGCGTCGGCACTCAGCTCGCATACGGCAATCACGCTCTTCAGTCCCGCACGGCTTCCCGCATAGGCATGAGCCAGATACACCCGTCCGTCGTCGTCCCACAGCGGAGTCGTATCGATGATGCCCTTGGCAGCCTTGACCAGCACCGGTTCGCACCACGGACCTCTGACGTCTGTTGCCTTGGTCATGAAGATACCCTGATCGGGATCACCCCAGAAAATATAGAACTCGCCGTTGTGGTGACGGATGCATGGAGCCCATACACGGTTGCCGTGCTGAGGAGCCGTATCGGTATGCGGAGCCAGCGACCGCGGTACGGCAGCCCCCACGATGGTCCAGTTCACCAGATCCTTGGAGTGTAGAATCTGCAATCCCGGCAGGCAACCAAAGCTGGACGATGTCAGGTAGAAGTCATTGCCCACCCGGCATACGTCGGGGTCGGAATAATCGGCATACAGCACGGGATTCTTGTATGTGCCGTTCCCCTGATCGGCCACCCACACCTTCGACACATAGTTCTGTGCCTGTATGGCAGGGACGAGACAGCTTCCCAGCAAGATAGAAAATACGATAGCTTTCATAGGTAATTGATGTTAAGTTAATGAATTGTTTTTCATACAATCAGCTTCACTGTTCAATCAGACGAAGAGTGAAGCTGACTTGCCGGCTTCTTTATTTATTTAATAACGTTTTTCTGTGCCGGCAGATTTGTGTTAGTGTTGTGACTGTTCTATTTCTTTACGATGGTGATGCGGACAGGTTGTTCCAGCGCCTTTTTCCACTCTTGCACGTAGGCAAACCATTTCTCCTTGTCGGGATATCCGAAGGTTTCCTTACACGAGGTGAACGAGGTATAGTAGCGGAACGAACGTTGTCCGGGGGCACTGACGGTATAGAGGAAATTCTCCTTGTCGGCTGTTTCCTTCACCACATATTTCTGCGGAATGCAGGTAGCCAGTCCCACGGTTTCCTTCTTATACTTTATCGTATCGTTCACCGGCCAGTCGGTACCCCAGCTTGCCACCAGTCCCTTGTGGTCGGAAAACATATCAGCATGTCCGGTAATGTTCTGCACGCCGGTACAGAATACTTCCTTGTCCAGCGGCTCGTCGAACAGCACATCCACCTGTGCGTCGCGGTGTCCGGCATACAGCGTATAGCGGTTTATCATGTTCAGTTCCTTTCCGGCATACTGCCAGCCTTTCACCTCGGCATCGACTACAGTACGTACCGGTCCCGAAGCCAAGATGCGCTGTCCGCGTACGGCTACCGGCTTGATGAGCGTAGACTGCTTTCCGTCCCAGCCCCTCAGCGTTCCGGCTCCGCAACTGCTGTTCACCTTGATAACATCGTCTCCGAAGCCACGCTTCAGCTGCTCGTCGGTAGGATAGAACTGACTATCCTCCAGTTCCAGCCCCTTATGGAACTTCCCGTACAAGTCGGTTGTCTGCTTCTCGTTGAAATAAATACGATACGCCACCAGTTCACTTTCGAAGGCAGCCCCGTGATGATGCTGCACGTTGTACGTGTCCGAAGCTCCGTCGGCATAAATGGCATACCCCTTGGCATACTTGTTTTTCTTCGACGTGCGGAACAACATCTCGGCATATACACGCGCCGGATATTGCTTGTCGCTCTTGAGACTGGAAAGCGTAATGTCGAGTGTCTTCTTGCTCGAAGCCGGCAGGTTGATGACAAAAGCCAGTTCGTCGGCACGCATATCACAATCCATGTCGTCTAGCTGGGAAGGTATCTCCACGCTACCGTCGCGTACGACAGCCGACTTGACCGTAAATCCGGTACCCAGACTCCCGAGGTCGATTACCACCGGCTCGTCCACCTTTTCGGCGTTCCATGGATTTTCCACCACGACCTGAATTTTCTTTTCCAAACCTTGTGCCGAAGCACTCAGTCCTCCTGTCAGCAGTGCCAGGCAGGCTATTGAGATGATTTTCATGCTACGTTCAATTTTTTAGTTTTCGCTCGGTCAAACTCCTCGTTGTCCGGACAAGCCAGACCGGAAAGTTCTCCTTGGAAGATAAAATGATTATCGTAAAAAAGTAAAAGGAAGAAAGGATCTGCAAACATAAGCAGCAAGTCGGAATACTTGAACCGGATGTTTACAGACCCTTTGTCGTCCTTTTCAGGAAGGAACCCGGATCAGAATGTATACGATTCAGCCTGATTTCCTACCTCCTTATATTGTTTATTACCCACAGTTACGTTTTTCACATTCTGTAGTTTCAGGTTGTTGCCACCCTTTGAAGTTATGATTTTGACATTTTTCAATGTTGCTCCGTCGGTACGGTTCAGTATCACACCGTTTTTGGCATCCGACATCGTGACGTTTTCGATGTGTATGTTCTTGATCGGCATTTCCGGCAGACCGTTGAACAGAATGGCGCGTCCTACATTCTTGGCTGTTACGTTCTTGATGAAGATGTCGCGGAACGCCGGCGTTTCTTCCGTAACGGCAGGCACCTTTTCGTTCGTAGGATTGTTGTATCCGTCACCTTCACCCGGAGCATTGCCGCCGTAGAACAAGTCGAAGATCAGTCCCTCGTTCGGAATGTTGATCATGTTGATGTTGCTGATATGGATATTCTCAACCACACCGCCACGTCCGCGGGTACTCTTGAAGCGGAGTCCGACGTCTGTACCCAGAAATGTACAGTTGTCTACATAGATATTCTTTACGCCACCCGACATTTCACTACCCACTACGAAGCCGCCATGACCGTGCAGCACGACATTGTTGCGGATAATCACGTTCTGGCAAGGCTCACCGCGGCGGCGTCCGTCTTCGTCCTTACCCGACTTGAGGCAGATACCGTCGTCGCCCGCATCGAAGCTGCTGTTCTCAATCAGCGCACGGTTGCACGACTCCAGGTCGAGCGCATCGCCGTTCTGCGAGTACCACGGATTGGAAACCGTTACTCCGTCAATGGTAATGTCTTCACACGACAGCGGGTGCAGGCACCAGCTTGGCGAGTTCTTGAAGGTAACGCCTTGCAACAGCACCTTTTTACATTTTTTGAAACTCAGCAGTACCGGGCGCAGCCAGTCGCGTATGCTGTTCCATTCCTCATCGGTATTGATTCCTTCGGGCACGTTGAAGTTCTTGCATGCCATGGCACCCTTCATTGAACCTTCGCTGGGATACCATACTTCTCCGGCCTTATCGAGTACGCCTCCCGAAGCGACCAGTCTCTTCCACTGGCCACCGGTCATCTTTCCTTTTTTTACCGGACGCCATGTATCTCCGTTTCCATCCATGACCCCTTTTCCGGTGATAGCCACGTTCTCAGCATTGACAGCCGATATTGGCGATTGGCAACGGCGTGTCTCCAGTCCCTCGAACGATGTCTTGATGATAGGATACTGTGTATGGTCGGCTGTAAACAAGATCAGCGCGTTTTCTTCCAAATATAAATGAATGTTGCTTTGTAGCACGATCGGTCCGGTCAGCCAGAGTCCGGCAGGAACGATTACCTTTCCGCCACCTTTCTCGGCAACCGCCTTGATGGCTTTGTCGAAAGCTTCAGTATTGAGGGTGATGCCATCGGCTACAGCACCAAATTCGGTGATGGAGCGAGTGTAATCGGGGAATACTGGCAGTTGTACTGCATTCATCTGGAACGGAAGTTCATTGTAGATATTATCTGTGTCGTTCATGTTCTCAGCAGCTACACGAGCCGGAAATCCTAATGCAAGGGTAGCAATGCCTATAGAGAATACCCATTGTTTGAAAAAATTGTTCAGTGTAATCATGAGCGTATTATTATGTTTAGTGATATATTGGTTTGGTTTGTTCTTCTTGCTTTTGCTTAGGTTTCTTTATATATAATATAGAAGCTTTTCTTATTAGTTATTATCCTTATAGCCTGTCAACATTCTCTCGCAGAAGATTGACAGACAGGATAATAAAGACTTTTTATAACCTAATTTCTAACCTTAATAAATATTATGAAAAACCTCTTGCTTTTGTCACAAAGTTACGGGCTTTCCTTGAAAATGATGTGAATATTTTGACTGAATAGGTGAAAAAAATGTGCATTTGTATCTTTTTTCCCTATAAAAAATTGACAAAATATGTATTATTTCGTCTGATAGGGGGGGAATATTGTCCTATTTTTGCAGATTAATGTCTGAATATGGCGGAGTTACCAGAATTGTTTGTATCTTTGCCCCCAAATTTATAATAAAAAAAGTATGAGTTATAATTTACTGAAAGGAAAAAGAGGTATTGTTTTTGGGGCTCTGAACGAACAGTCTATCGCATGGAAAGTAGCAGAAAAGGCTGTAGAAGAAGGAGCAATGATTACGCTGTCGAACACTCCGGTTGCAGTACGCATGGGCGAGATTTCCGCACTGGCAGAAAAACTGAACTGCGAAGTGATTCCTGCTGATGCTACCAGCGTAGAAGACTTGGAAAATGTTTTCAAGCGTTCGATGGAAGTATTGGGAGGCAAGATCGACTTTGTACTGCACTCTATCGGTATGTCGCCTAACGTACGCAAGAAACGTACTTACGATGACCTCGACTATGATATGTTGAACAAGACGCTGGATATTTCAGCTATTTCATTCCATAAAATGATTCAGTCGGCCAAGAAACTGGATGCCATCAACGAATACGGTTCTATCCTGGCATTGAGCTACGTGGCTGCACAGCGTACATTCTACGGTTACAACGACATGGCAGATGCCAAGGCATTGCTGGAATCTATCGCACGTAGCTTTGGTTACATCTACGGACGTGAACACAATGTACGTATCAACACCATCTCACAGTCGCCTACCATGACTACTGCCGGATCGGGTGTAAAGGGTATGGACAAACTGTTCGACTTTGCCAACCGTATGTCGCCGCTGGGCAACGCTTCGGCTGACGAATGTGCCGATTACTGTATCGTAATGTTCTCCGACCTGACACGCAAGGTGACTATGCAGAACTTGTTCCACGACGGAGGTTTCTCCAGCGTAGGTATGAGTCTTCGTGCCATGGCTACTTACGAAAAGGGTCTGGATGAATACAAAGACGAAAACGGACATATTATCTACGGATAAAAGCTGACGGACAACTGTTTACATGAGAAAATTTATATTCATATTACTGAGCATCGTCGTACTTGTTTCCTGCCATACAGGAGAGCAAGGCGACGATGTTTTGCTTGATAAGGGTATAAAAGTTTTCCGTTACGACCGTCTTCAGTACGAGGCTACAGCCATGAACAGCCTGGCTGCCTTGCAGAAAATGAGCCTCGACTGTCCGCGTGCCACCAAAATCCTGATAGAGGATGTGCTCATGCTGGGGCGTGTGGACGAACCTAACATCAACGAAAGGCTGTGTGCTTATTACTCAGATACCATTCTGCTCCGTATCATGCAGGATGCTACCGAGAAATTCAAGGATATGACTACCCTCGAGAAGGGATTTACCGACGGGTTCCGCTTTCTGAAAGAAGAGATTCCCGCTTTTCCCGTACCGGCGGTCTATTCGCAAATCTCGGCCTTGAACCAGTCGGTAGTGGTGGGCGACAGTCTGCTGGGGTTCAGCCTCGATAAATACATGGGGGAGAACTATCCGCTTTACCGACGGTATTATTATGATTATCAGCGCCGGTCGATGACACCCGAGCGCATCCTTCCCGATTGCTTTACTTTTTATCTGCTTAGCTTGTATCCTTTCGAGTGGCGTCCGGGGCACCGTTCGCTGTACGATGTCATCTTGCATCAGGGAAAGATACACTGGGTGGTGCGTCAGGCACTTGGCTACAAGACGAACGGCGAAGCGCTGGGATATACCGAAAAGGAGGAGAACTGGTGCAAGGAGCATGGAAAGGAACTGTTGAAGTGGATGGCTGAGCGAGGTCATCTGAGCAGTACCGACCCGATGCTGATCCGTGCCTACACTCATTCCGACCCGAACATGATTCTCAACGGTGAGAAACTGCCTCCTGTTGTCGGGCTGTGGCTGGGCATGCGGCTGACCGAAAGGTACATGAAGAAGCATCCCGACGTAAGCATTGCCACATTGCTGGAACGTACCGATCTCGGCAACGTGACGTTAGACTGAGCTAGAACAAATTAGAATATAGATTACATGGATACAGCATTATATTTGCTGCCGGTTACCCTTGGCGATACTCCGGTAGAGAAAGTCCTCCCTTCGTACAACAAAGAGATTATTCTTCAGATCCGTCATTTTATTGTGGAAGATGTGCGCTCGACACGCCGTTTCCTGAAAAAGGTAGACCGTGACATCAACATCGACGAACTGACGTTTTATCCGCTGAACAAGCATACCTCGCCCGAAGCCATTTCGGGTTACCTGAAGCCTTTGCAGGAAGGAAATTCCATGGGGGTGATTTCGGAAGCCGGCTGTCCTGCCGTAGCCGATCCGGGAGCTGACGTAGTAGCCATCGCGCAGCGCAAGAACCTCAAGGTGGTTCCGCTGGTGGGACCGTCGTCTATCATCCTGTCGGTCATGGGTTCGGGATTCAACGGACAGAGCTTTGCTTTCCACGGCTATCTCCCCATCGAGCCGGGCGAACGCCAGAAACGGCTGAAGGAACTGGAGCAGCGTGTGTACAGCGAGCACCAGACACAACTTTTCATTGAAACTCCCTATCGCAACAACAAGATGCTGGAAGACATTCTGAAAGCCTGCCGTCCGCAAACCAAGGTCTGCGTGGCTGCCAACATTACCTGCGAGGGAGAGTATATTAAGACCAAAACGGTTCAGGAGTGGAAGAAGCAATTGCCCGACCTGACAAAGATTCCGTGCATCTTTTTGATTTATAAGTAAGAAGCAGTTAGTCGGCACTGCCGAATGTCTGCCACATTTCCGCCGCCATCTGCAGGGCATCCAGTTCCGAAAGCAGGGCTGGATTGTATCTCCGTACGGCGGTTTCATTTATTTCGTCGAAGGAAAAGAATCTGCCTTCGGTCGCCTTGCGGAGTTCGTCCTTGTCCTGAAGCGGAAGAATGTACAGCGATACGCGCTGCTGGGTATCGGCATCGCTGGGAGTAGTGGTGTATCTCAGGATGAGGCGCGGACTGATGTGCTTCGAGGTGCATATCTTTTTGGCAATGCGTGCGGCATATTCATTGCTCTTGTCGAGCGGTCCTTCGAACGGACTTTCCACGGCGATGTCCCATACGGGAGTTCCCTCGGTATCATTGCCGGTACAGTCATTGCGCTGCTTCAGGTAAATCTTTCCGTCGTGAACCACTGCAATGCGTACCAGACTGTAACGGAAATTCTCCTGAAGTGCCAGATGAATGCCTACCACGTTGATAACCAGACAGAGAATATAGATAATAACTGGTATGCCGTACATCAGGAAGAAGGAACCGTCTTCCGAAAACAGATGGTCGATGTGGTCGACGAAAAGCAGAATCGTGAGATGCAATGCCGAGAGAATGACAATGGTCTTTGCCTCCAGCACGAACGAGAAGCAGTTCCTCAGGTGCAGTCGCTCCTGTAATTCCTTGTATACTTCGGGTGCCGTGATGTGGATGAATGCCACGATGAGCAGCAGCAGCTCCAGAATAGGAGTGATGCTTCCCAGCGGTACAAACTCGTAGCCGGTGAACAGGCGCAATGCGAAGCAGGCTCCTATGCCTACACTACCCAGCAGCAGGAAAAAATTCAGATCCTTCAGGCGGATGATGCCATACAACAGCAGACCGACACAGACTGCGAAGCCTATCCCCAGTACGATGGTGTTCTGGAAAAAATGCAAACAAATCAATGTTGCTATGATAGGTAATAGTCCGAGCGATACAATCTTGTTTCTGTATTTCAATATAAGTTTCATCATCTGCCTTGATTTTTTATAGGTGTAACAAGGTTCTTTTCCGAATTGTTCACTTGTAGCGGATGTGTTTTTCGGCATGATACGAAGAACGTACCAGCGGACCGCTTTCTACAGTGGCAAATCCTTTCTTTTCGCCGGTTTCCTTGTAACGGGCAAACTGTTCGGGGGTAACGTACTCGTGTACAGGGTAATGTTTCCGGCTGGGCTGGAGATATTGTCCGATGGTCAGGATGCGGCAGCCGTTGGCCAGCAGGTCGTCCATGGTCTGCTCAACTTCGTCGGGTGTTTCTCCCAGTCCCACCATGATACCCGACTTGGCAGTGATGCCGCTTTCGGCTATCCGGCGGATCACCTCCAGACTCCGGTCGTACGTTGCCACGCTTCTTACCAGCGGAGTGATGCGGCGTACGGTTTCCATGTTATGAGAGATGATGTCCGGGCGGGCATCGGTCACCATGCGGATCAGTTCCTCCCGTCCCTGAAAGTCGGGAATCAGCGTTTCCAGCGTCGTATTCGGATTGAGCTCCTTGATGGCACGAATGGTAGCCGCCCAGTGAGCAGCCCCTAAGTCAGGCAGGTCGTCACGGTCCACCGAGGTGACGACGGCATGATCCAGCTTCATCAGCCGTACCGATTCGGCCACACGGGCAGGTTCTTGTGCATCGAGCGGGAGCGGTTTTCCGCTGAGCGTGTTGCAGAACTTGCACGAGCGTGTACAGATGGCACCCCCTATCATAAAGGTAGCCGTTCCCTTTCCCCAGCATTCTCCCAGGTTCGGACAGCGTCCACTGCTGCATATCGTATGCAGTTTATGTGTATCGACAATGCGTTTGGTCTCGGTATAGCGGGCATTGGTACCGATGGATATTTTCAGCCATTCGGGCTTCTTTACGTGTTCCATAGCGTTAAGGTATAAAAACGAGAAATGAGGAATTAAAATCCGCCGCAATGTCTGGGCGAAACCTTTTAATTCCTCATAACTCTGTATGATACAAATAGTTTATTTCAGTTTTTCGATGAAGAAATTGGCAACGCGGTTCATCAGGTGATTACGGGTATTTCCGCCCGAGATACCGTGGTTGCGGTTGGTATACACCTGCATGTCGAACTGGATGCCAGCCTGAACCAGTGCTTCACTGTACTCGGCGCAGTTCTGGTAGTGAACGTTGTCGTCGGCCGTACCATGTATCAGCAGCAGGTCGCCGTGCAGCTTCGGAGCGCGGAGAATGGCAGAACCGGCGTTGTAGCCTTCACCGTTTTCTTTCGGGGTACGCATGAAGCGTTCGGTATAGACCGTATCGTAGAAACGCCAGTCGCTCGGAGCGGCAATAGCCACACCCGCTTTGAAGACAGGCGTACCCTCACTCATCGACATCAGCGTGTTGTAACCTCCGTAGCTCCATCCCCAGATACCGATACGATTGCCGTCGATGTAGGGCAGTGAAGCTAGGTATTTGGCTGCTTCCACCTGATCGTGCGATTCCTTCACACCCAGGAAGCAGTACGTACATTTCTCAAATTCGGCACCACGTCCGCCCGTGCCACGTCCGTCTACGCAGACCATGATATACCCTTTGTCGCACATGTAGGCTTCAAACATACCTCCGTCGCTGGAACTTCCGATGTTCCAGGCATCAAGCACTTCTTGCGAGCCCGGACCACTGTACTGGTGCATGATGACCGGATACTTCTTGCTCGCGTCGAAGTTGGCAGGCTTCATCATCCAGCCGTTCAGTTCCACTCCCTCGGTAGTGCGGAAGGTGAAGAATTCCTTTTTCGGCATGTTCAGCGTAGCCAGTTGTGACTTCAGCTTTGCGTTGTCCATTAGCGTAGCCAGTTCCTTACCCTTGTTGTTGTTGACGGTAATCAGCGTCGGCGTATCGATGTTGGAGAACTTGTTGATATAGTACGACAAGTCGCTGCTGAAGATAGCCGAATTGGTTCCCGTGCGGGTAGACAGCTTGGTTGTCTTGTCCTTCGCATCGGTTTTGTAGACAGCTGTACGCAGCGGGCTTTCCTGATTACTGGTATAATAGAACGTATTGGTCTGCTTGTCCCAACCTAAGAAATCCTTCACTTCGAATTTACCTTTGGTAACCTGTTTTACCAGATTGCCGGCTATGGTATACAGATACAAGTGGTTATATCCGTCACGTTCGCTCATCATCACGATATGTTCCGGATAGAATACGATATCGGAGTAAGCCTGTTCCTTGATATACTGTTCAGCTTCATCGCGGATGGCAAGCTTGCACAGCGCGCTTCTCGGGTTAGCCATGTAAATATCGAACCGGTTCTGATGACGGTTCAGCGTCATGATGGCAAGCTTTTCCGGATCGGACGTAAACTTGATGCGCGGGATATAGCCGTCGGAATCCAGAGGCAGATCCATTTTGCGGGTAACGTGGCTCTTGATGTCGTACGTATGTACGCTCACCTTCGAGTTGACTTCTCCTGCCTTCGGGTACTTGTACTCGTACGCACCCGGATAAGTGGCATACTGGTTCTTTTCGGGCGCCATACCCTTGTACCACGGGAAGCTGTACATCGGTACCTGACTCTCGTCGAAACGGATATAAGCAATCATCTTGCTGTCGGCACTGAAGTCGAACGCACGGTTGAAAGAAAACTCTTCCTCGTACACCCAGTCGGGGATACCGTTCAGCACCTTATTGTATTCACCGTCCTTAGTGACCTGCGATTCACTGTTGCCAAACAACAGCTTGACCAGAAAAATGTTGTTGTTGCGGACGAAAGCTACCTGAAAACCGTCGGGCGAGAACAGCGGCACCTGCTGCGGTCCGTTTTTCGAAAGCGGTTCCATCTTGTTGTTTCTCACGTTGAAGATGTAATATTCGGCCGTAAACGAATGACGGTAGATAGGTTTCGTTTCCGTCTGGATCAGAATCAGTTTCTCGTCGGGCGACATGATGTAGTCGTCGAACGTCTTGACCGGACAATCTCTTGCCGTAGTCACGTCGAATACCGTTCCTACCTCCTTGCCCGTCTTGAACGAGTATTTCACGATACGTTTCTTGTCAGCACTCATTTGCGTATAAAATTCGCCGTCCAGCATCGGCTTGATGCCGTAGATGTTCTGTGCACGATAGGTACCTTGTGCCACATCCTGGAGGCTGACCTTACGCTGTGCCTGCACTCCGATGACGAAAGCCAGCAGGCAGAATAATGCAATCAGTTTTTTCATTGTGTAGATATGCTTGTTTTTATGATCAGTCATGCTTACCAGAGCAAAGGTATAAAAAAATGTAATCTCCCTTTCTTGCCGTGCGTTGAAAAATGCCGATTGCAGCAGTTTTCGTGTTCTCTTTACACTTTTTAATGAAGTATTCCGAAAAAAAAGGTCCTGTCGACTGGCTTCTATAAGCCTGTATAAGACGGCTTTATCGGCTGCTGGAAACTTTTGGAACGAAAAAAGAGGATTTTTTGTGCAGATTTTCGGCAAACAAAAAGAGAATTGTTTTGTTGTATAAGTGTATTTGTAACTATTTGTTGAAATATAATAGCCATATAACCAAAATTTATGTGTTTGTTATGAATGAGGAAAAAGAGAGTATTTGTTTTTTTTAGGGTATAGTTTATAATGATATTTATGGATAGAGATTAAAAAAAGAGAGAGTTTGAAATTTTATAGAAATCTATTCTTTGGTAGTATTTTTTATTTAGGTATCTGCATATAGAGAGTAATACGAATTTTATGACAAGGTTGTTTATGTGGGTTGGCATACTGGCTACGTCTTTAACATCACCATTACAGGCCCAAGTTTCTTCCGATACAGTAGCCATCAGTCGGGAAACTGCCATTATTTTTCGTTTTATGCCCGGGAAGCTGATGTCTTACGCATCTTTTAGCGAAAACGAACAAGCGATAAAGAAGCTGGGAGAGTTGATGGACGAACACAAGGATGAGATCGTTCAGGAAAATGCTTTTGTCGGCATTCAGGGCTTTTGCAGTTCCTTTCCTACGGAAAAAGAAAATATACAGGCGGTCAGAAACCGTACCAATCAGGTTAAATCTTATTTTATCGCATCTACCGACAGGCAGGTAAAGCCAGATACGGTGCGCTGGGCATGTGCGGAAGAGGAAATCCGTGAGCGGACTTATCCGGACTCGATAACCGGTGCCAGAAAAGAGACTGTCGTGTATGAAACCACTGAATGTGATTCGTTTGCACAGGAACAAGCCGTGCAGGGTGATACCTCTACCGTTCCGGCAGCATACGAATACCGTTTCACGCCCTGGTCTGTCAAGACCAACCTGCTGTACGATGTCTTGCTGACCCCCTCTCTCGAAATAGAATACCGCATCAGCAAGCGCTGGTCGGTCGGTTTGGAAGGAGCTTTGGCAAGCTGGAGCAATGCCAATCGTCACAGATATTACCACCTAGCCTTCATCAGTCCGGAGGCACGTTACTGGTTTCAGGCTCCGGAACGCCGGAAAGGACATTACGTCGGCTTGTTTGCGGGGGGCGGCTGGTACGATTTGCAGAACGGAGGACGCGGTTACAGAGGCGAGGGAATGTTTGCTGGAGCAAGCTACGGCTATCTGTTTCCGGTAGGCAATTATTTCTCGTTCGAGGCTGGCATTGGCATAGGATATCTGAATACGACCTACGATGAATATCTGCCGGTGAATAAAGATTATGTCTATCAGCAGACCAGCAAGATCAATTACATCGGTCCGCTGAAGTTGAAATTCGCATGGGTATGGCACATCGGGCGATGCCTCGAAAAGAAGGGAGGAAACGCGTGAGAATTACGACAATGATACGCTGTGCTGCCATACTGTTGCTGGTGGCATGCACTGCCTGTCGGAAGGAATTGTACTACCATGACGATGACCATGCTTTGACGGTAAAAGTATATGCCGTAACCAGTTGGAAACAAGAATGGGAGCGTACGCACAGTTATAACTGGAAAGAGTCGTGGCTCGACGAGTTTCGTTATACCTACGATGCCCTCCGTCCCGATAAAGCCACTGGCATTAAGGCCACGGTGTATGGCGACGATGGCTATAGCGGAGAATTGCACCTTCCTGCCGAAGGGGGAAAGCTGCCGCTGCGTGAAGGAAAACATGCTGTCCTGCTGTATAACAACGATACGGAATACATCGTATTCGACGGGCTGTCGGCTTCTACCTCGGCAACGGCTACGACACGTACACTTACTCGTGCCAGCTTAGGAACACTGCATAAAGGTGAACGTACCATCAATCAGCCCGACCAGCTCTATGCGCATTACCTGGAGGAATGTACCGGCGAAAAAACACTCGAGAAAGTGGAACTTCCCGTAACGATGCATCCGCTGACTTATACTTATCTGATACGGTATAAGTTTTCGAAGGGATTGAAATACGTGGCACTGACCCGTGGGGCACTGGCCGGCATGGCAGAGAAGGTTTATTTGAACGACGGACGTACGGGGAGTGAGACCGCTACCATCCTTTTCGATTGCAGTCAGACCGATTTCGGGGCGGATGTGTGTATGAAGTGTTTCGGCGTACCGAACTATCCGGGCGATCATTACACGCGTGCCGATGGTACTCCGGCGTACTATACGCTTAACCTTGAAGTCCGACTGAATAACGGGAAGGTCCTGAATTATGAGTTTGATGTGACCGATCAGGTGAATGCCCAGCCTCGCGGCGGTGTCATTACGGTAGACGGAATCGAAGTAGACGACGAGGACGGTATGGCAGGTTCCGGAGGGTTCGACGTCACGGTAGACGGATGGGGCGATTATATGGATATACCTCTGCCGTTAGGATAACGGTCGGATAATTTGTTGAATAGCAATAGAACTGTAATATATTTTTTAATTTAAACATTTAATTTTTTTTAAGATGAGAAAAAGTTTATTTTTATTGGGGGGTAACTGTAGCAACATTGTCGAGCTGTACACAGAGTGAGGTACTTGAAGTGGCAGGCAGCAACAAGGCTATCGGGTTTGATGCTTTTGTAAATAAAAGCATTAGAGCGGATATCACGACCGACAACATCAATCATTTTAAGGTGTTTGGTGGATACGACGGCAATTATACAAATGTATTCAACGATGAAAAGGTAAGTGGCAGCAAAGGTTCTTGGACTTACGATAATACCCAGTATTGGACGAACGGAAAGACTTATACATTCCAGGCATATGCACCGGAAGGAGCTACGGCTTCGGCAACAGCAAACGGTGTGAATTTTACAGGTTTCGCTGCCGACGGAGAAACTGACCTTCTGGTATCTGGTGTGAAAACAGTATCAGAAGTCAATACTGCATCGGACCCGGAAAAAGTTCAATTTTCGTTCCGTCATGTGCTGTCTAAGATAAAGTTCACATTCTCTACTACACTGAATAATGTAAATATTGCCATCTCTGATTTGAAAGTTCAGCAGGTACCCAATACAGGTGATTATACCAACAGCGGTTCTACCGGATCGTGGGGCTCTCCGAGCGGTACGAAAGATTACGACCTGACAGTTGCGGAACAGGTAACCAAGAGCGATGCAAAATCGAGTTCGGAAATTATTGTCATGCCTCAGACATTTTCTCAAGGGCTGACGGTTTCATTTAAAGTTACGGTTACCGGAGGATTGTCGCTGACAGCTGATCATACCGTGACACTGCCTACCACAGCATGGGAAGAAGGCAAATGCTACAATTACAAGGCTGAGCTGACTCCTGATAACATCGACCCGCTGAACCCGTTGAAACCCGTTGAGTTTGGTGATCCGACTGTGGATGGTTGGGAGCCGTTCACTGATGATGATGTTACCGTTGCTCCTCAACCTTAATTTTAAGCATCGGATATCGATATACTGATTGAGCATCAACAGCAAGAGGATGCATCCGTTACAGGGTGTGTCCTCTTTTGTATTGTCTGGTACAGGACATCATGCAGAAGCAGGCCGAAGCATCCGGTATGTAAGATTTTATTTGAAGGTGCTCAGATCTGTCACACCTTCCAGCGCGAGCAGACTCATCTTTCGGGAAACTCCTCCGGCATATCCGGTCAGACTGCCGTGGCTGCCTATTACGCGGTGGCAGGGGATGAGGATGCTGATGGGATTGTGGCCGACGGCTCCACCAATGGCCTGTGCCGACATGCTTCCGCAGTTTCGCTGACGGGCTATTTCTTGAGCTATTTCTTTGTAGGTGATAACTTCGCCATAGGGAATTTGTTGCAGGATATGCCATACAGCTAAGCGGAACGGCGTGTCATGCAGTTCCAGTTCGGGCATGAAGTCGGGCCTCTTTCCGGCAAAGTAAGTGTCCAGCCATTCGGTTGTCTGACGAAACACGGGAAAATCTCTTTCTTCGTGTTCCGCACCCAGCGTGCGGGCAAAATACTTTTGGCCTTCGAACCACAGACCGGTGAGGCATGTGCCGTTGCAGGCAAGAATGATTTTTCCGAGGGGAGAGAGGTAAGGATAGGTGTATTGCATGTTGAAAGGAAAAGGAGGATAAAACTAAAAAGAGATAAGGCAACCGCGTTGTCCAGCGATGCATTCGTCCGGACAGGCAGGCTGCCTTATCTCTTTTGCGTATCTGTTAGTGAAAAATTACTTATCCGATATTCTTCACTTTAAGTAAATATTCAGCAATCTGTACGGCGTTCAGGGCAGCTCCCTTCTTGATCTGGTCGCCCACAATCCAGAATGTCAGACCGTTTTCGTTGGTCAGGTCCTTACGGATACGTCCTACGTATACAGGATCTTTTCCGGCAAGGAACAACGGCATCGGGTATTCTTTCTTTTCAGGATTATCCATCAATACCAGTCCTTCACCTTCGGCAAACGCCTTGCGTGCTTCTTCTACCGATACCGGGCGTTCTGTTTCGATCCAGATGCTTTCCGAGTGAGAACGCAATGCAGGAACACGTACGCAGGTTGCACTGACCTTCACGTCGGAGTGCATGATCTTACGTGTTTCGTTGTACATCTTCATTTCCTCTTTGGTATAACCGTTGTCGGTAAACACGTCAATCTGAGGAATCAGGTTGAACGCCAGCTGATAAGCAAATTTTTCAACGGTTACAGGCTCTCCGGCAAGTACCTGACGATACTGTTCGTACAGTTCGTCCATAGCGGCAGCACCTGCTCCGCTGGCAGCTTGATAAGTAGAAACATGTACGCGCTTGATGTGCGACAGTTTTTCGATAGCTTTCAATGCCACTACCATCTGTATGGTTGTACAGTTCGGGTTGGCGATGATACCACGCGGACGGTTCAATGCGTCATCGGGGTTTACTTCGGGTACGACCAAAGGAATGTCTGCATCCATGCGGAATGCGCTTGAATTGTCTATCATGACAGCACCGTATTTGGTGATAGTTTCGGCAAATTCTTTAGATGTGCCTGCTCCTGCAGAAGTAAAGGCAATGTCGACACCTTTGAAATCGTCATTGTGTTGCAGCAGTTTCACTTCGATTTCTTTTCCGCGGAATGTGTATTTTCGTCCTGCACTACGTGTAGAGCCAAATAATAACAATTCGTCTATCGGAAAATTTCTCTCATCAAGCACACGCAGGAACTCTTGTCCTACTGCTCCGCTTGCACCAACAATAGCTACTTTCATCTCTTAATTCTTAAACTGTTAATAATTACATTTTTCTTAATGTGCAGACGCTTTTCTCTTCGCTTTGTCAAAAAAGTCATTGATTTAAAAACGCTGTGTTTTGTCTGCTTGGATTTCCGATTGCAAAAATAAAACATTCTGAATTATTAATACGGAAAATAGGAAGATTTTTTGTATTTTTGTTTCTAAAATGAAATAGTAATACCTATTTATGAAAGAAGTGCTCGATTTTGTAAACTTTGATTTTCATCTTCCTGTCACCGACCCCACGTGGATTTTCTTTTTGGTGTTGGTTATTATCTTGTTTGCCCCCATCGTACTGGAGCGGCTGCGTATTCCCCACATTATCGGTATGATACTGGCGGGAGTCGTCATTGGCGAACATGGGTTTAACATACTGGCACGCGACAGCAGCTTCGAGCTGTTTGGTAAGGTGGGGCTTTATTACATCATGTTCCTTGCCGGACTTGAAATGAACATGGAGGACTTCAAGAGTATCCGTGTGAAGGCTACCGTGCTGGGACTGCTCGCGTTTATTTTTCCTTTGGGTATAGGTATATGGACCAATCTGCATCTGCTGGATTATAGTCTGACCACTTCGGTGCTGCTTGCCAGTATGTATGCCTCGCATACGCTGATTGCTTATCCTATCGTGATCCGTTACGGTATCAACCGTCAGCGGGCTGTAAGCATTGCAGTAGGAGGTACTGCCGTGACCGATACGCTGACACTGCTGGTGCTGGCTGTGATAGGGGGTATGTACAAGGGAGAAACGTCGGATATGTTCTGGATCTGGCTGGTACTGAAGGTAGTGGTGCTGAGTGTAGTCATCATGTATGCTTTCCCGCGTATCGGAAGATGGTTCTTCCGTCGCTATAGTGACAATGTGGTGCAGTATATCTTCGTCATGGCAATGGTGTTCCTCGGTGCGGGACTGATGGAGTTTGTGGGTATGGAAGGTATCTTGGGAGCTTTCCTTGCCGGACTGGTACTGAACCGGCTGATTCCGCATGTCTCGCCGCTCATGAGTCATCTGGAGTTTGTAGGCAACGCGTTGTTTATTCCGTACTTCCTGATCGGGGTGGGAATGTTGATTGATGTGAACGTACTGTTCGGACATATCGACTCTCTCAAAGTGGCGGTGGTGATGATTATCGTGGCTTTGCTGGGTAAGTGGATTGCGTCGTGGCTCACGCAGAAGATTTATAAGATGCGTTCGCTGGAGCGGGAGCTGATGTTCGGATTAAGTAACGCACAGGCGGCTGCTACACTGGCTGCCGTGCTGGTTGGTTATAACATTATTTTACCAGACGGTGAACGTCTGCTGAACGAGGATGTGCTGAACGGAACGATTCTGCTGATTCTGGTGACTTGCGTGGTGAGCTCTTTCATTACCGAACATGCTGCCAAACGTATTGCCATGGACGATGCGGAGGTGGATGGAGAGAAGACGCAGGAGAAGGAAACATTTCTTATTCCGGTTTCGAATCCGGAAACACTGGAGAGTCTGATGAGTCTGGCAATGATAGCCCGCGATGAAAAACAGCTGGACAATCTGGTTGCCCTGAGTGTGGTGAATGACAATAACGACTCGGTGAAACAGGAGATGCGTGGCAAGCGTAACCTGGAGCGGGCGGCACAGATTACTGCTGCTACCAATGTGCGGCTGAAGACCGTATCGCGGTTCGACTTGAATATTACGACAGGTATCCTGCATACGGCTAAGGAATATAATGCGACGAATATCATCATCGGTTTGCACTGTAAGATGAGTATTGTCGATTCTTTCTTTGGAAAGCTGACGGAGAATTTGTTGAAAAATACATATTTGCAGGTGATGGTGGCCCGTTTCCTGATGCCGGTCAATACGTTGAGGCGAATCATTGTGGCGGTTCCTCCCAAGGCGGAGTTCGAACATGGGTTCATAAAATGGATTACCCACATGTGCCGTATGAGTAGTCAGTTGGGATGTAGGGTGCATTTCTATGCGCATCCTCAGACGCTGGGTTACATCCGGGGCTATATACAGAAGAAACATAAGGATACACGGGCTGCTTATTCGGAACTGGAGAACTGGGACGACCTGCTCATCCTGACCGGACAGGTGAACTACGACCATTTGCTGGTCATCATCAGTGCGCGGCGCGGTTCCATTTCATACGACTCGGCATTCGAACGCTTGCCGATGCAGATTTCGAAGTATTTTAATAATAACAGTATCATGTTGCTTTATCCGGAACAGAAGGGTGACCCGACGGAAACACTGTCGTTCTCCGATCCACGTGGATGGGCTGAAACGCAGTATTACGACAAGGTGGGCAACTGGTTTTATAAATGGTTTAAGAAGAATTCATGAGTGAAGACAGTAAGGCTTGGCAGCAGCGTACGGAACTGCTGCTGGGTACCGATAAAATGGAGCGCTTGCGTGGCGCGCATGTGCTGGTGGTAGGACTGGGAGGTGTAGGTGCCTACGCTGCCGAAATGATTTGCCGTGCCGGAGTAGGTCGCATGACGATTGTGGATGCCGATACAGTTCAGCCCAGCAACATCAACCGTCAGCTTCCAGCTACTCATTCGGTGCTGGGAAAGAAAAAGGCGGAGGTGCTGGCACAGCGTTTTCTCGATATTAATCCGGAACTTCAGCTGACGGTGCTTCCGGTTTACCTGAAGGATGAGGCGATACCGGAGCTGCTGGACAGTGCGAAGTTCGATTTCATTGTCGATGCTATCGATACGGTAGCTCCCAAGTGCTACCTGATTTATCATGCGTTGCAGCGTGGTATGAAGATTGTAAGCAGCATGGGAGCGGGTGCCAAGCGGGATATTACGCAGGTGCGCTTTGCCGATTTATGGGAAACTTATCACTGCGGACTGAGCAAGGCGGTACGCAAACGCTTGCAGAAGATGGGCATGAAGCGCAAGTTGCCTGTGGTATTCAGTACCGAACAGGCCGATCCGAACGCCGTGATTCTGGTAGACAACGAACAGAACAAGAAATCTACAGCCGGTACGGTAAGCTACATGCCTGCGGTATTTGGCTGCTATCTGGCAGAATATGTGATACGTAAATTGTAGAAGTATGATTCAGTTGGAAGGAATAACCAAGAGTTTCGGTTCGCTGCATGTGCTGAAGGGAATCGACCTGACTATAAATAAAGGAGAAGTGGTAAGTATCGTAGGGCCCAGCGGGGCAGGGAAAACAACCTTGCTTCAGATTATGGGGACGCTCGACAAGCCCGACAGCGGGCGGATTGTATTGAATGGTACGGAGGTAAACCGTCTGAAGGAAAAAGAGCTTTCTGCTTTCCGCAACAAGGAAATTGGCTTTGTCTTTCAGTTTCATCAGCTCCTGCCGGAGTTTACGGCACTGGAGAATGTGATGATACCTGCGCTGATTCAGGGTGTATCGGCTTCTGAGGCAAAGAAAAAGGCACGTGAGATGCTGGACTTCCTCGGACTTTCGGAGCGGGCTTCGCATAAGCCGGCGGAATTGTCGGGTGGCGAGAAACAGCGTGTGGCAGTAGCGCGGGCATTGATAAACCATCCTGCTGTTGTACTCGCGGATGAGCCGTCGGGCAGTCTGGATACGCAGAACAAAATAGAACTGCACCGCCTGTTCTTCGATTTGCGAGATAAGCTGGGACAGACTTTTGTCATTGTTACCCACGATGAAGAACTGGCGGCGCAGACCGACCGTACCATCCACATGATAGATGGTATGATAAAATAAGGAGTATCAGAACGACAGGTGAACCACTTCCGGATTATGATCGGAGAGGAAATCGCCTGCCTGTTTGGCTTCCTGTGGAATATAACTGTCTTGTACTTTGATTTGTGGAGTGACGAAGATGAAGTCTATTTTCTGGCAGGAGTCGGCAGGGATGCGTCCGAAATCGTGGAAGGTATAGCTTACTCCTTCTCGCTGAGCCGCTTCCTTGTAGGCATCTTTCAGTACAAATTCATTGGTTGTGATGGTTTCGTAGGCTTCCGACTGCTCGGTTACATTAAAGTCGCCGGTCAGCACGGCAGGCTGGTCGCCTACAATCTCCTTGATTTTCTCGATAATCAGCAGGGCTCCTTTTCTTCGGGCTTCCGTACCTATATGGTCGAAGTGCGTGTTGACTGCCATGAAGATCTTCCCGCTCTTCTTGTCTTTCAGCTTGGCCCAGGTTGCAATGCGGGTGCAGGCACCGTCCCATCCGATGAATCCTACGCTGTCGGGGTATTGTGACAACCAGAAGGTGTTACTGTCGAGAACTTCGAAACGGCCTTTTTTATAGAACAGCGGAGCATATTCGCCTTTGGTCTTACCGTCCTCACGACCTACACCTACTTCGGCATATTCGGGCAGACGTGCCTTCAGGTCCTCCAGCTGGTTGTGAAGTACTTCCTGCATACCTACGATATCGATGTCTTGTGTCTTGATGAATTCGGCTACATGGTCTTTCCGGTACTGCCAGTTGTTGAGGCTGTCGGCAGGATTATCGTAGCGGATGTTGAAGGTACCCCAGGTTACCTCGGTAGGCTGTTGCTGGGTGGTACACGAAGAAGTGGCCATGGCTAGAGAAGCGGCCACGATACCTAATGTCAAAAGAGAGTGTTTCATAGGATAAAAAATTAAATCTTCTGCTAAGTAAAACAATTTTGCCGGGTTTTCACTTAGAACTGTCCTCTTTTTTCCGATAAAAATAAATTGCCGGATGGGTTTGTGTTTTTGCTATACCTTTTTTCTGTTTTTATTTGCGAGAAGCTGCTATGTTACTTTTTTATGTTATCTTTGGCAGAAATAAAGAATAGTTATGAGTCATATACAATTAGGAAGATATAATCAGCTGGAAGTCGTGAAGGAGGTAGACTTCGGCATGTACCTTAACGGTGATGAAGACGGAGAGATTCTGCTTCCGAAGCGTTATGTTCCCGAAGGTTGTAAGCCGGGGGATGTGCTGAATGTGTTTATTTACCTTGACATGGACGAACGTCTGGTAGCTACGACGCTGGAACCTTACGTGCAGGTAGGGGAGTTTGCCTGTCTGGAAGTGGCATGGGTAAACCAGTACGGGGCGTTTCTGAACTGGGGATTGATGAAGGACTTATTCGTTCCTTTCCGTGAACAGAAGGCCAAGATGCAGAAAGGTGGTCGCTATATGGTGCATGTGCATCTGGACGATGAGAGCTACCGTATTGTTGCTTCGGCCAAAGTGGAGCACTACTTGTCGAAGGAACGTCCGGAATATGCTCCGGGAGAGGAAGTCGAGGTACTGGTATGGCAGAAAACGGACCTGGGATTTAAGGTGATAGTGGATAATAAATTTTCGGGAATGCTTTTCCACAACGAAATATTCCAGCCTCTGGAGCAGGGAATGCATCTGCATGCTTACGTAAAGCGTGTACGTGAAGACGGAAAGATTGACCTGGTACTTCAGAAAAAAGGCGTGAAGAAGGTCGACGACTTTTCCGAAGTGCTGTTACAGTATATAAAGGATAACGACGGCTATACTCCGCTGAACGACAAAACGGAGGCCGAAGTAATATACAACACATTCGGCGTGAGCAAGAAGACCTTTAAAAAGGCTGTAGGTGAACTGTATAAGAAACGCCTGGTTGTGCTGGAAGACAATGGCATCCGACTGGTAGAATAAGATAGAACCTTGTTTGTTGATATAAAAAATCACCCTGCTACATTCGATGCGGCAGGGTGATTTCTTTTATATTGTTTGCTATTAGATAGACAATTCATGTAGAACATTTACCAGTTCACGGTCGATTGGCTTATCGTTCTTGATAGCTTTGGTAAACGGAACATAAACGATTTCATCGTTTTCTATACCAATCATCACGTTACGCTGTCCTTCCATCAAGGCCTGTATGCTGGCTACACCCATTCGGCTGGCAATGATACGGTCGTGTGCTGTCGGTTTACCGCCACGCTGCAAGTGTCCCAAAATAGTTACACGTACATCGTACTGCGGATATTCGTTTTTAACACGTTCTGCGTAATGCATGGCTCCACCGGTGATTTCACTTTCGGCAACCAGTACGATGGAACTGCTCTTCGACTTGCGGAATCCGTTTTTGATGAACTCTTCCAGCTGGTCGACTTCTGTATTGAATTCGGGAATGATGGCAGCTTCAGCTCCTGCTGCGATGGCTCCGTTCAATGCCAAGAAGCCGGCATCGCGTCCCATTACTTCCACGAAGAACAAGCGTTCGTGTGAAGTTGCGGTATCACGGATTTTGTCGACGGCGTCAAGAATTGTATTCAAGGCTGTATCATAACCGATTGTAGTATCGGTACCATACAGGTCGTTGTCGATTGTACCAGGCAATCCGATACACGGTACATCAAATTCCTGTGCCAGCAGACGTGCTCCGGTCAGAGAACCATCTCCACCGATAACAATCAGAGCGTCGATACCTTCACGTTGCATGGTTTCGTAAGCAATTTTACGTCCTTCCGGAGTTTTGAACTCCTGACAACGTGCCGTTTTCAGAATAGTTCCTCCCTGTTGGATGATATTGCTGACGTTTTGGGTCTTGAACTCCTGGATTTCTCCGGTAATAAGACCTTTGTATCCACGAAAGATACCTTTTACAGCCAGTCCGTTGTATATGGCCGAACGGGTGACGGCGCGGATGGCAGCATTCATTCCAGGAGCATCACCACCTGAAGTCAAGATGCCAATACATTTAATATTTCCCATAAGTTATTTGTTTGTTTTAATCTTGATGCAGCAAATGTATTAAAAAACTAGTTTACAAGCAAATAAAAGTATTTATTTTTGGATGTCATGAGTAAGACAAAATTGTATCACGGCATGCTTCCATCAGCCACTTCGGGGTAGAGGTCGCTCCACATATTCCAATGGACTGAGCGTCTTTCAGAAGTGTACGGTCTATTTCTTCCGGACGGTCTATCTGGTATGAATTTGGGTTTACCTTCAGGCATTCTTGAAAAAGAATTTTACCGTTCGAACTTTTGTGTCCACAGACAAAGAACACCAGGTCGTGTTCGGCTGCAAACTTGCGGATATCGGGCATACGATTAGCCACCTGCCGGCATATTGTGTCGTAATACAGGAAAGTGGCTTGTGGAGAAATATGTTCCTGAATGTATGCCACAATTTGCCGGAACTCATCCAGCGACTTGGTAGTCTGTGAATACAACCGGATATCTTTGTTGAAGTCCAGTTTCTCGGCTTCAGCCAGATTTTCTATGACGATAGCCTGTCCGTTGGTCTGTCCTACCAGTCCCAGAACTTCGGCATGTCCGTTTTTCCCGAAAATGACAATCTGCTTTTCCCGTCCTTCGGGACTGGGCGTATCAAATTCCTGCTTGATGCGTTTTTGCAGGCGAAGTACTACGGGGCAAGTGGCATCGATGATTTCGATGTTGTTCTGTTGGGCGAGCTGGTAAGTCTGGGGAGGTTCTCCATGTGCACGAAGTAATACCTTTGTGTTTCGCAACTGTGCAAACTCATCGTGTTCGATGGTGTTTAGTCCCAGATGCTTCAACCGTTCACATTCGCGCCCGTTGTGCACGATATCCCCTAAGCAATAGAGTGTTTCACTCTTTGCCAGCTCTTCTTCGGCTTTCCGGATAGCAGTAGTCACTCCGAAGCAGAAACCTGAACTTTCGTCTATCTCTACTTTACGCATGAGTTGCCCGCTGGAATTGGTTCATCAGCCATTCTTTCTGTTCTGCGATACTCATGTGGCTATTATCCAGTAATATCGCATCGTCTGCCTTGCGCAGGGGACTGACTTCGCGTGTCTGGTCGATACGGTCGCGCTCTTCTACGTTGTGCAGGATGTCTTCGAACGATGCTTCCTGACCTTTAGCTTTCAGTTCGTCGTAACGGCGCTGCGCACGGATTTCGGCCGATGCCGTGACGAATATCTTCAGTTCCGCATCGGGGAATACAGCGGTTCCTATATCGCGTCCGTCCATTACGATTCCTTTATCTTTTCCCAGTTCCTGCTGCTGGCGTACCAGTGCCTCGCGGACGAATCCCAGTGCGGCAACAGGGCTGACATGAGAAGATACCTCCAGGGTGCGTATCTGGTCTTCCACATCCGAGCCGTTCAGGAAGGTACGAGGACGTCCTGTTCCGGCATCCAACCGGAAAGAAATGTGGATATCGCTCATTTGTTGTTTCAATTTCTCCTCGTCGATGCTTCCGTCTGTGTGGAATAATCTATGTTCGATACAATAGAGTGTGACAGCCCGGTACATGGCTCCGCTGTCAATGTATATATAACCGATTTCTTTGGCAAGGTCTTTCGCCATGGTACTTTTGCCACAGGAAGAAAACCCGTCGATTGCGATAATGATTTTGTTCATACCTTTAATATATAATGTTAATGAAAATCAGTTTTCAAAGATAGTCTATTTTCGTGACAGATAGCATGTGGTGAATTTATTTTGCAATTTTTTATCCTTATCTTGTTGTTAATTCGAAGATTTGCGTTACATTTGCGGGACAGAGAATTTATAAACCTATAAAATTATTTTTATGGAAATTAAAAAATCGCCGAAAGCCGATCTTGAAGGCAAGAAAACCACATGGTTTCTGGTCGGACTCGTGCTGATATTGGCAGCAATGTTCGTTGCGTTTGAATGGACCAAACGTGATGTCGTGATCACTGCCGATAGTGGTATCGTAGATGTGCCTTTTGAAGAGGAAATGGTGCCTATCACCCAACAGGAAGAACCTAAACAAGCTCCCCCTCCCCCCGAAGCTCCGAAAGTAGAAGAAGTTTTGCAGATCGCTGATAACGATGCAAACGTACAGGAATCTACTATCCAGTCAAACGAGGATAAAGGTCAGGCTGTTGAAATCAAGTATGTTCCTGAAGTTGTAGAAGAGGAAGAAGTTGAAGAACAGCAGATCTTCCAGGTTGTAGAGGAAATGCCGGAATTCCCGGGTGGTATGGCTGAATGTTTGAAGTTCTTGGCTAAGAACATCAAGTATCCGACTATCGCACAGGAAAACGGTGTACAAGGACGTGTAATCGTTCAGTTCGTCGTAAATCAGGATGGTTCTATCGTCGACCCGCTTGTTGTTCGTAGTGTAGACCCGTATCTGGATAAGGAAGCACTTCGTGTGATCAAGATGATGCCGAAGTGGAAACCAGGTAAGCAGCGTGGTAAAGCTGTACGTGTAAAATATACAGTACCTGTAACATTTAAGTTGCAGTAAGCTTTTCCTAGATAATATTGTTTAGGCACGGATTGCACAGGTGTTGAATACTGTGTATCCGTGCCTAAAAATTTTTGTATAATCTTAAAAAGAAGAATCATGAAGCAACAAACTTCAAAGGAATTACTGAGTCAGATTCATGCATATATAGAATCGTTGCCTTATTCTCACGATCCGAAAGGACTTTATGACCCAATAGAATATGTACTTGGACTGGGTGGAAAACGTCTTCGTCCCGTACTTATGTTGCTTGCATACAATTTGTTTAAAGAGGATGTGAAAGCTATCTTTTCACAGGCTGCGGCAATTGAAACTTATCACAATTTCACACTTTTGCATGATGATTTGATGGATAAGGCAGATATGCGTCGAGGAAAACCTACCGTTCATAAGAAATGGAATGAGAATACGGCTATTCTTTCGGGTGATGCCATGTTGATCCTTTCCTATCAGTTCATGATGCAGGGATGTCCTGAATCGTGCATGAAGCAGGTGATGGAAGTCTTTTCGCGTACGGCTCTGGAAGTATGCGACGGGCAGCAGTGGGATATGGAGTTTGAATGTCGGGAGGATGTAACGGTAGACGAATATATGGAAATGATCCGACTGAAGACATCCGTATTACTTGCCGGTGCCTTGAAGATTGGTGCTATACTGGGAGGAGCCTCTGAAAAGGATGCACAGTTGCTTTATGATTTCGGTATAAAAGCCGGACTTGCGTTCCAGTTGCAGGATGATTATCTGGATGTGTATGGTGATCCTGCGGTCTTTGGGAAAAAAATCGGAGGCGATATTCTATGTAATAAAAAGACGTTTATGTTGATTACAGCTTTGGAACAGGCTGATGAAACAACGCGTGCCGAGTTGCAGAAATGGCTGGCAGCCGAACACTATGAACCTGCACAGAAGATTGAGGCTGTTACTAATATATATAATAAGGTAGGAGTTCGTGATATCTGTCGCGATAAGATAAATGCTTGCTATCAGGAAAGCATGGATCTGTTGGATAAGGTAGGAGTGGAAGCTTCATATAAGAAGAACCTGTCGGATTTTGTGTTGAGCTTGATGAACCGTAATTTATAATAAAGATAGACATATGTTAGCTTTAATCGATACACACACCCATTTGTTTACAGAAGAGTTCGATGCTGATCGCGAACTGGCCATTATTCGTGCCAAGGAAGCTGGAGTGACGCGGATGTTCATGCCGAACATCGATGATACTTCGGTGGAGGCTATGCTGGCACTGTGTAATTCGCACGACGGATGCTATCCGATGATCGGGTTTCATCCTACGTCGGTCGACGAAAACTGGAAAGAACGTCTGGCCGTTGTTGAAAAGTGGCTTCGTTCGGAACAGACTTTCTATGGCATCGGAGAAGTAGGAATGGATTTGTATTGGGACAAGACATTCCGGAAGGAACAGATGGAAGTACTGGATATTCAGGTAAAATGGGCTTTGGAATTCAATTTGCCGTTGATTATCCACTGCCGTGAAGCTTATCCCGAGTTGCTCGAGGTGCTGGAACCCTATCGGAATACTTCACTTTCGGGCATCTTTCACAGTTTCACCGGTACGGAAGAAGATGCCGGCAGACTGATGGAATATTCCAGATTTATGTTAGGAATAAATGGTGTCGTAACTTTTAAGAAAAGTATTTTGCCAGAAGTTCTGAAATCTGTACCTTTGAGCCGTATCGTATTGGAAACAGATTCCCCTTACCTGGCTCCTGTACCTTATAGAGGCAAACGTAATGAGAGTGCCTATCTGGTAAAAATAGCCGAGAAACTTTCCGAAGTATATGGCGTTTCGATGGCCGAAATAGGCCGTATAACCTCAGAAAACGCGTTGAAAGTTTTTGAAAATGCCAGAAATAGTTTTTAAAGTTTATTAATTTTAGGGCTATAAATAAACTTTTGGAGAACGAATGTTATGTAAGACGAAAAAAAAGAATACATTTGTAGCAGAAATCGCTTGTCATTCGCATTTTTATTTGTAATTTGCGTTCGATTTAAGAAAAAGGCTTCCAAGCGAGGTTTTGAAGGAGAGGTGCTCGAGTGGTTGAAGAGGCACGCCTGGAAAGCGTGTATACGTCAAAAGCGTATCACGGGTTCGAATCCCGTTCTCTCCGCAAGGAGGTAAAAGAAACAATTAAAAAAACAATTTATAATAACTATTAATTATTTAATCTTAAAAATTAGACACACAATGAAAAAGTTATTTGCAATTCTTGCAGTGATGGGAGTCCTCTCATTTGGAATGACTCAGACAGCTATGGCTCAGGATTCTACAGCTACAGCAGCTCCAGAACAAACAGAACAGGTTGCACCTGCTGAAACAACAGATGAAGCTGCCGCTCCTGCTACAGTTGAAGAAGGAGGTATACACAAAGAGTTGAAAACTAAGTTTATCGAAGGTGACGCTGGCTTCATGTCATTGGTTGCTATCGCATTGGTACTTGGTTTGGCTTTCTGTATCGAACGTATCATTTACTTGAGCTTGGCTGAAGTTGACGTTAAGAAATTGATGGCTAAAGTTGAAGCAGCTTTGGAAAAAGGTGATGTAGAAGGTGCTAAGACTGTTTGCCGTAACACTCGTGGTCCTGTTGCTTCTATCTGCTATCAGGGTTTGTTAAGAATCGACGAAGGTTTGGATGTTGTTGAACGTTCTGTTGTTTCTTACGGTGGTGTTCAGGCTGGTTACCTTGAAAAAGGATGCTCTTGGATCACACTGTTCATCGCAATGGCTCCGTCTTTGGGATTCTTGGGTACTGTAATTGGTATGGTTATGGCGTTCGATAATATCCAGCGTGCTGGTGATATTTCTCCGACAGTTGTTGCCGCTGGTATGAAAGTTGCGTTGATCACTACTATCTTCGGTTTGATTGTAGCATTGATTCTTCAGATTTTCTATAACTACATTCTTTCTAAGATTGAAGCTATCACAAGCCAGATGGAAGATTCTTCTATCACTTTGCTTGATACAATCATGAAATACAACTTGAAATACAAAAAATAATTATTGAACAATGGCTAAATTATCATATAAAGTTTCTTACTACATATTCTATGTCTGCATCGCTCTGATTATAGTTGTGCTGGCTTTGTTCTATGGAGTAGGATACAACGAAACAAATGCAGCAGGTTTGGTTGAACCTGCCAATACACCGGCCTTGATGTACTTGATGTACGGAATGTTTGCGGTGACTGTAATAGCTACACTTATTTGTGCTATCGCTCAGTTTGGTGGTGCTTTGAAAGATAATCCGAAAGGTGCTATCAAATCTCTCTTGGGATTGATTCTGTTGGTAGTTCTGTTGATCGTTACTTATAATCTTGGTTCTTCTGAAACTGTAGTTTTGGGTGGCGGTACTGAATATTCAGATACTACTATGTTGAAAGTAACTGATATGTTCCTTTACTCAACTTATGTATTGTTTGCTATTGCTGCAATCGGTGCATTGGTTAACTTATCTGGTATCTTTAAGAGATAATATCTACATTGAAGTTTAATAAATTAAAAACGAAGTAAGTAAAAATGGCAAAAAGGAATAGAAAAGTGCCGGGAATTAATGCAAGTTCAACGGCAGATATCGCCTTCATGTTGCTTATCTTCTTCCTTATTACAACATCAATGGATACTGACCGTGGTTTGGCGAGACGTTTGCCGCCTCCACCCGAAAACAAAGATCAGAAAGATGATATTATTGTAAAGGAAAGAAACGTTCTCCAGATTCGTTTGAACAAAGACGACCAGTTGATGGTTGGTGGAGAATGGTCTGATATTAAGCAATTAAGAGAAAAGGCTAAAGAATTCATTGCAAACCCGAAGGATGATCCAAACTTGCCGGAAAAACATCCGAAGACCCTTCCTTTCTTTGGTGATGTAATGATTACTGAAAAACATGTAATTTCTGTACAGAACGACGTTGGTACTAGCTATGATGCTTATCTTCAGGTTCAGAACGAATTGGTAGCTGCTTACAACGAATTACGTAATGAACTGGCTAAAGCTCAGTTTGGTAAGGAGTTCTCTGAATGTTCTGAAGAACAGAAGGATGCTATCATGGATTATTATCCACAGAAGATTTCGGAAGCAGAACCTAAAAAATATGGAGGAAACTAATCATGGGAAAATTTAATAAGAGTGGTAAGCGCGAGATGCCGGAATTGAACACCTCTTCTTTGCCTGACCTTATTTTTACCTTGTTGTTCTTCTTCATGATTGTAACAACCATGCGTGAAGTTACGCTGAAAGTACAGTTTAAGGTTCCTGCTGCAACAGAATTGGAAAAGCTTGAAAAGAAATCTTTGGTTTCTTTCATCTACATCGGTAAGCCGTTACCCGAATATCAGAAAAAGATGGGTACTACCGACCGTATTCAGTTGAATGATAAATTCGCTGAAGCTTCAGAAGTTCAGGATTACATTTATCAGGAACGTGAAAACATGAAAGAAGCTGATAAGCCGTTTATGACTGTATCATTGAAAGTCGATGCAAAGACTAAGATGGGTATCGTTACAGAAGTAAAACAGGCTCTTCGTCAGGCTTATGCTTTGAAGATTAACTATTCTGCTACACAGCGTAAGTAATAGTTCAATTATAAAGCTTAAAAAGGCTACTCCAAACGGAGTAGCCTTTCTTGTTTTTATAAGTTTCTGATAAAAGGACGATTCTTTCGATGCTGTAGTATTGGGTTTAATTTATCATCTCTCTGTATTTCCCTTTCTGGTAAATGACCGTTTTAAAGATGCGTCACATATTTAGCCAGGGCTTCTTACTGTTATTTTACGTCATAAACCTTTCGGTAAATTTCATCCCTTATTTCCGGATATTGTTCGTCAATGCTATCTGTACCCGCGTACATCAGGTAGAGAGGAAGGCTTTTCCCACCTTTTCGATAAGGAGGCTGTAAGTAGTCCTGATTACATAGGGTAAAGCCACATCGCTGGTAGAACGCTATTCGTCGGGTACTCATTTCATCTTCCGGTCTTTCCACTTCCAGAATGATGATTCCTGGAAATTCTTTTTGCAGTGCTTCCATGATACGTTTGCCATATCCCTTATTGCGTATGGCAGGGGAAGTTGCCAAGTGTTCTACATAACGGAATCCATTCAATTCCCATACGGTAATTAAGCCGATAGCTGTTTTGTTTTCTTCCTCCTCGTCTGTAATCAGATAACAGTTGAAGGCTGGATTATGATCGGTGTTATATCGTTGTGCATCGTCATCTCTGCGTTCGTCTACGGGAAACGCCTGATGCAGGAGTCCCTCTACGAAACTGTAGAGGGAATGGCTGGTCTGGATTTTGGTAAATGTCAACATGGGATAATCGATTTAGTCGGTATAGAAATGAATTGTCTTCTCAAGCGAACGCTCGCACACCGGACAGAAGCGGGGAGCTTCATTGATTTTCATTCTACATTCGGTGGTAGGCCGGTAAATGCCTTTCAGCGTATACCCTCCACCTTCATAAACTCCTACTTTGGTATAAATAGCAGTCGAATCAGTTTCTGCCGGTGTTGGTACAGGTGTACCTGCCGGTACCATATCCTTCCATTTGCTTTCGAAATGAACCAAAGTCGTGATATTCGGTTCCCATGGTTCTATCGTATACGGATATAGCGGACTGGGAGCTGTATCGTACGCATATTCGTCGGCCAGACCACCGAAACTATGTCCGAATTCGTGTACAACTACAGGCTTGAACATTGGATGATGGGCTGTTGTGAGCAGGTAAGAGTTATAAATGCCTCCACCTCCATACGTATCGGTATTGGCTAAGATAATAATATGTTCGTAAGGTATACCTGCCAGCCAGTTGTGCATGGCCTTTACGCTACGGGTTGTCAAGTAACGATCAGAATAGAACGTGTCGAAATGTGAGCTGACAGCCGTATTTTTCCATTCTCCTTTTCGGGGGATACTTACCCCGCTGTCGTGCGATGGAGTTGCTACAGCCACTACATTGAAACGATCTTTCAGACTTTTGAACGGTTCGTGCGAGAAGATCGCATCACAAGCCGTTTGAGCATCCTTGTAGAACAGATCCATTTCCTCTTCCGTATATCCTTCTGCCATGATAGCCAGGTCGATACATTTGTCGGAGGTACCGTTCTTCATCAGGTAGCGGTGAGGAGTAATCTGCGTTGTACCACGCTGGTGAATCAGGATATCTTCCGGATTGATGTCGTGTGTCAGCGAAGCGCAAGGTTTGCGGTAAGCATTTTTCAGCTCGATGGTTACCGTAGCCGCACGTTTGGGATAAGGCAACAAAAATGTATTTTCGAATCCTCTCGTTACATGCTTCGCCTCTTCTTCGCTGATCCATTCCTGAAACAGGCTGGAGAACGAGGTACGGTAGATTACTTCTCCCGTAGCTTTATCCCTCATGGTTATTTCGCCGTTCCCTTCCAGGGGAAGTTCACTCAGGAAATTTCTTCTTCCTGCCCATCCGGGAAGCGAAACCAGTTCATCGAGGCTGATTTCCTGTTTCTGTGCGTTTCCGTTGAATAAGTAATCGATTCTCAGTGTCTTGTCGACGAAGAAATCGTTGAAGTTCTGTGCATAACCTCCAGCCTGTACGAAGGCCGACAGGAGCAATGCTGCCAATATATTTTTTTTCATAAAAAACAAAAGATTTATTTTTTACAAAGATAGAACTATCTGCCAATTTAGTGCTAAAACAATGATAAAAGTTATAATTGTTATCTCGCGTATGGAATAAATATACTATATTTGTACAAAAATAAAAATTCATCAATGGGACATCATCAATTAGACAGTTTAGACGAACAGATTTTGCGCTTGATTGCCGACAATGCCCGTATTCCCTTTCTGGAGGTGGCACGTGCCTGCAATGTATCAGGTGCTGCGATTCATCAGCGTATTCAGAAGTTGACAAACTTGGGAATATTGAAAGGATCGGAATTTATAATAGATCCCGAAAAGATCGGTTATGAAACTTGTGCTTATATCGGGTTATACCTGCGGGATCCCGAACAGTTTGATTCGGTGACAGAAGCTCTGAAGCGTATTCCCGAAGTGGTAGAATGTCATTATACTACCGGACAGTATGACATGTTTATCAAAATTTACGCAAAGAATAATCATCATTTACTGAACATCATCCACGATAAATTACAGCCGCTGGGGCTGTCACGTTCGGAAACCATCATCTCTTTCCGTGAAGCGATCAAGCGCCAGATGCCGATACAGGATGTAGTAGACGAAGAATAAGGTATCCGTTCAGCGGATTGCATACAAATATTCCCCGTTTGAAAAGTTTATCTTTCATGGAGATAAATCTTTCAAGCGGGGAATATTTGTTTTATCTCTGTATTGTTGAAGTACAACAAGAATATTCCATACTTGCTGTACATGCTTATACTGTGAAAGTTATAGTCGGTTTATTACTCCTTTACTTCCTCAAAGTCAACATATTCACCTTCATCGCTGTCGAAAATCTTTTTCCGGCCTGAAGCATTCCGGGCAGACTGCTGTGATTCGTCGTTGCCGGAAGAACGATAACTGGAAGAAGAACTGCGCTGGTTTTGCGAATGACTTTGTGACGAGGAACTTCCTGTCATGCGGCGTCCCAGGCCAAATACGCTACGAATAATTTTGGAAAGTATGGCCAGTCCGATGACAAAGATAATCAGAACGAAGAAAAGTATAAATCCTAGAATATGAAACATAGTTATTGTTTTTAAGAGTTAAAGAACAACAACCGTGCCACGATTATTGTTTTATGATTTTTTACGAGTCACCAGCGAGAGAAGGATGTACCACACGATGACTGCCGCAATGCCGCTCAACTGGAAGATTATCAGCAGCGGAATGCTGACAATCAGGAAGATGTAGCTTACTTTGTTATGTTCCCACGATAAATCCTTGAACTTTAAAGAAAACATCGGAAGTTCGGCAACCAGCAACAGTGACATGACAAGAACCAGTATGAACAGGTAGATTGCATTAAAGCTGTCGGATACCAGAAAAGCATGTCCGCCTACAGCCAGAGAGCCCCAGAACAGAGCATTGGCAGGGGTAGGCATTCCGATGAAAGAACTGGTCTGTCGTTCGTCGATGTTGAACTTTGCCAGTCGCAGTCCCGAGAATACAGCTATCAGAAAAGCCGTGTAAGGCATCAAGCCGGACAGCGGCATCAGGAAATCCGGATAATGCACTTCCTTGAACAACGAAAAAGCCACAGCAGCCGGAGCCAGTCCGAAGGTAATATCATCTGCCAGTGAGTCAAGTTCTTTGCCGATAGGAGAGGAAACGCGAAGCAAACGAGCCGTCATGCCATCGAAAAAGTCGAATACGGCACCGATAACGATGAACGTCAAGGCCCATTCATACTTTCCCTGAAAAGCCATATAAGCTGCAATACATCCCGAAAACAGGTTACAGCTGGTCAATGTATTTGGAATATTACGGACGATTGCATTAGCCATATCTCTGTTCCTCCTTACATTCATTACATTAATTTTGCGATGACAGTCTGGTTACCCGTCGTTTTCTGTCCCATTTTTACACAAACTTCCGTACCTAAAGGCAAGTATACATCCACACGCGAACCAAATTTGATGAATCCCATGTGTTCGTCTATGTAACAGTCTTCTCCTTTTTCTGCATAGGTTACGATGCGGCGTGCTACAGCACCTGCAATCTGACGTGCCATGACCGTATGCCCTTCCGGAGTATCGATGACAACCATTGAACGTTCGTTTTCCGTACTTGCTTTAGGCAGCCACGCTTTCATGAAACGTCCGTTGTGATGATCTACGTGACGAATCACGCCATCTACCGGATACCAGTTGGCATGAACGTTCGTAATATCCATAAAAATGGAAATCATCAGTCGGCGGTCGTGGAAATATTCATGCTCATCCACTTCCTCGATGACGACAACACGTCCGTCGGCCGGAGCAACAACAATCTTTTCTGTATCACCACCGAAGAGACGGATCGGACAACGGAAGAAATTCACTATCAGCAGATAGAGAATGATGCTGGCGATAGCTATAATGTAGAAAGGTATTTTGCACTCTATTCCCCAGTATAATGCAGTATTAATAATGAGTAATAAAATTGCGCTGGTTATAAGAATGTGAGTACCTTCCCGGTGTAGTCTTATTTTCTTTATCTTTTTAATTTTGTTTAATCCGGTCATAACAAAGTTACATTTTATCGTGCAAAAATATATTTATTTTAAAAACCTGCCAAATAAAGTACCGTTAGAATTGACTCTTTCTATATTTTTTTGCTAAAAAGTATTCATCGGCAATAACTTTATTCGTTTGTTTTTGTTTGTTCTCCGAAACCTCGGTATCTTTGAACTCTGTTTTTAATAATGTAAATATGCACGATTTTGTTCATTTGCACGTCCACACCCAATATTCTATTCTGGATGGCCAGGCTTCTATTCCCCGTTTGGTAGACAAGGCGATAGCCAACGGGATGCGAGGCATTGCCGTAACCGACCATGGAGACATGTTCGGCATAAAGGAGTTCTTCAACTATGTGAACAAGAAGAACGGGGGAACAAATGGCGAGATAAAGGATTTAAAGAAGAAAATTGCCGCGCTGGAAAGCGGAAAAGCCGAATCGGAAAATCCGGAAGCAGAGCTGGCGGAATGCCGCGAGCAACTGGAAGCTGCCAAGAAGAAACTGTTCAAGCCGATTATCGGTTGTGAAATGTATGTGGCACGCCGTCGCCTCTCGAATAAAGAGGGAAAGGCAGACCAGAGCGGTTATCACCTGGTGGTGCTTGCCAAGAACCTGAAAGGTTATCATAACCTGATCAAGCTGGTATCGAAGGCATGGACCGAAGGATTTTATATGCGTCCGCGTACCGACCGCGTGGAACTGGAAAAATATCACGAAGGACTGATTGTCTGCTCGGCTTGTCTGGGTGGAGAGATTCCGCGCCGCATTACGGCAGGACAGTTTGCTGAGGCGGAAGAGGCTATTCAGTGGTACAAGAATTTGTTTGGCGACGATTTCTATCTGGAACTTCAGCGCCACAAGGCTACCGTGCCGCGGGCAAACCACGAAACTTATAAATTGCAGGAAGTGGTCAACAAGAAGCTGATGGAGTATTCGAAAAAATACAACATCAAGCTGGTCTGCACGAACGATGTGCACTTTGTGGACGAAGAGAATGCCGAAGCGCACGACCGTCTGATCTGTCTGAGTACCGGAAAGGACTTGGACGATCCGAACCGTATGCTCTATACCAAGCAGGAATGGATGAAGACGCGTGAGGAGATGAACGAAATTTTTGCCGATGTGCCCGAAGCGCTGACCAATACCTGCGACATCTGCGATCAGGTGGAGTTCTATTCCATCGACCATGCACCGATCATGCCGACCTTTGCCATTCCCGAGGATTTCGGTACCGAGGAGGAATATCGCAAGAAATTCACCGAGAAAGATTTGTTCGATGAGTTTACGCAGGATGAAAACGGTAACGTCGTCATGGACGAGGCGGCGGCAAAGGCGAAAATCGAACGTCTGGGAGGTTACGAAAAACTGTACCGTATCAAGCTGGAGGCCGATTATCTGGCGAAACTGGCATACGACGGAGCGCGCCGTCGTTATGGCGAACGCCTGACCGATGAGGTGAGGGAGCGTATCAAGTTCGAGTTGCATATCATGAAGACCATGGGTTTCCCGGGATACTTCTTGATTGTGCAGGACTTTATTTCGGCTGCCCGCAATCTGCTCGATGTGTCTGTAGGACCGGGACGTGGTTCGGCTGCCGGTTCGGCAGTGGCCTACTGTCTGGGTATTACACAGATTGACCCGATCAAATACGACTTGCTGTTCGAGCGTTTCCTGAACCCCGACCGTATCTCTTTGCCGGATATCGATGTCGACTTCGATGATGACGGACGAGGACGTGTGTTGAACTGGGTAACCGAAAAGTACGGTCAGGAAAAAGTGGCGCACATCATTACCTACGGTACGATGGCGACCAAGCTTGCCATCAAGGATGTGGCGCGTGTGCAGAAACTGCCGCTCTCGGAGTCCGACCGCTTGTGCAAGCTTATCCCTGACAAGATTCCCGATAAGAAACTGAATCTTCCGAATGCTATCGCTTATGTGCCCGAGTTGCAGGCGGCCGAAGTGTCGTCCGATCCGGTGCTTCGCGATACCATCAAGTATGCCAAGATGCTGGAGGGCAACGTCCGCAATACGGGTGTGCATGCCTGTGGTACCATTATCTGCCGTGACGATATCACCGACTGGGTACCGGTCAGCACGGCCGACGATAAGGAAACCGGCGAAAAGATGCTGGTAACGCAATACGAAGGTTCGGTCATCGAAGATACGGGACTGATCAAGATGGACTTCCTCGGACTGAAGACGCTTTCCATCATCAAGGAGGCACTCGAGAATATCAAGCAGAGTAAAGGTATCATTCTGAATATCGATGAAATTCCGATTGACGATCCGGCTACCTATAAGTTGTATAGCGACGGTCGGACCATCGGTACGTTCCAGTTCGAATCGGCGGGTATGCAGAAGTACCTGCGCGAACTTCAGCCTAGTACGTTCGAAGACCTGATTGCCATGAACGCCCTCTATCGTCCGGGACCGATGGATTATATTCCCGACTTCATCGACCGTAAGCAGGGACGCAAGCCGATCGAGTACGATATTCCGGTCATGGAGAAATACCTGAAAGATACATACGGTATTACGGTGTATCAGGAGCAGGTGATGTTGCTGTCGCGTCTGCTTGCCGACTTTACCCGAGGCGAATCGGATGCCTTGCGTAAGGCGATGGGTAAGAAGCTGCGCGACAAGCTGGATCACATGAAACCTAAATTCATCGAGGGAGGAAAGAAGAACGGTCACGATCCGAAGATTCTGGAAAAAATCTGGGCCGACTGGGAAAAGTTTGCTTCCTACGCCTTCAACAAGTCGCATGCTACCTGCTACTCGTGGGTTGCCTATCAGACGGCTTACCTGAAGGCCAACTATCCGTCGGAGTACATGGCGGCTACCATGAGCCGTAACATTTCGAACATCACCGAAATCACCAAGCTGATGGACGAAAGCAAGGCGACGGGTGTCAACGTTCTGGGACCTGATGTCAACGAAAGTAGCCTGAAGTTCTCTGTCAACCGTCACGGAGATATCCGTTTCGGACTGGGAGCCATCAAGGGAGTCGGTGAGGCGGCGGTACAAAGCATTCTGACAGAACGGGAGAAGAACGGACCTTTCAAGAATATATTCGACTTTGTGCAGCGTGTGAACCTTTCGGCATGCAACCGTAAGAACATCGAAAACCTGGCTTTGGCCGGAGCTTTCGACAGCTTCCCGAACATCCACCGCGAGGATTTCTTCGTGAAGAATGCCAAAGACGAAACCTTTGTCGAAGTGCTGGTACGCTACGGAAACAAGTATCAGATGGACAAGGCGGCTGCTGCCAATTCCTTGTTCGGCGGCGAGCATGAAGTGGAGATTGCCACCCCCGAAATTGTCCGTGCACCGGCATGGAGCGATCTGGAACGCCTGAATAAGGAACGTGAACTGGTAGGTATCTACCTTTCTGCCCATCCGCTGGATGAGTTCTCGGTGATACTGGAAAATGTCTGTACCACACACATGGCACAGCTTTCCGACCTGACTCCGCTGCATAACCACGACCTGACACTGGGAGGTATCGTTACCGGCGTGCGTGAGGGATATACCAAGACCGGCAAGCCTTTCGGCGTGGCAAAGGTAGAAGACTATTCGGGAACGGCCGAATTTGCATTTTTTGGCAATGAATGGGTGGAAAAGAAGAACTTTTTCGCCGAAGGAATGTTCTTGTTCATGCACGGCAAGTGTCAGCCCCGCCAGTGGAAGCAGGACGAGTGGGAGATAAAGATCAACAACATCGAACTCCTGCCCGAGGTGAAAGACCGCTTGATAGAGAAACTTACAGTGACGGCACCGCTCTCTGCCATCAACGACGAGATGATTATGGAATTCAGTTCGCTGGTGAAAGAAAATCCCGGCAATGCCGAGCTGTTCTTCTATATCCGCGACGAGGACGGACAGATGCACGTCAACCTCATGTCGCGTACGCTGAAAATATCCGTCAGAAAAGACATTGTAAATTATTTAAAAAGCCAGCCATTGTTGGACTATAAAATAAATTAGTATATATTTGCGTAGATAATTAAATAACTAAACAACTAGAATTATGGCATTGAACATTAAAGATGACAATTACGAAGCTATTGTAGCTGAAGGTAAACCGGTAGTTTTGGATTTCTGGGCAACTTGGTGCGGACCTTGCAAGCAGATTGCTCCTTATATTGAAGAACTGGCAGAAGAATATAAAGATAAAGTGAACATCGGCAAGTGCGATGTAGACGACAACGCAGATCTTCCTGCACAGTTTGGCGTACGTAACATTCCTACCGTACTTTTCATCAAGGATGGTAAAGTAGTCGACAAGCAGGTAGGTGCTACTACAAAAGCTGCCTTGAAGGAAAAAGTTGAAGCTTTATTGAAATAATCATTTAACAAACGCACTACGACTATGAGTATGGATGATGATTTCTTGTTGGAAGATGAGGACGATGAAAAGACCATCGAGTTTATAAAGAACTATTTGCCTCAGGAACTGAAAGAGAAGTTTACGGACGACGATCTGTATTACATTCTCGACTTGATAGTAGACTATTATACCACCAGTGGTTGTCTGGACGCTCAACCTGATGACGAGGGTTACATCAACATCGACCAGGATGAAATTGTAAACTACATAGTCAAAGAGTCCAAGAAAGACGGCATGGGACCTTTCGAACCCGACGATGTGTTCTTCGTGGTTCAGGGCGAAATGGAATACGGAAATTCATTGGGACAAGTCGATTGATTTGTCGGCGTAATAAATGAAAAATCCGGTGATGTTTTTGAAAAACGTCACCGGATTTTTTTTATGCTCTTAATGATAAGCTAAAATTTTTCTCATGAATTGTGCTATAAACTATATAGTTTAAACGTATATGAAAGTTGGTTGGCTTGTCATTGTGGACTCATGAGGAGAGTGAAAGAATGACTATTGAAAGTTTAGTGATTTTAAGTATATTTGCATTTGGATTTTTAGGGATAATATTAAATTATAATTTATGGCGACAATTACATATAAACCTAATGAAGAAGCAGCGAATAACTCAGTAAGTGATGTACTTTCGGATTGTCAACTTTCTTTATTTCCTTTAAAGAAAGTTAATTCTAACGGAAAACTTAGGGTTTTGTCTCTTTTTTCAGGGTGTGGAGGTATGGATATAGGTTTTGAGGGAGGTTTTATTTGTCATCGTAAATCGATAAACCCCAAAAATGATTGGATTGCGGAATCACTTAATGCTAATTGGGTGAGATTAAAGGAAACAAATTTTACTACCGTTTTTGCGAATGACATTTTAGAAGAAGCTAAAGCTACGTGGTCTTCTTATATGTGTAAGCGAGGACATTCTTCGGATTCTTACCGTCTAGAGAGTATTGTTAATATTGTAAAGCGTTATCAACGGGGGGAGGAAGAGTTTCCTGATAATATTGATGTTGTAACGGGAGGATTTCCGTGTCAGGATTTTAGTGTTTCTGGAAAGCGTAAGGGATTTGATTCTAATAAAGATCATAATGGCAAACTACGTAAGGAAAACGTCCCGTCCGAGGAAACAAGAGGAAAGCTATATTATTGGATGAAACAAGTTATCGATATAACAAAACCTAAAATTTTTATTGCGGAAAATGTAAAAGGGCTCGTTAATCTCGGTGATGTGAAAACTATCATTCAACAGGATTTCGCTTCGGCTGATGATAACGGATATATTGTATTATCCCCTCAGATACTTCATGCGGCAGATTTCGGTGTTCCTGAGTCTAGGGAGCGTGTCTTTTTTATAGGAGTCAGAAAAGATGTATTGAAACCTAAGGCGTTAAAAGCGCTTGAAGATGAAATTTTGCCTCCTGAGTATAATCCATATCCCACTCCGACACACGCATATAGTATAGAGAAGGAAGGATTGGCTAAACCTGTTGTATGCGGTGATGTATTTCAAGGATTGTTGGAACCGGATTTATCTTCTGACCTTTCACAAAAATATTATTCAAAAGCGAAATACATGGGAAGCCATTGTCAGGGTCAAAAAGAAATCTCGCTGAGCAAAATAGGTCCGACTATACGTTCTGAGCATCATGGAAATATAGAATTCCGTAGGCTTTCATCGGAACATGGAGGTACAATAGAGCAGGAACTGTCGATCGGATTGCCAGAAAGAAGGCTTACTCCAAGAGAATGTGCATTAATTCAGACATTTCCTCCTGATTATTTATTTGTGAGGTATAAACCTTACTCAAAATCCAAGTTCAGTGTAAGCTCATCTAGAGCCTATAAAGTCATAGGAAATGCTGTACCACCTGTATTGGCTTATAATATAGCGATGAGAATTCAATCATTGTGGAACTTATATTTTAAATAAATATGCTTCAAGAGAATATTATTTCTATACGTAAACATGATATATCATTGGCAGATGAGGCGTTCGCTGATTTCATGAGTAAGATAGAAGTGGAGCTCAATCATCAGGCGAGCTCTGATCCCGTCTATTTTCGTTCCCTGAATCCAACTCAGTTGGAAAATGTTTCGGTGAGTTGTATGAAAAATATAGCTCCTTCTACTCCTTTTCGCCCTGAAGAGATAATGCTTGTTTCGGGGATGACTTTTCCCGATATTATCGCAGAAACATTTTACGGTGTTGAGGTCAAATCTACGCAATCAGATCATTGGAAGTCTACAGGAAGTAGTATCATAGAAACGACAAGAAATAAAAATGTTGAGAGTATCTATATGCTCTTCGGCAAACTAGGGGGAAAACCTGAATTTCGTTGCCGACCTTATGAGGATTGTTTGTATGATATTACTGTGACACATTCTCCAAGGTATTTGATAGATATGAATACAGATAAAAACAATACTATTTTTGCCAAGATGCATACCTCTTACAATGAATTAAGAAGCTCGAAAGATTCTATCGCACAAGTCAGAAGGTATTACAGAGATTTGATAAAGACGGAGAAAAAACAAGCGATGCCTTGGTGGCTGGATGAGATAGAAGATAGATCAAATAACTTGATTGTAAGACATATAACCTCTATTTCTCCAGAAGAGAAACAAAAAGTAATGGCACAAATGTATCTGTTATTTCCAAGTCGTATGATAGAGAGTAACTATGTAGAACCTGCCATGTGGCTTGTGGCATATCATAAAATTGTTTGTCACAATATGCGTGATTATTTTAGTGCGGGAGGTAAAGCTCGTTATTTGAATGGGAGAAAGTTAAAGAATCCTGTACCAGCTATCGTAAAACGTTTCTTGGATATTGCTCCAATTATAAAGAGTGAAATTAACAAAATGATTTCAGAATTGGATATATTCAATCCAGAACTTTTAGCGGGAGATGATTTTTTTCTTAATTGGGTTGATCAGGTGAATCGTTTGATGGTGAAAAGATTTGGTGATATAGTGCTTTTTAAAGAATGGGTATTGAATGAAGATAAGTTAGAAGTTTGATACGATGGCAGATAAGATGACACCTCAGCAACGGCATCGTTGCATGAGTAGTATAAAGAGTGTCGATACTGGACCGGAAATGGTTGTGCGTCGGTGGCTTTGGAGAGAAGGTTTCAGGTATAGGCTTCATGTGAAATCTTTATCGGGTACTCCGGACATAGTGATTCGTAAATTGAAAACTGTCATATTTGTCAATGGATGTTTTTGGCATGGACATATTTCGGGAGAATGTTATCGACCTTCTAAATCAAACGTTAGCTTTTGGGAAAATAAGATACAAAAAAATCGTGAAAGGGATATTCGTAATTATGAAACTCTCAAATCTCAAGGTTGGTATGTCCTTGTTGTTTGGGAATGTCAATTGACCAAGAAAAGAAAGCAGAAAACGCTAAGAGCCTTATCTTTAAAATTGAGTGAGATACTTCTTGACCTCAATGGGGTGAAAAGATATTCTACTGATTGTAGTTATGATGATGCGATGCTAGTTGCCGATCATATGGAAAATTATGAGTTATAATTTGAATTTTCTTTTTATTGTTGGAAACGAAAATCCTTTCAAACTTTTGACTGATTTATTTTAGGAATTAGAATGTAAATATTGTTACCCGTTGGTGATAAACTTTGCATTAATGACAGTTTCCTTTTCAAAACAATATGTTATGATAGCCGATAAGGATTAGCGATGAAATTGTTGAGAAAAATGGTATTTCTGATATAGACTTGTGCGGATTTTTGTTTTGGGAGGGGGAATGAAGAAGACAGGAACCTGAGAGATATTTACGATGAAACCTATACATTGGAAGAATAGTCGTTTATCCTTCCTGAAAAGCCTCTCGACATTTTTTGTTTTTGTAAAAAAAACCGAAAATTTGTATAAATTTTCGGTCGATTCTGAGGGAGAACCTTCGACGTTCTCCCTATATCCGTTTTTATCAAACATATCCCTGAATAGACAGGAAAAAGAATACACCTGTGGCGATCATCAGCAGGCCGATGGCGGCATAGAACAGGCGTGCACGCGTTCTTCCCGCATTGGCAACGATGAACTGCGTGTTGCGGGCGGTAAAGAACCAGTCCCAGTTAAACAAGGCGGCCAGCACAGCCAGCAGCCCTACGATGACGAATATGGCCTGTATAACGTAATGTGTAGCCATGGCTTGGGATTATTCTTCTGCGTCGAAGCGGACCGTACGGCTTCCGTCTTCGTTTTCCTCAATGTATACCTTTACGGCATTGCCCGGCAGCAGGTCTTCTATCAGTTCCGGCCATTCGATGAAACACAAGGCACCGCTGTAGAAATAATCTTCGTATCCCATGTCGTATACCTCTTCCAGCTTCTTGATACGATAGAAGTCGAAGTGATAAATCAGTTCGCCGGTAGTATCGGAACGGTATTCGTTGACGATGGCGAATGTCGGCGAGTTGATGACATCGGTCACTCCCAGTTCTTCGCATATAGCTTTGGTGAAAGTCGTCTTGCCGGCTCCCATCTTTCCGTAGAAAGCAAACACGGTATTGTCGCCCATGGCTGCGATAAATTCTTTGGCAGCCTCGTGGATATGGTCGAGAGAAGTAATTTTTATTTCCATAAGTATCTGTTTTTTGAATTACTGCAAAAGTAAGTAAAAATCGGGAATAATTATTCCTGTTTACGGAACTGCCGGCTGATTTTTGCTACAACGTATATCAGAATCGAAACAAAGATGATGGCAGCTCCCGAAGGAATCTGATATTTGTACGAGAACAGCAGTCCGCCCAGGCAACTGACATAGCCGATGCCGATGGACAGCCAGATGATGTTCTTGAAACGGTTGGTAAATAAGTTGGCGGTCATCTGCGGCAGAGTGAGCAGCGAGATGGCAAGCACGATACCTACCATGCGCAGGCACGACACGATGGTCAGGGCGATGAACATCATGAGCAGGTACTCGAAAGTAGCCACGGGCAGGTGCTGCGAACGTGCGAACTCACGGTCGAAAGCGATGGCCACGATGGGACGCAGGAACAGCGAGAAGAATGCAATCAGCAATACACTCAGGATACCCAGCAGGAGAATATCGCTGTGCGTGATGGTCAGGATGTTTCCAAACAGAAACGACGACAGGTCGGGAGTGAATCCCGGAGCCAGAAAGCTGAAGATAATTCCGATAGCCATGCCGAACGTCCAGAACACGGCGATGGCAGAATCTTCGCGCATGTCGCTCCGCTTGCTCAGCCATTCCACACCGAAGGCCGACAACACCGCAAAGACAGCAGCCGTGAGCAGGGGAGAGATACCCGTATAAAGTCCGATGCCGATACCACCAAACGAAGCATGCGTAATGCCTCCGCTGATGAATACCAGTCGGCGGGTAACGATGTACGTCCCGATGATGCCGCAGGCGATGCTGGCAAACAGACTGCCCAGCAGGGCATGCTGGAAAAAAGTATATTGCAACAGTTCTAATATATCCATGATAGTTGTATTCGGTAGTGAAACAGGCCGGGCGGGAAGATTAGTGGAACCTTCGTTCGCCTACGATAAGGAAAAGCTCGTCTTTCAGTTCGTCGGGCAGTTCGATGCCGCGGAGTTGCAGGCTCCGGCTCCATCCTGCCACGTCGACTTCCTGCATGGAGTACAGAATGTCGCGGAACTCTTCGATTTCCTCTTCCGAATAGCCGTCGGAAGGACGGCCCTTGAAACGGTCCAGCTCCTCGTCGTCGTAATATTCTATCTGTTTGCTCACGGCAGCCAGCAGACTTTCCTTTTCACAAATCTGGTGCTGTCCGCAGCATTCACTGTCCACCGTTACTACGGGAGGAGCTTCCTTCAGCTCTCCACGGTCTATTTTCTTTTGTATGTTCCGGTTGTAGAAATAACCGGCAATCAGTCCGAACAGGATGACTCCTGCCAGTATGACGATCAGTATCCACATGATGATTTATTCCTCCTCTGTGATATTAAATCCCGCCTGTATCAGGTTCTCCCAGTAGTGCGGGTATGATTTGGTTACGACCTGCGGATGGTTGATGTACAAATCTCCCAACCGGATGCAGGCAGGGGCAAATGCCATGGCCATGCGGTGGTCTTCGTAAGTATCGATGCAAGGAACAGCCTCGGGAGTGCAGCGTGTACCGTCCCATGACAGGACGGAACCTTCACTTTCCGTGATGACGTATCCCAATTTCTTCATTTCAGTTATCAGGGCAGCGATGCGGTCGGTTTCCTTGATCTTCAGGCTTTGCAGGCCGGAGAAGCGGAACGGAATACCCATCACCGCACAAGTTACCACGAACGTCTGTGCCAGATCCGGCTGGTTGACGAAATCGTACTCCATGCGGGCTGTCACCTTTCCCGTCTTGCGGAGAGTCACTTCTCGTTTGCCGTAAACGGTTTCTACACCCAGCTGTTCGAACAGACGTGCTACTTCTGAGTCGCCTTGCGGGCTCTCTTGGAACAGTCCCGGCAGGCAGACAGTCGCTTTTTCCGACAGCGCGCAGATCTCATACCAGTATGAAGCCGCGCTCCAGTCGCTTTCTACGTAATAAGGTACTGCCCGGTAAGGCTGAGGCTTTACTTCCAGTTGATTTTCGGCTGTCCATGTTACGCAGGCACCGAAGTCGTGCATCAGTTTCAGGGTAAGGTCGATGTACGGACGCGATACGATTTCTCCCGTCAGCGTGAGCTTCAGTCCGTTCTTCAGGACCGGACCTATCATCAGCAGGGCAGAGATGTATTGCGAACTGACGTTTCCGGGCAAGGTCACTTCGCTGTTCACCAGCTTGCGTCCCGTAATCCGTAGCGGCGGGAAACCCTCGTTGCCGGTATATTCCACGTCGGCTCCTAACGTTCGTAGAGCGTTTACCAGAATGCTGATGGGACGCTGCTGCATGCGCTGGGTACCGGTAATGATGTGTGTACCTTCGCTTACGGCGAGGAAAGCCGTCAGAAAGCGCATGGCCGTACCTGCCGCCATGATGTCGATGATGGGAGGCAGTTGCTGCAAGGCCTGTACCATGACGCGCGTATCGTCACAGTCGGACAGGTTTCCCGGATGACAGTTCCCTTTGGCAAGGGCATTGATGATCAGTGCGCGGTTGCAGATGCTTTTCGACGAAGGCAACTGGATGCCGGCGTTTATCTCACGGGGAGATGTAACTTTTATCCGCTTCATGCTATATGTTGTTTCTTGATTGTTTACAGATCTAGTGATGCGCAAAGATACGAAAAAAGGAAGAATTTAAGAGGGCAACTCGTTCAAATTCCGTCCTAATTCTACTTTCTCGAACTTGTATCCCAGACGTTTCAGCTCGATGGCGGCACCGATGCGGAACATCGCACGGCAGGCACGGGCAAAGATGTGGAAGGCCAGCGGGCTTTGCGGCTCGATCTGTTCGTGGCGTATCATGCCTACGGTAGTCTGTCCGCAGCGGCGGATGATGTTAGCCAGTTGTTCCGCCTCTTCGCCGTCGAGTGGCAGCTCCAGAAAGTCGTGTACGATGTGTTCATCCATGTCGTCGAACGCCTGTTCGCCGTAGTACGAGTGGTAAGGAGCCTGTGCATAGCTGCCCCAGTCGTCATCCCATTCAGCGGCAACAGCCAGTCCCAGATAAGCAGCCCACGCCACCGATACGATGGGATAGTCGCGTATCTGTTGTACGGCATCGGCCATGTATTCGGGTGCCAGGTCGTTCCAGCGGGCATCAATATCGTCGGTTGCCAGCAGAGTGCCGCTCAGTACGCCGTAATTGGTACACAGGCGCAGCAGCTCCTGCTGCAATTTTTCTTCAAAGTAATTTAAGTATTCTGTATCCATTTTTTCGATTTTTGCGCCAAAGATAGGGATTTTACGCTTAGAAAATGTAGCGGCAGGCAAAAATCGGAAGGCTCAATCATCGTAAACCGGTGGAAAAAGCTAGCAGTATTTACAGAAATGTATTCTGTTTGAGAGCAAAATGTACGGATTATAACCTCTGATAAGGTTTTTTTGTTAAAACTGTTTAATTGTATAAATTATCTTTTATAGTCATGGAACATTCCGTTATATTTGTCAGGCAAACACAGTTTTTTTATATGGATGAGATAATCATAATTATCGGGTTGATAGTACTTAACGGTATCTTCGCTATGTCCGAGGTAGCATTAATATCAGCTCGTAAATCTCGGCTTTCTTCCGATGCGAAGAAGGGTAGCAAGTCTGCAAAGGTCGCTTTGAAACTGGCTAATGACCCCGATCGCTTTCTTTCTACTGTACAAATCGGAATAACCCTGATTGGTATTTTGACCGGTATCTATTCGGGCAACCGGATTGCTTCCGACCTGACCGAAACCATGATTTCATGGGGCGTTTCTACTACTTACGCCGCTGCACTGGCTCAGGGTGTCATCGTTGTGATAGTAACTTACCTGACGATTATTTTCGGAGAACTGGTACCGAAACGTATCGGCATGAGCGTGGCCGAGAAGGCTGCCAAGGTGATGGCGCGTCCTATGAGGGTACTTGCTACTATCGCCTTGCCGTTCGTATGGCTGCTTTCCAAGAGTACGGAACTTATTTTCAATCTGCTGAATATCAAGGAAGCCGACAACAAGGTGACCGAGGAGGAAATCAAGTCTATCATTGAGGAGGGAACCGAAGAAGGAGAGGTTCAGCCGGTAGAGAAGGACATCATGCAGCGGGTATTCCTGCTGGGCGACTTGAAGGTGAGCTCCATCATGACGCACAAAAGTGACATTGTATGGCTGGATATGGACATGACTGCCGACGAGGTAAGAGCGGTGGTGAACGAAAACTTGTTCGAGTTTTATCCGATAGCCGACGGTGACCTGGATCATGTGAAGGGTATCGTCAACCTGAAGGACCTGGTGGTACACTTGTCGAAACCCGACTTCAAGCTGGCTTCGCTGATTCATGAGCCGGCCTACTTCCATGAGAGCATGAATGTGTATAAGGTACTTGAACAGATGAAAGTTCAGAAAATCAGTCGCGGACTGGTTTGCGACGAGTTCGGTGTATGTACGGGTATCATTACCCTGCGCGATATTCTGGAAGGTCTGGTAGGTAACGTAGACGATCCGGGTGAGGAACCCGATATCATCAAGCGGGTGAACAAGGAAGGCTGGCTGGTAGACGGACAGTGCTCGCTGTACGACTTCTTGTGCTACTTCAAGCGTAGCGACTTGTTCGAAACTTCGGAATATCATACCTTGGGAGGATTGATCCTGAAAGAATTACAGCATATCCCTACCAGCGGTGAAACACTCGACTGGAATGGATTTACCTTCGAGGTGGTCGACATGGACGGGGCACGTATCGACAAGGTACTGGTCACGACTCCCATAGCCGAAGACAATGGTGATGAAGAAGCCTGATTTTAGAATCATTAAATAACAAACGGATGATGAAGCGGAAGTTAAAATCGTATGTTTTGCTGGTAATCTGCATGCTGATGCTGGTTGCCCAGGTACTTCCGCACCATCATCATTCGGAAATATTCTGCTTGTCGTCCGATCTGGTTTCGTACGGTAGCACGGAAACATGCAGCGGAAACATGCATCATAGCGATGATGCCGACCGCCATTCGTGCGGTAGTACTTGTGTAACTCATTTTCAGTGCGGTACGCCCGACCAGCATTTGTCCGACATTGCTCCCGATTATTCTTTTTATTCCATACTTTATCCGTTAATTCCTGTACTGCATGTACTGGTTCTACCGGCTGATGAGGCTGATGCCGACTGGGCACTGTATGTAGAGAGCCTGCATGCACATTATTTTGTCCAGGTAGCAGGACTGCGTGCTCCTCCCACTTCTGTAATTCGTGTATGAAAGACTGCAACCCGGTTGCAGCAGAACATCCGTACCTTTGTGGTGCGGATAGCTAATTTGTTGTGTTTAATACATTAATTACATTTATATTCAAATGAAGCGTTATATATGGATGGGAGCTCTGGCAGCGTGTATGCTGGGAGCTTGTGGAGGTCATGAAGAACATGACCATGATCATGAAGCGGAGGCTGAAGCGAAGGAAGCACATGCAGCTCATTCCGATGAAATTATATTGACTCCGGAAAAGGCAAAGGCTGCCGGAGTAAAGGTAGAGGAGGTACAGCCCGGTACGTTCCGGAGTGTGATTGCCACCAGCGGACAGATTCTGGCAGCTCAGGGAGATGAGGCTACCGTTGTGGCAAGTGTGTCGGGGGTAGTGAATTTTACTCGTCCGCTGACTGAAGGGGTGCAGGTAGGCGCCGGTACAGCACTGCTGACAGTTTCTTCGCAGCATATTCAGGAAGGAGATGCCGTGAAGCGTGCCCGTATCGCCTATGAAACGGCCAAGCGTGAATACGAACGTGCTGCCAAACTGGTGAACAAGCAGATTGTTTCGCAGAAAGATTTCAGTCTGCTGAAAGAGAATTATGAAAATGCCCGTATCGCTTACGAAGCCCTTTCGCCCAGCAAGGACGGCAAGGGAGTATCGGTCAAGTCGCCGATAGGAGGATACGTCAAGTCGTGTCTGGTAAAGGAAGGCGATTACGTGACCGTGGGACAGCCTTTGCTGACCGTCACTCAGACGCGTCGCCTGCAACTGAAGGCTGAGGTGTCCGAGCGTTATTATGCCGAACTGAAATCGATTGTTTCGGCCAATTTCACCACTCCTTACGATAACAAGGTCTACCGGCTGGACGACCTGAAAGGCCGTCTGCTGTCGTACGGTAAATCCTCGGGTGACGCATCGTTTTATATTCCCGTAACTTTCGAATTTGACAACCGCGGCGACATGCTGGCAGGCTCTTTCGTCGAAGTCTATCTCTTGTCGGGAGAACGTCAGGGAGTCATCAGCCTGCCTGTTTCGGCCATCACCGAAGAACAGGGACTGAACTTCGTATACCTTCAGGTAGATGCCGAAGGATATAAGAAACAGGAAGTAAAACTCGGCATGAGCGATGGTACCCGTGTAGAAATCCTTTCAGGCCTGAAGGGAGGCGAGAAAGTCGTGACCGCCGGAGCCATGCACGTGAAACTGGCTGCTGCCAGCAATGCGATTCCTGCACACACCCACAACCATTGATGTGCGGGTAGTATTTATCAGATACGGATATCATTTATTAGAGTATTATGCTGAATAAAATCATACATTTTTCATTGCAGAACCGCTTGCTGGTTCTGGTCGCTTCGGTCTTGCTGCTGATAGGAGGTACCTATACGGCGTTTCATACCGAAGTGGATGTGTTTCCCGATCTGAACGCTCCTACCGTGGTGGTGATGACAGAAGCGGGAGGCATGGCTGCCGAGGAGGTGGAGCAGTTAGTTACCTTCCCGATTGAAACAGCCGTAAACGGTGCCACGGGAGTACGCCGTGTACGTTCATCGTCTACAACGGGTTTTTCCGTGGTGTGGGTAGAGTTCGACTGGGGTACCGACATTTACCTGGCGCGTCAGATTGTTTCCGAGAAACTGGCAGCCGTGGGAGAATCGCTTCCTGCCAACGTGGGCAATCCTACCCTCGGTCCTCAGTCGTCTATTTTGGGGGAACTACTGATAGTGGGACTGACAGCCGACAGCACTTCCATGCTCGACTTGCGTACCCTTGCCGACTGGACCATCCGTCCGCGCCTGCTGTCTACCGGAGGTGTGGCACAGGTTGCCGTATTAGGAGGTGACATCAAGGAATATCAGATACTGCTGCATCCCGAACGCATGAAGCACTACGGTGTGACACTGGGTGAAGTGATGGCAGTAACCCGTGGCATGAACCAGAATACCAACGGTGGAGTGATTTATGAATACGGCAACGAATACATCGTGCGTGGCGTGGTTTCTACCGACGACGTTCGCCAGATGGCACGCTCGGTAGTCAAGACAATCGACGGTGCTCCGGTGACGCTGGAAGACATAGCCGACGTACGCATAGGAGCTCAGCAGCCCAAGCTGGGACTGGCTTCGGAAAAGGGAAAGCCCGCCGTGCTGATTACCGTCACCAAACAGCCCAATACAGGAACCATCGAACTGACCGAGAAACTGGAGGCAGCGTTGAAGGACTTACAGAAGAATCTTCCTGCCGATGTAAAGGTTTCTACCGACATCTTCCGTCAGTCGCGTTTTATCGAAAGCTCTATCGGCAACGTACAAGAATCTCTTTACGAGGGAGCCATCTTCGTGGTCATCGTACTCTTCTTGTTCCTTGCCAATACACGAACCACCATCATTTCGTTGGTAACCCTTCCGTTGTCGCTGGTCATCGCAATTCTGGTACTGCACTATATGGGACTCAGCATCAACACCATGAGCTTGGGAGGTATGGCCATTGCCATCGGTTCACTGGTAGACGATGCCATTGTCGATGTGGAGAACGTATGGAAGCATCTGCGTGAGAACCGCATGCTCCCCGTCGGCGAGCGCAAGCCCGTGCTGGATGTGGTATTTCATGCTTCACGCGAGGTACGTATGCCTATCCTCAACTCTACGCTGATTATCATCGTAAGTTTCGTTCCTTTGTTCTTCCTGAGCGGTATGGAAGGCCGAATGTTGGTTCCGCTGGGTATCGCATTCATCGTGTCACTGTTTGCTTCGACCATTGTCGCTCTGACACTCACTCCTGTACTGTGCAGCTATCTGCTGGGAGGAGATTTCAAGAAAGACGGACTACCGAAAGAAGCCTTCATTGCCGTATGGCTGAAAAAGCATTACGAACGCGGACTGCTTTGGGCCTTAGGACATAAGAAAACGGTGTTAGGAAGTACCATCGCTTTGTTTGTGGTTGCACTGGGAGCGTTCTTTACTTTGGGACACAGCTTCTTGCCGTCCTTCAACGAAGGTTCGTTTACCATCAACATCAGTTCGCTGCCCGGCATCTCGCTGGAGGAATCCGATAAAATCGGTCGTCAGGCAGAAGAACTGCTGCTTACTATACCCGAGATAAAGACCGTAGCGCGCAAGACGGGACGTGCCGAACTCGACGAACATGCACTGGGCGTAAACGTATCCGAGATAGAAGCTCCGTTCGAACTGGATGGCCGTTCACACAAGGAAGTGCTGGAAGACGTACGCCGTAAGTTGTCGGTACTGACCGGAGCCAACATCGAAATCGGGCAACCCATCAGTCACCGTATCGATGCCATGCTGAGTGGTACGCAGGCAAGCATCGCCATTAAGCTCTTCGGCGACGATCTGAACAAGATGTTCTCTCTGGGTAACCAGATAAAGGATGCGATACGGGATGTGGAAGGTATTGCCGACCTGAACGTGGAGCAGCAGGTAGAGCGTCCGGAACTGAAGATTGTGCCTCGCCGCGAGATGCTTGCCAAGTATGGCATTTCACTGGCACAGTTCAATGAGTTTGTAACGGTGAACATGGCGGGTGAAGTGGTTTCTCAGGTATACGAGAATGGAAAATCGTTCAACCTCGTGGTGCGTGCGGCAGAAGACAACCGTGGCTCGATGGAACACATCAAAGACCTGATGATAGACGATGCCCAGGGACGCAAGATACCGCTGAGCTATGTAGCACGTGTGGAATCGTCCATGGGACCGAATACCATCAACCGTGAGAACGTTAAGCGTAAGATTGTCATTTCGGCCAATACCAGCGGACGCGACCTGCGCAGTGTGGTAAACGATATTCAGGCACGGGTGAACGAAAAGATACAGCTACCCGAAGGCTATCACATCGAATACGGCGGACAGTTTGAAAGCGAGCAGGCCGCCAGCCGTACCTTGCTGCTTACTTCGCTGATGAGTATCGTGGTCATCTTCCTGTTGCTGTATGTACAGTTCCGCAACGCCTCGCAGAGTGGCGTGATTCTCTTGAACCTGCCGCTTGCCCTGATAGGTGGTGTCTTCGCCCTGCTGTTTACCACGGGTGAAGTCAGCATTCCAGCTATCATCGGATTTATTTCGCTGTTCGGTATCGCTACCCGTAACGGTATGCTGCTGATCAGCCATTACAATACCTTGCGCGACGAGCAGGGCATGGGAGTACGTGAAAGCATTATCCACGGTTCACTCGACCGTCTGAACCCGATTCTGATGACCGCCTTGTCGTCTGCTCTGGCCTTGATACCGCTTGCCTTGCGTGGCGATCTGCCCGGCAACGAAATCCAGAGCCCGATGGCAAAGGTTATCTTGGGAGGTCTGCTTACCTCTACCTTCCTGAATGCATTCATCATTCCGATCGTATACGAACTGATGAACTGCAAGAAGTCAGATGCTAATAAACAGTAATTATGAAACATACCTATATCACATTGGCCGCATGCCTGTTCTTTACGGCAGGCATGCAGGCACAGGGCATCGACGAGGTGCTCCGTCAGATAGAACAGAATAATAAAGAATTGCAGGCACAGCAGCAGGCTACCCGTGCTGCCCAGCTGGAAGTCCAGACACAGAACAATCTGGAAGACCCGTCGGTGGAATACAGTCCGTTTTATACCAGAGGTATCACCGGCATGTCGAGTTCGGAACTGGTCGTGACACAAGGATTCGACTTTCCTACCTTGTATGCGGCACGCAGTCGTTCGGGAAAGTTGCAGCGTGAGGCCCTTCACCGTCAGTACGAGGCCACCCGTCGCAGTATACTGCTGAATGCCAAGAATCTCTGCTTGGATCTTGTAATGCTGAACAAACAGCAAGGTCTGCTGGAAGAACGGAAAAAGAATGCCGACGAACTGCTTGCCTTGTTCGAAAAACGACTGGAAGAAGGGGATGCCGGCATACTGGAAGTCAATAAAATCAAGATGGAGCGGATGAGTGTGCAGACAGAAGTTTCGCAGAACAATGCGGCTCATCGTACTGCCTTACAGCAGTTGCTCGCCATGAACGGCAATCTTCCGGTGGACTTTACCTCACGTGATTATCCGCAGGTAGAAGCACTGAAGGACTATAACGCCTTGTACGATGAGGTGATGACTACCGATGCCACGCTATTGGCTGCCGATGCCGCCGCACGTGCTGCCGAGAAGAACATCAGTGTAAGTCGTCAGAGCTGGTTACCGAAGCTGGAAATAGGCTATCGTCGCAACACTTCACTTGATGAAAAGAGCAACGGTTTCCTTATCGGAGGAAGTTTACCGATCTTTTCGAATAGGAAGAAGCACCAGATAGCCCGTGCACAAGCTATCAGTGCCCAGTATCAGTTGGATAATGCTCGCTTGCAGGCAGAAGCTCAGGTGCAGAGTCAGTTCAACGAAATGCAGCAGTTGACTACCGCCATGCAGGCATACGACGTGGAACTGATGCATCAAACGCTGGACATGCTGAAAGAAGCCGTTACCGCAGGACAACTTTCTATTATCGATTATTATACGGAAGCCGACAACGTATATCGTAACTTGCAGGCTTACATGGAGCTGGAGAATCAGTACCAGAAGCTGATGGCAAGCATTTACAAAAATCGGTTGTAAAACAGCTATAATTTGTTCTCAGTTGTGTCTATTGCCATAGTATTAACACTGCTTTCAGGCTTATGGCTTGTAAGATCATGTCAGTACTTGTGTCGGTTATAGCCATGGTCGGTGTGATTTACTTCAATCATCAAAACAAGAAAGAAGCATTGAAAAATAATGATAAAGGATAGTTTGTAACATACATGGGTTCGAACTACCTGAGTTTATAAAGTTAGAAAAGCTATTGGAGACGTACATTTCCAGTGGCTTTTCTTTTTTGTGGATGGCTATATCGATTTTGTTAAAGTAAAAAGATGGTTTTAATAAGTAAAATCAGAAATAAGGAAAAATTTTGGCATATTCTGAGTTTATATTACTTTTTTCGTTATATTTGGTAAACCTTGTGAACCTTGTAGCAAATTGATATACTTTGATCTTTGATAGCTGTAAATATGAAGGCTGTTGCTTTCATTCATGAAGTAAATTGCTTTGTTTACAGTCGTATGTGAAATATTACTTTGGTGAAATAGCTTACTATATTTGTCCTGCTCCATTTATTAATCGGATAGGGCTTACTATAAATTCTACAGAGAGTTTTAAGAATAGAAAATCAGATTTATAAACGAACACCTAAAATATAAATACTATGAAAACAAAAATCTTATTCTTTTTTGCTTTGATTTTATGTCTTAGTTCTTGCAAGGACGATGAGTCGGTTGAGAATTTCTTTGTAAATACTACTTGGAAACGTGCATTGGATACATCGGGTTCCCGATATGAAGTTCTCAAATTTTATTCGGGAGGAAGATTCGATAACTATAAGGAAACAGCCAATAAAATAACTTATGAAATCAGAAACACTTCCAATTCTTCTTATCGGGTGGATGAAGGAAATTACAAGATTTTCTTGAATTATTCGAATGAAGAAGTAACGATGACGTATGAAGGCACTCCTCCTATCTACATTATAACCAGTAACGGAAATTTTGTTCGTCAAATGGAATAATCTGTTTTTATCTGCCGCAAAGATAAATATTTGCTCTTTGGGCTTCTTGTACATAGAAGAGATGTATTCTTTTTATTAAGTTTTGATTCTTCTGTAGATGGCTTCCCAATTGTCGAAGAAGGATAAAAAATAGATAGGAACGTGCTTTTGTAAAGTTTATAAAGTTAATTTTTTGCCCCAAATTAATTAAAATAAGCTTTTGTTATGAATTTTAGAAAGTATGTTCTAATGGCAGCGGTGTGTTGTCTGTCTGTTATTTTTGTTTCGTGTGATAAGGAGGATGATTTGTCTCCTTCTATGGCAGAGTTGAATATTGAAAAGTTACAAAGTTATCATGCAGCTTATATATCTGTAATAGGTGAAGAAATAGGATATATTGGTGTGAAGGATTATCAAATAGAATCTCCTTATTTGATAGTCACATCAGATGAGGGATATATTTATAGCATAGACATGAACAATGTTTCAGCTTTTCAATATGATAAATCTGATAACAGTGTAACAATTTGGTTCTGAAAATAGATATTGTAGGGCTTCCATCTCCGATTAAAACAGGGGATGGAAGTTCTTTTTTGTTTCCTTTTTTAATAGGTAAATGTCTAGTCCTGAAATAGCGTTACAACAAAAAAGGTAACATTATGGAAAAGACAGAAACAAAGTACGTTAAGCGCACACAAAAAGATTACAGTATGTCCTTTAAACTATCAGTAGTGCAAGAGTATGAAACCACAAAAATAAGTTTGGGAGCGCTGAAACGAAAATATGGGATACAAGGATGTTCAACTATTAGCCGTTGGATTGAAAAATATGGTAACTTTGATATCACAAACAAATGTTACCATTCTATGGAAAAGAGTAAGGATCAAAAACTGTTAGAACTACAACAGAAAGTAA
>ERZ857969.222-NODE-222-length-98825-cov-25.869201_pt1 | contig 98825 bp, 127 predicted proteins | sample MGYA00519864_ERZ857969 | MGnify/ENA primary metagenome ERZ857969 (study PRJEB31778, sample SAMEA3449382) | human gut metagenome | biome: human gut; feature: human-associated habitat; material: faeces | place: United Kingdom | collected 2010/2012 ...
TGTCTTATGTGCGCCGCCAGCGTTTATCCTGAGCCAGGATCAAACTCTCTTGTTAATGGTATATATTCTTCGCATATTTCTATGCTACCTATATATCTTTTTTTGAGTTATTTAGCTCTTTATTTTGCTGACCATTTTTTTATAGATAGTTTGCTTCTATCTTTATTATTGGTTTCTTTTCTCAAAGGTTTATTGTTTACTTTTCAATGTACTTCTTTTTGCGTTGTTACCCTTTTCGGTGTAACGTGTTTTATTTTACTACTTTGTGCTTAAAATGTCAACACTTTTTTGAAAGTTTTTTAACTTTTTTATTTGAGTACAAAATAATAAATTAGTAAGTACTGTCTATTTAAAAAAGTCTTGCTTTTTTACTAATTTAATAACTTGTTTTTCATTTGTTTAAGCACTAAAATTATAATACCATATCCCTGATGTAATGTCAACACTTTTTTGTCGATTTTTTTTGTTTTTTCAGATTTTTTTAATTTTTATATTTCTACCAATATAACATCATCTCCTATACACTTTATATTGCTCCATTCTATTACTATTTCATTTGAACCCGAAAACATATTCAGTATCTTATTATTACCTGGAACTATTATTGATGTTATCATTCCACTTTCCAAATCTGCACACACATCCTGTACAAATCCTAATCTTTTTCCATCTTTGATATTTATAACTTCTTTATGTTTAAAATCTAATCCTTTATTACCCACTTGTTGCTTCTCCCTTCCTATTATTTACTTAAATATATTTACAATATATTAATATGCAATAAAAAAGTTGCTAGTACATCTTAGCAACTCTTTATTTTTGTATTATTATTAATTATATTAGTTCTATTTATATATTCTTTTTATGTGATCTATTGCGTTTTTTTCAAGTCTTGATACCTGTGCTTGTGATATGCCAATTTCGTCTGCAACTTCCATTTGTGTTCTTCCTTCAAAAAATCTTTTATTTATTATCATTTTTTCTTTATCATTAAGCTTTTGTATTGCTGATGAAATTGTTAAGCTGTCTGTCCAATGTTCATCTGTATTTTTTTTATCGCTTATCTGATCCATTACATATATATTATCTGTGTTGTCGCCATATACCGGTTCTTGTAATGATATTGGCTCTTGTATTGCATCCATACTAATTATTATATCTTCTTTTGGCACATTTAATTCTTTTGCTATTTCTTCTATTGTAGGTTCTTTTTCATTTTGTTTTATTAGTTTCTCTTTAGCTGATAATACTCTGTATGCTAAATCTCTTATAGACCTACTTACTCTTATCGAATTATTATCTCTTAAATATCTTCTTATTTCTCCAACTATCATTGGAACTGCATATGTCGAGAATTGTACATTTAGTGTAACATCGAAATTATCTATTGCTTTTATTAGTCCAATACATCCAACTTGAAATAAATCATCTACATTTTCTCCTCTTCCATAAAATCTTTTTATTACACTTAATACCAATCTTAAATTACCATGTATAAATTTTTCTCTTGCTTTTTCATCTCCATTTTTTATTTCAATAAATAATGCTTCTTTTTCTTCATTTGATAAAACTGGCAATTTTGCTGTATTTACTCCACAGATTTCAACCTTATTTATCAAATTAAAAAACCTCCTTTGGAAATAATATCAATTACATTATTTCCAAAAGAAGTATAATGTATACTATTTTTATAAATTCAATGTATTAGTATGCTTATTATCTTCCATCTCCAATTTCTCCATTTTCATTGCTTTTCAATTGATTTTCTTTAATTCCATAAAAATATTGAAAGTCTGATGATACTTTTTTAAATGCTGATACTACATCTTCCGGTTTCATTAACGGATTAACATTTTCTTTATTGTACCTACCATTTGTGCCTTTTTTCATTGCATATATCAATTTATTTGTAAATTCTGATAAAAAGTAATATCTATTTTTGGGGTCAGGTACTTTTCTTTTGGCTATATCTTCTACTCTTGCATATGGACTAGTAATTCCTTTATCTGTTGCAATTAAATCTGCAATATTTAAAATCATATCATAATCATCATATTGCATATTTTCTAACACTTCTGTTATATCATCTACTTTTGTCCCATCTTCCCAAGAAGGTTTACCTTCGGAGTTTATATAAAATCCATCTTCAGCAGGATCACAATTTGCACATCTTCCCGCATTTATAAACGAATGAGTCAATGTAGCTCTCGCTTCATTTTCCCACCCTTCATCACATAATGCTTCAAATCCTTTTATAACATGGAAAAAATCGTGTGTAAACTTTCTTCCATAATCATGCAATACTCCCAATGTTTTTGCTTTTTTTGCATTCATTCCTAATTTTTTAGCCAAGTTTTCTGCTGCCTTCGCCATATATAAAGAATGGCTAATCCATGAGCTTGTATTAATGCTTGTATTTGGTATTATATTATCTCCTAAATGCCTACCATCAACTTCTATGCATTCATATGCTAAATCTAATAAATACTCACTGAAGTCTTTCAAATTTGAAACTTCTTTTAATTGTTCTTGTGTTATTTTATAGCACTCTTCCTCTGTCAAAATAATATTATTTTTTCTTAGTTTTTCCTGCATTTTTTTACATAGATATGATAAGTCCTCTTTTTTTACACCTTTTATCAATAGTAAAAATGCTTCTCCTGCATTTTTGTCAGTTTTAGCATTTGAGTATCCCTTGCAGTTCATTGCACGTTTTTTATAATAATTATTACTAAAATTAAGTTCCATATGTTCACCTCTTTTTTTATTAATTTTATCACGTATCTAATTAATGTCAATATTTTATACTCATAATTTCTGTTATTTCCTACCCTGTTTTACTCATTATTTCTTTTTTCATTTTATTTATAATCTTCTTTTCTAATCTAGATATATAACTTTGTGATATTCCGCAACATATCTGCTACTTCTTTTTGGGTCTTTTCATTTCCACTTACAAATCCAAATCTAAGTTCCATTATATTTTTTTCTCTGTTATTCAACTTTTCCATAGATGCTTTTAATAATTTTCTGTCCACTTCGTCTTCCATTCTTCTTGAAGTTACATCTGGATCTGTTCCTAAAATATCCAATAACAATAATTCGTTTCCATCTCCGTCTTGATTCAATGGTTCATCTATTGAAATTTCGCTTTTAATTCTATTGCTTCTTCTTAAATGCATTAGTATTTCATTTTCTATACATCTCGAAGCATATGTTGCAAGTTTTATTTTCTTATCTGTATTAAATGTATTTATTGCTTTCATTAATCCTATAGTTCCTATTGAGATTAAATCCTCTAGCCCCACCCCGGTATTTTCAAACTTTTTAGCTATGTATACAACCAATCTTAAATTTCGTTCTACTAATGTTTTTTTTGCCAGTTCATCGCCTTTTGCCAAAGAATTTAATACTGTTTCTTCTTCTTCCTGTGAAAGTGGTGGCGGCAAAGTTTGACTGCCCCCTATATAATATATTGGCATTTTTTCTATTTCATCATTCCCTATATAATTTACATATATAGTATTTATACTTTCCTTTAAGATTTGTAAAAGATTCACCTTACTATCATTCCCTTCTATTTATAAAATTTCTAAACTAATAAGTGCTGAATATGTATTACTATTAAAACTCTCATCGAAAATTCCTATTATTGCATTATTAACTTCTTTTTCCTCATCATCTATTATAATTTTTACCTTATCTGCTTTAAATCCAAGCATTAGTCCATTTTGTCTTCCTATTGAGTTATATGGTATTATTCTAAATTTTGACATATACTCCACATTTTTTTCTGTTACTTCCTTTGTGTCACCCCCTATAATCTTTTCAAGGTTATTTAATATCTCTTTTGGTAAGAAATCATATAGCATTTCTTTTTCAACTACTATTACAGGCATTAAAGTTATTGGATCTTTTAACATATTTCCTGTATCTAGCAAAGCATTCATACTTATACTTTTCTCATTTATCTTAATTTCTAGCGGATATATAATATCTTTTTTAGAAGCTCTATTTTTTATAATTTTAAATGCTATATATGTAACAACAAATCCCACAATCCCTCCTAGTAGTGCAATTTTTATTGGGTATGTTCCTATATAGACTCCATTTTTCATTATTATATTTTCCGGTTTTATAAAATATAATAGTGCAAATGCACAACCACCAAAAGCAAAAGATATTAAATAAAATATTATTAGTTGCTTTACTATATTTTTAATATTTCTTGGCATATACGCTATGTAAACCATAGCTATTGATAACACTATCTTCATAATCAAATTAGAATATATTGGTAATATTTGCATATATAACATAATTGAATATATTGCACCTATTCCGCTTGATGCAACTAATCTTATATGACTTATTTTTAATTTCATTATATATGCTGTTGCAAAAAGAATAATATAATTCATGCATAGATTTTCTAATAAAATAATATCTATATATACTGTCATATTTTCACCGCTCACTCTTATTTGTTTTTGCTAATAAATTATATAACTAGTCTGATTAAAAATCTGTCGTTTTGTGAGCAAGAAAAAAAGAAATAATCTACCTTTTAAGACTATTTCTTTTTATGTTTTATGTATTTTTTTTAATATCTACATTTTGTTTTAATTTTCGTTATTTATTTTTTATTTTTTCTTAGAAATGATGGTATGTCTAAATCACTTTGAGAATTATTGTTGTCTGAAGGTGTTGGAATAGAGTTTAACTTCCTATCCCATGCTTTGTCTACAATGTCTCCAACTGGTGGCATATTTGGTATTGAATTCTGCTCTTTTTCAAATCCTGTAGCAATTACTGTTATTACTATATCTTCATCTAGACTTTCATCTATAACTGCTCCAAATATAATATTAGCCTCTGGATCTACACTTCTTTGTACTAATTCTGCTGCTGTATTAACTTCATGTAATCCTAAGTTTGTTCCACCTGTTATATTTATAATAACTCCTCTTGCTCCTTCTATTGATGTTTCTAACATTGGACTTTGCACAGCTTGTTTTGCTGCATCTTCTGCTCTGTTTTCACCAGATGCTCTACCTATACCCATGTGTGCCATACCTGTATTTAACATTATTGTTTTAATATCTGCAAAGTCTAAATTTACAAGTCCTGGAATAGCTATTAGATCTGATATACCTTGAACACCTTGTCTTAATACATCGTCTGCCATTTTAAACGCTTCAACTATTGATGTTTTTCTATCTATAACTTGTAATAATTTATCATTTGGAATTACTACTAAAGTATCAACTTTTCCCTTTAAGCTTTCTATTCCTCTTTCAGCTTGTGATAATCTTTTTTTGCCTTCAAATGTAAATGGTTTTGTAACAACACCTATTGTTAAAATTCCCATTTCCTTTGCACATGCCGCAACTATAGGTGCTGCTCCTGTACCTGTTCCTCCTCCCATTCCGGCTGTAACAAATACCATGTCTGCTCCGCGTAATGCTTCTGCAATTTCTGTTTTACTTTCTTCTGCTGCTTGCGCTCCTATATCTGGGTTAGCACCTGCACCTAATCCTCTTGTTATTTTTTCACCTATTTGTATTTTGGAAGGTGCTTTTGATAGTAATAAAGCTTGTCTATCTGTATTAACTGCTATAAATTCAACTCCTTTTATTCCAGAATCAACCATTCTGTTTACAGCGTTATTTCCTGCCCCTCCTATACCTATTACTTTAATTGTTGCTGTCCCATCTAGCATTGCGCTATCATCATTTCCATCCATAAACATTATATTTTCCTCCTTTATATTAGTTGTCGAAATTCAGATGTCTTATATTTGATATCGGATTTCCGACTTCTACTATGACCTCTTATTCCTGACCTCTTATGTTCTGTTTTATTTTTAAATTAACAACAAATTTATTATGAATAAAAGAATTCCTTAATTCTTTCTAATATTGAATGTAATATATTTTCATTTGACTTTGTTTCTATACTGCTTGAAACATTTTTTGCAAATGCCCTTGATGAAATATATCTTACAAGTGCATATGCAGTTCTATATTCTGGTCTTACTGTACTTATTAGTCTTCCTGTTGAAATTTTAACTGGTATATTTAATGCAATTTTACCAGCAACATCACTTTTGTTTATATTTGTAATTCCTTGTCCTGTAAGTATTACATTATTGATTCTTTGTTTTATACCTTGCATTGTAATATCTTTATTAATTAAAGAAAAAATTTCTTCTATTCTGGCTTCTATAATTTCTATTAATTCAGAACTTTTAATTATCTTTCTATTTTCATCTTTACATGTAGATAATAAAATTTCATTATCATTATCTATGAAAGACTTCATTGCCAAGCCATATTGTTTTTTTAATTTATCTGCTTCTTCTTCTGATATGTCAAGAACCAAAGCAATATCATTTGTAATGTTGTCTCCTCCTAAAGGTATGGTATTTGTATAAACAAATGACGAACCTTCAAACACACCTATGTCTGTATTTCCAGCTCCAATATCTAGCAGCATTATATTGTCACCTAATTCGTTGCTATCTAGAGCTATACATCTTTCTGCAAGTGTTACTGGTACTAACCCATCTATTTCTATATATGCTCTTTTTAGAATATTGGTTATTTTTTTTATATACTCTTTATCTGCTAAAATAATTTGAGCTTTTAACGTAAAGCTTGAACTTAAGCTTCCTACTGGGTCTTGTACAATTCTGCCATTCTCTAGGATAAATCTGTCTGTAACTATATCTATTATTTGTTTTCCTTCTGGAATATCTATGTCACTAACTTGCATTATACTTGCCGAAACATCCTTCATTGATATTCCAGCATATCTATCTTTTGCATCTTTTAATATACTATTTTGGACAATTGTTACATATTTCCCTGGAATTGTTATGTATGTCGAATTAATTGTTAAGTTGGCATCAATTTCTGCATTTTTTATTAATTTTGTAACTGCAAGAACAATTTCATCTTCATCAATTATTTTTCCTTTTTTTATACCTCTGCATTTTTGGCTGTCTGTATATATAACTTCTATTTGATTAAAATTATTAACCTCCCCAATAACTATGCTTACTTTTGAGGTTCCAATGTCCATACCTACAATTATATCTCCTATTGCCAAAGTTAACCCTCCAATTTGTTTTAAATATCGTCTTTAGAATATTACATTTTTCTGCAAAAGTCAATAGAATTTGTAATATTTTTGTAATATTCTCGTAATAAAATTGCAATGTATTTCTATTAAATTTTTTTAGCCTTTTCTTGTCTATTTTTCATAAATTTTTCTATATAATACCTTCTAGTCATAGAAAGGTTATTAAACATTCTTCCAACAAAAACAACAATTGCTGCTAAATAAATATCTACATTTAATTTTTGTCCTAAATACGTTAATAAAATAGAAAGTATGGCATTGCCAAAAAAGCCTGATACAAATATTTTTAGGTCAAAGTTTTTGTTTAATGTTGCTACAATTCCACCAAAGACAGAATCTAGTGCAGCTATTATTGCTATTGCTAAATATCCTGAATATGTATATGGAATTATTGGCATAAAAATACCTATTATTGCACCTATAACACAACCTATTATTATTGCTATTAAAATCATGTTTTCTCCCTCCACTTTAGGAAAATATTATTTTTTGATATATTTTATTTCTGTCTCACCATTATATTTTAAAATTTCTACTTTTTTGTTCGCTACTAAAGTAACTGTTTTACCACTATTGTTATATTTATCTATAAATCCACTATTTTTTAGGCTTAATATACTTGATAAATACGCTTGGTTTCCTATCGCTTTTACCACATATGGAGAAGATAGTCTCTGGCCTCCTACCATTATAAGTGTATTACCTACTTCTACAATATCTGTAGTATTAATTATGCGTACATCATTTATTGAAATTGCTTCTGCACCAGCATATCTTAATTCATTTATTAGTTCTAATAGATCCTCTGCAACTATTACTTGATTATTATTATCTGTTAAAGTAACTATAATTCCTTCACCATATATGTCTGTATTTCCAACTATTAAATTTGAATTTTCTAATTCTTTATCTAATAGTTCAGATGCTTCTTCACTGCTTTCTATTTTTTTATTATATTCATCTATTGTTGCTATAGTTTCTTCATATTTTTCATATGTTTCTTCATATTTTGTTTTCCATTCTGATAATGTCGTTCTTAGTTCATCTTCTTTCATGTTTTCTATAGCTGTTATATCTGTTTCTTCAACTGTTTTAAATTGTACAAACATAACACAAATTAGAACTATACACACCAACCCAATTATTATGCCCATTACAAGTTGCTCTTTATTTATTTTCTTCAAATATATCACCTCTTAGATTTAATATATTTTGGATTTATAACTCCATTATATTTTTCTATTGTAACACTTTCCATTCTCTTTTTTTCTACTATTATTCCGTCTTCTTCCATATAATATATGTATCCACCAGGCATCATTAATGAACCATAAAATAAATCTGTAGGACCTATTGCTTTAATTGTAAACGGTGATGTTATTTTTTCTCCATTTATTTTAATAACACTACCTTCACATGTAATTGCAGATGTTGCAATTATCCTTTGTCCATTTATAGAAATTGCTTCTGCATTTGCATGCCTTAACATGTTTACAATTGCTGTTAAATCCGTATTATGTACTACTAATTTGCTCATATCTAATATCTGTGTACTTAATAGTTCAGAAGAAATGTTAGTATTATCTTTTAAAATTATTTCCATTCCTGGTCCAGTTACATCTGTTAGTCCTAATAATATATTGTTATTTTTTAATTCTTCCTGTTTGGCACTAGATGTACTGCTGTCTTGTGTAGCTATGTTTCTTACTTTTTCTAGTCTATTTTCTGCTTGTCCTAATTGCGAATATACGCTATCATATTTTTCTTTCCATTTTAGCACTTCATCTCTTAATCCATTTTCTGTTAGTGTTTGTCCAACTGTTGCGCTAGCGTTGTTCATTGTTTTTATTTGAACTATTATTGACATTGTCAATATAAAACACATTATTCCTAATGTAATTGATATTTGTTTTTTATTCATTCTCTCTCCCATCCATTTTTATACTTTTTCTCTAAACACTGCACCTTTATTGGTCAAATCCGTGTTTACAAGGATTTCGCCTTCTACTCCTTTTTCATCATTTAATATCTTTTTCACATATGCCATTTTAGTACTTAAATTTGAAACATCCCCCAAATGTATAGCTTTTTTTTCTTTTTCCAAAGTAAGTATATAATCTTGTCTATTTGAAATATCAATTTTGGTTATTAAGTCTACTAGCTCGTTTGCATTTGCTGATTCCATTATTTGTAACACTTCTCCTAATTTTACCAAATCCTCACTTATTAGCCTTTGCCCTTCATGTAGTTCTTCCTCTGGTGTAGAAATGCCTACTATAGCAGGCATCTCTGCTTTTTGGCTTGTTATTTCTAACATGTATCCTTGGTTATTTATATATATGTAGCTATTGGCAAATGGTATCATATAAGTCGCTACTCTTTCTACTACTATAATTTCTACTTTATCTGGCAATTTCCTTCTTATTTTTACATTTTCTATATATGCATTTGCCTTTACTTTATTTTTTATATTCTTCTTTGATACTTTAAAAGTATTTTCATCTGTTTTTAATTCAGATAAGCTTATTATTTCCTCTTTACTTAGTTTGCTGTTTCCTGTAACATTTATCTCTTTGATATTAAATAATGGAGACAAGGCAACATATATGCTTACTCCTATAATTACTATAATTAGAGTTAATACTTTTACTATCTTCAAAATTGCTTTTTTCTTTTTTATTGCCATTTGTTGTTGTTTAGTAAGCTTCTTCTTGGCGTTTTGCTTATTTTTGTTAGTGTTCACACTTGTTTTTTTATTTTTTTTGTTTTTCTCCTTATCATCTGAAATTCTGGGCATACCTATAACAATTTCTTTATCGAAGTCAAATAATTCGTTGTTTTTATTTCTAGCACTTACATTATTTGACTTTGTTTTTTTGTTGGCTTTATTTTTTTTATAATGTATGTCTTCTTTTGATTTCTTTGTCATTTGCCCTTTCCTTCCTCTCTATTCCTTTTCTTCTTTTATTGTTATTTTTGCACCTAACTTGTTCAATTTTTTATCCAAGCCTTCATATCCTCTTAAAATATATCCTATTTTATTAACTGTTGTCGTTCCTTTTGCAACTAGACCTGCTACAACTAATGCTGCTCCACCTCTTAAATCTGTGCTTTCTACAGTAGCTCCTGATAATTTTTTGCATCCCTTTATTACAGCAATTCTTCCTTCTACTGTTATCTTGGCCCCCATTCGTTTTAACTCACTTACATATTTGTATCTATTTTCAAATATATTTTCCACTATAACAGAATTTCCCTTTGCAATTGTTAGTATACTTGCAAAAACAGATTGCATATCTGTCGGAAAACCCGGATATGGCATTGTTTTTATATCAACAGCTTTGATTTTTTTAGGTGCCTTTAAGCAAACACATTTATTCTCTATCTTTATTTCGCAACCTGTTTGTTCTAGTTTGTTTAAAATTTGATTTATATGTTCTGGAATTACTTTATTTAGTTTAACTTTTCCACCAGTTATAGCAACTGCACATAATAGCGTGCCTGCCTCTATTCTATCTGGCATTATGGAATATGACACATCCTTTAATTTTTCTACACCTGTTATTTTAATTATGTTTGTGCCTGCTCCTTCTATTTTAGCACCCATTTTATTTAAAAATTTTGCTAAATCCACTATTTCTGGTTCCATAGCAGCATTAGAAATCTTAGTTATACCATCTGCGTAAACACTTGCAAGTATTATATTTTCGGTTGCACCAACGCTTGGGAAATCTAAGTCTATATTTGTGCCTATTATTTTATCACATTTACATGTAATAAATCCACTATCTTCTGAAATATTTACTCCCAATTTTTTAAAAGCCGCTAAATGTAAATCTATAGGTCTTGTTCCAATATCACATCCACCTGGATATGAGAAAGTTACTTCTTTAAATCTTCCTAATATAGCTCCGGCCAATATTACTGTTGACCTCATTTGCCTCATTAGTTGTTCTGGAATTTCTCTTTTGGTTATCTTCTTAGAGTTTATCTCTATTTTACCATTATTCTTCTTAATTTTACAACCCAAATATTTTAAAATTTCTTGTGTTATTTTTGTATCATGTATATTAGGTACATTGTATAACTTTGTATTTCCTTTATTTAATATTGTTGCTGCTAATATTGGTAATGATGCATTTTTTGAACCTGATACTTCTACTTCACCCTCTAATCTTCTGCCTCCTTCTATTATGTAACTAGACATTTTATTCACCCTTTCTATTTTATTTTGCTATATTTTATGTCTTGTTTTCATAAATTGTGAGTTTTTGATTATGTGAGTACAGTTCTTCTTTAATTGTTCCTGATAAATATTCTATATCTCATTTGCAACTCCTCCCTTTATTATATATACCACTTCTAGTATTACAATAACAGTCTTGTTTTTTTTGCCATTTTGTGGTATAGTAATTATAGTTAATAACTGTGCGGAGGTTGATTTTATGAAATTTAAATCTAATTCTGGAAAAACATTATTTATGACTATTATAATTGTTTTTATTTTAGTTATTATTGGTGGTATTACTTATTTTGGGATAATCTCTTATCCAGAAGTATTTAATGATATAAAAGTTAAAGTTCAACAAACTTTTAATAAAAATGAAAAAAACAACACTAGTAGTACTTCAGATACTACTAGTAAAAACAATGATTTATAAAATTTCTTTTATATTTTTAATATTAGATACTGTTTCAATATATCCTTTATTGTAACAGTCTTTTATTTTTTTTACATTAAAAACATTTCCAGATGGAATTTTTACATTTATTACATAATCACATTCTTTAACTGCTCTTTCATCTTTTTCATTAAACATAACGTCTATTGCCTTAAATGCTACATCATATGCGCTTTTTGGATTATCTGTAAGGTCTGGTGGAAATTTAATTGCAATTTTTTTATCTACCTTTAGTTTTTCTAATTCTTCTACTGGCACATTGTCTAATATTCCACCATCTACAAATTTATAATTTTCAAATTCACATGGTGCAAATAATCCTGGAAAACTGCAACTTGCTCTTACTGCTTTTCCAATAGAAATATTATTTATATATTTTTCATCATTTTTTACTATTCTATTTGTAAATACATGCTTTTTGCAATTAACTATATCAACACTTGAAATAGCTATAGGCATTTTTATATCTGTTATATTATACAATCCCTTGTATTTTGCACACTCATCTATTACATTCTCTATTGTTTCTCCTGACAGTGCACCATAGCCTAAGAGTCTTTTTGAATTCTTTATATTTGACATTAAATATCTAGGCTCCGCTCTAAATATGTCCTTGGCAAAATAATTGAATAAATCTAGCATTTGGTCTGCTGTATATCCCATTGCTACTAACACTGTAATTATACTGCCTATACTTGTTCCTGTTACAGCACTTATTTCTATTTGATTCTCTTCAAATGCTTTTATTGCCCCTATATGTGCCGTTCCTTTTATTCCTCCACCAGATAAAGCCAGTCCTATTCTCATTTTTTCTCACATTCCTTTCTTTTACACATTAAATTTCAATTTTTACATTTTAACTACCAATTTATTTATTTTTGAACTAACATATAACTCTAGTTTTTTCATAAACTCTTCAGATTTAATCTCACTATTTGCTACCATTTCTAATCCTTTTTCCCAACTTGCCGTTAATTTTGGGTTTAACATATCTGGCATAGAGTTATATACTACATCATATATTTTTTCTCCGCTTCTCGGTCGGTGTTATAATTTGTGTCTTTGTATTTATAGATATGTAGTTAATTCTTTCTAATTTTTTTATAATTTCTGCTCTAGTAGCACTTGTGCCTATTCCAGCTCCTTTTATTTGTTCTCTTAGCTCTTCATCTTCTATCAGTTTACCCGCATTTTCCATTGCCAATATAATAGAACCAGAATTATATCTTGAAGGAGGAGTTGTCTCAGATGTCTTTATTTCAAAGTTTGTAATTTCTATGTCTTGTCCTTTTTTTAATTTATTAAGTATGTCTAAATTATCTTGTGAATTTTCTTTTTGGTTGTCTTTTAATACTTCTAAATATCCTAACGCAGTACATACTTTACCATTTGCAAAGAATTGTTCATTTTCTATGTCGATCTCCACTGATATTTTACTAAATTCTGCTGATGGATAAAAAATACTTAAAAATCTTTTTACTATTAAAATATACACTTTTTTATGTAGTTCTATTAAATTATCATAGTTTTCATAGCCTTGACCTGTTGGTATTATCGCATAATGATCTGTAATTTTACTATCATCTACATATTTTGTCTTTATTAAATCTGTAGAGTATTTTTCTTCCACCATTTTCTTTATATATTTTTGTATTTCCTCATTTTTAAATCCCTTTGCTATTCCATTCAAATTTTTTGAAATAACTTTTGCGACAGCCGTAGATATAACCCTAGCATCTGTTCTTGGATATGTTACCAACTTTTTCTCATACAAATTTTGTATTATTTCCAATGTTTCATCTGGTTTTATTTTAAATCTTTTTGTGCATTCATTTTGAATTTCCGCTAAATTAAACAACAATGGTGCTTTTTCTTTGGTTTTGCTTTTTTTTACTTCTTTTACAACTGCATTTTTACCCTTAAAATAATTTATAAATTCCTTTGCATCATTTTCCCTTTTAAAACCTGATTCGTTATAGAGTTTTGGCGAATTCCATAATATTGATTGTTCTCCCACTTTCCATTCTGCACTAAATGCATTTTCTTGCTCTCCAAACTTTCCAATCACCTTGTAATATGGAATTTTAACAAAATTTCTAATTTCACGCTCTCTGGAAACTACCATGCCTAAAACGCAAGTCATAACCCTTCCAACCGATATAGATATTTTCTCTTCTCCCAAGTCTTTTGCCAATCTTTTACCATATATTATAGATAACAGTCTAGAAAAATTAATTCCTATTAAATAATCTTCTTTTGCACGTAAATATGCCGAATCTGATAAACTATTATATTCATCTAATGGCTTAGCTTGCTCTATTCCTCTTTTTATTTCTTCCTCTGTTTGAGAATCTATCCATATTCTTCTTCTTTGTTTATTTTTAAGTCCTATTTGCATTTCTACAAGTCTATATATATATTCTCCCTCTCTTCCAGAGTCAGTTGCAACATATATACATTCAATGTCTTCTCTTGTTAACAGTTCTTTTATTATATTATACTGTTTTTCAACATTTGGTATCACTTCATATTTATATTCTTTTGGCATAAATGGTAATGTGTCTAATCTCCAAAATTTTAATTTCTCATCATATTTTTCCGGATAAGACATTGTTACTAAATGACCCACACACCACGTTATTATCCAATTGGCAGATTCTATATATCCATTTTTTCTTATTCCATTTTCCTTTAAAACTTTTGCAAATTCCATAGCTACTGATGGCTTTTCCGTTATTAGTATATTTTTCAAAAAAATCTTCCTTTGCTATAATTTATTCATATTTTACTATATCAAATTCTGAAGTAAAATTTTGATTTCCGTATGCAAATACTATGTATAATTTTCCTTCTTCATTCAAAAAGAAATTAGTTATATTTTCTATTTTATATATTTCACTTTCTAAATTTCTTTCATATACAGGGTACCCAGAATTTATTAATATTGTCTCTTCTTTTTTTACACTTTTTAAGACATCATTTATTTTGTTCTGTAATTCTTGTACATTTATATTTTTTTGTTCAATTATATTATTTAAAGAAACTTTTTCTTTTGTCTCTATATTGTAGTTATATGTTTGAATTATTATTCTTTGTGGATTATTGCCCTGCTTTAATGATGATTTAATAATAATAGATAAAATATTATCATTTAAATATCCTACATAATCTATGCTGTATATGATTTTTTCAGCATTATTTTTATTTTTTCTCACTTCATTTGCTTTTTTTACGAACACCTCTTGAGTTACCTTATTAAATTCTTTTGGTATATTTCCTTTTATATTAATCATTGGTATGTTTAAATCTATATCATAAAATTTATTTTCCTGTTGTATACTATAAGCTATATATACTATGCTTTTTTCTGTATTAATTCTTTCTATTTTTGAAATATCCTTTTCTTCTACATTAAAACTATTGTTAATAGTTTTAACAAATTCATTTTTTAACTCTTCCATAGTTTTTTCTTTTTCTGGTTGAACCGGATTTTCTATTACATTTTCATCTGTTGTATTATTAGTTGGTATATCAGAAGTTTTGCTATCCCTCTTGCCAAAAAATTGTGCATATGCCCCTAAAACAATTGATAATACACATATTATAGATATGATTATATATATTTTTTTTGCGTTTTCCATTTTTTTGTAATACCTCCATTTACATTTTAGCAAATCTTCATCTATTATACCATTTTTTTGCAGAAAATACAAATTTTTTAATTGACTAGTTTGCCTTTTTGCGTTATTATATATATTGAATTAATTTATAAGATTGGAGATTATTTAATATATGTTATGCTCAATATGTAATAAAAATACAGCGGTAATTTTTATAAACAAGCAAGATGAAACCGGTAAACAAGAATTACAAGGTTTATGCTATGAATGTGCAAAGGCTAAAGGAATAAATCCTATAGATAGTTTAATGAAACAAGCTAATTTGTCTGAAAATGACTTAAATGACATGACTAAGCAACTAGAAACTATTGTAAAAGATATGGCAAATAATATAGATTTATCAAGTATTGACCCTTCTAGTTTTACATCAGATGATTCTACTAACTTTGAAGATAATCCTACTCCACAGTTTAGTGCTATTCCATTAGGTTCTATCTTTTCTAATATGTTTGGCGAAAATGCCGAAGGTGCACAAGAATCATCTTCTGACAGAAAAAAAGTTAAAGTTGATAAAAAAGTTAAAGATAAAAAGAAAAAAGCTTTAGATACATTTGGAACTAATTTAACTAATAAGGCAAAAAATAATCAATTAGACATGGTTGTTGGTAGAGATAAAGAAATTCAAAGAATTATTCAAATTTTAAATAGACGTTCCAAAAATAACCCTTGCTTAATAGGAGAACCTGGTGTTGGTAAAACAGCAATAGCTCAAGGATTAGCCATAAAAATTGCTAATGGAAATGTACCTGCGAAATTATTGAATAAAGAAGTTTATTTATTAGACATGACATCTGTAATTGCTGGAACACAATTTAGAGGACAATTTGAAGCAAGAATGAAATCTATTATAGATGAATGTAAAAACTTAGGAAACATTATATTAGTTATAGATGAAATCCATAATATTATAGGTGCTGGTGATGCTGAACATTCCATGAATGCTGCAGATATTTTGAAGCCTTCTCTTTCAAATGGAGAAATTCAATTAGTTGGAACCACTACATTAAAAGAATACAGAAAATATATTGAAAAAGATAGTGCTTTAGAAAGAAGATTCCAACCAGTTATTGTAGAAGAACCTTCAATTACAGATTCAATAGATATTCTTGAAGGTATAAAAAAATATTACGAGGAATTTCACAAGGTAAAGATTTCTACTGATGTTATTAAACAAGCTGTTATAATGTCCGAAAAATACATCCATGACAGATTTTTGCCAGATAAAGCTATTGATATATTGGATGAAGCATGTTCTAGAATCAATTTAAATAATAAAGAACTATATCAATTAGAAATTCTAAAAAATCAATTAAAAGATGTTCAAGAAGATAAAGAAGAAGCTGCTTCTGCTGATTCAACAGAAGATTATAAAAAAGCTGCTGAATTAAAAGCAAAAGAATGTGCTTTAATAGAACAGATTGATAAATTAAATAAAAAAATGAAACTTGTTAATTTAACTGTTCAAGATATTGCTGAAGTAATCGAGAGTTGGACTAAAATTCCTGTTAAGAAAATAACTGAAGAGGAAACACAAAAACTTTTAAATTTAGAGGGAAACTTACATCAAAGAATAATTGGCCAAGATAATGCTGTAGAAGCTGTTTCTAGAGCAATAAGAAGAAATAGAGCTGGATTAAAAAGTACAAAAAGGCCACCTTCTTTTATATTTGTAGGTCCTACTGGTGTTGGTAAAACTGAGCTTGCTAAGGCCTTAGCATACGAGATGTTTGGAAATGAGGATTCCATTATTAGAGTAGATATGTCTGAATATATGGAAAGTCATTCTACATCCAAGTTAATAGGCTCGCCTCCTGGATATGTAGGTTATGATGATGCAGGCCAACTAACTGAAAAAGTTAAAAGAAACCCTTATTCAATTATATTGTTTGATGAAATAGAAAAAGCACACCCTGATGTGTTTAATATATTACTTCAGGTTTTGGATGATGGCAGATTAACAGATGCTCAAGGAAATACCATAAGCTTTGAAAATACTATTATTATAATGACTTCTAATGCTGGTTCTAACCTAAATACAAATTCTATAGGGTTTGGTGGTACTCAAATTAATAATTCTAAAATATTAGATACTTTAAGAGAAACTTTTAGACCCGAATTTTTAAACAGAGTAGATGAAATTGTTATATTTAATCAACTAACTAATGAACAATTGTTACAAATTATAAATTTAATGTTAAAAGATACTCAAAAAGCATTGTCTAATAAAGATATTACAATGGTACTTACAGAATCTGCAACTAACTTTTTATTAAAAGTTGGTACTGACGTAAAATATGGTGCAAGACCTTTAAGAAGAGCAATACAAAGATATTTAGAAGATGAACTGTCTGACATGATTTTAAAGGGTGAATTAAAAAACGGACAAAAAGTATTAATAGATTGTAATAATGAAAATTTAACTTTTAAAGTAGAATTATAAATAGAACTATAAATGGAGGAAAAAAATGTTTAAACATGTGCCAAATATTTTAACACTATCCAGATTTGCCTTAATCCCTTTTATTGTATATTTTATCGATGCAGAAAATTACCTTTTGGCATTTATATTTCTTACTATTTCTGCCTTAACAGATATATTAGACGGTTTTATTGCCAGAAAATTTAATTTGATAACAAATTTTGGAAAATTAATAGACCCTTTAGCTGATAAAGCAACTCAAGTTTCTATATTGATAATACTTACATTAAAAAATGTTATACCTTTATGGATTTTGGTTGTTGTTTTCGTAAAAGAACTTCTAATGGTTTCTGGTGCCTCATTTCTATATGGTAAAAAATTAGTTGTTTCTAGTAGATGGTATGGCAAGCTTACTACCGTATTATTTTACATTGCAATAGTTTGCTCATTTATTGTACGTGTTTGGAATGGTTCTTTATTTGGGCACCCGGAATATAGTTTACCTCTTTTACCAAACTTTGATCAATATATATATTATTTAGCACTTATTGCCACAATTTTTTCGTTAATAATGTATTTTAGAGCATTCTATCAACAAGGTTATTTAAAGAAAGAAAATTTAAAAATAGAAAAATAATAATTACTATTGATATCAATAAATCTTGTTCTTCTTCTATAATCTCTTTATACATTTTCGTCATGTTTTGTCGAATATTTAAGTATTTTGACAATTTTGGGTAACTTTTAGAGTAGTTGTTTACAAAGCCTTAAATTTATGGTATAAAAAATATAAATTATTATAATAATTTAATATTAATTTCTAAGGAGAGTTTTTATGAAGGCCAAAAAATTAATATATGTAATTTTAGCATTATTATTTATTAGTATATTGTTTATTGGAATCAGCATGTTCTTTCCTTCAAATTTCTCATCAAATTCAGTGTATGCATCAACTTTAAATAGTATAAATGACAATATGAACCGTTTAATGTCTGAAATAGAAAAGGAGATGCGAGCAGATCCTAAAATTGCTATGCTTGGAAGTCCTATTGATTTTATTAGGAATTCATCAAGTTACAAAAACATAATAAATCTTGGACTAAATGCTGTGAAACCTCTATATGACAAGTTATATGAAAGTCATGATGCTGGATTATATGAGTACATTTTAGCACTAGCAATAGAGGAAATAACTCAAGAGGAATTCATTTATAATGCCAATTATGGTTGGAAAAATTCTTTAGAATTCAGATTGTGCTATGAAACCAAAGTTAATAATTCTGAAACTAATGTCGAAAAAATAATTAATAACGAAAATTTAAGTAATGAAGAAAAAATCGCAAAATTTAAAGAACAAGGTATTTTTGCTGTGCCATTTTTAATTGATGAATACAATAACATAAATTCAAAAGTTTCTAAGGAAGTTATAGAGATTGCTATAAAAGATATCGCCATCAAATATAATATTTTCAATAATAATGAAAAATCTAGTGACTTTATTAATAAAAATAAAGATTTATTTAATTCATTAGTGGATTTAAATGGTAAAGCATATAAGTAATTGCTCTTTTATCTGGAGCCAGTGTTTTTACACACTGGCTCTACTTTTATTCAAAATCCTCTAATATTGAATTTAATTTTTCCTCTCCTATTGCATATATTCCCTTTTTTAGATTTATCAAATCCACTTCTGGTAAATACTGAACTTGTATTTGTGTATTTTCTTTAAATACTGCTTCATTTTCTTGATTTACCTTATAAATTGCTATAACCCCATTGTTTTCTTTCAATACATAATGTCTATCACAATATTCATCTTTCTCCATATACAAAACAATCTCAGAAGAAGTGAACTTTTTTATCTGCCAATCTTTATAATATTGTTCTATATCTTTTTCTTCTTTATTTATTAATTCTTCTGGTATTATTTCAGTTTTTTGTACAGTATGATTGCATATTTTATAAACTGTATTTTTTTGTACAATTGAATTTGGAGATGTTTTTACCGTGTTTGAAGAAGTACTTACTGTTCGATTTTCTTCTTCTATCATTTTTCTTTTAAGTTCATCAGCTAATTCTTTTGCTTTAATCGAATTCTGATTTAATGTATTGTTTATATTATATATATATATTCCTGTTATCCCACCTATTGCTAATAATACAATAGAAATTATTACAATAATCCAAACTTTTTTCATACTATCACCTTATATCTTTTTTTATAGTATGAGAAAATTTTGTTAAATTTATACATTAAATTTCTATGTAATTATATTCACATGCCCTTATAAGCCTATTTGTTATTGCCAATCCTAATCCTTGCTTAGTTACACCTTCTATAATAACTAAATCCGCATTGCATTTGTCTGCTTTTCTTAATAGTGAAAATATATTTTGTGCAACATCTTCTAATGTAGCTCCCATGCTCAATTTATTCTTTGAAATATATTTAGGCATATTTCCCTGCGTTCCTAATACAACCACATTTTTGTAGTCATTTGATATTTCGTTTATTTTATTTATCATTTTAACTTTGTCATTGCTATATACTAAAACACATTTAGTTTTTGGAGCATAATGTTTATACTTCATTCCTGGTGAAGCCACCGGTTTGTCTGTAACTTTTTCAAAAACATTTTTATTAACTTCCACTTCGTTTGCAACACTTTCCAATTCTTCTAATGTTATTTTACCTGGTCTTAAAATTTCTATTTTTTTATCTATTACTCTTATAACAGTTGATTCTAAACCTATTATTGTTTTACCACCATCTATTATATAGTGTACCTTACCATCTAACTCTTCTATAATGTCTTGCACATTTGTGCCACTAGGTCTTCCAGATACATTAGCACTTGGAGCTGCTATAGGTACCCCTGATAGTTCAATTAATTCTCTTGCTATCTCATTACTTGGCATTCTTACTCCTACTGTGTTTAATCCTGCTGTTACACTGTTTGGTATAATATTTTCACTTTTTCTATTAAAAATTATAGTAAGTGGTCCTGGCCAAAATTTATTTATCAGTCTTTTCTCTATTTCGCCTATGTTTTCCACAATTTGCTCTAACATGTTGATATTTGATATATGTACTATAAGTGGGTTGTCACTTGCCCTTCCTTTTGCCACAAATATTTTTTGTACAGCATTAGTGTCTAAAGCATTAGCGCCTATCCCATATACAGTTTCTGTTGGAAATAATACCAACTTTCCTTCTTTTATTCCATTTGCTGCTTCCTTTATTTCTTCTATTTTTACTTCTTTTTCTTCATTAAAATATATAGATTTCATTTAATCACTTTCCTCTGTAACAATTTTACAATATTATTTTGATTATGTCTATAATATTTTATTTTTTAAAATTCTAATCCAAAACTTACACCTAAAGCACTGTTTAATTCATTTATTATTCTTTCGTCATTTATATGACCTATTTTCTCCTTCAACCTGCTTTTATCTATTGTTCTTATTTGTTCTGTTAAAACAATAGAATCAGCTTTTAACCCACTTTCTTCTGGACTTATCTCTATATGAGTAGGCAACTTATTTTTAGTGGTTTGTGATGTTATTGCCGCTGCTATTACTGTTGGACTATGCTTATTTCCAACATCATTTTGTATAATCAGAACTGGTCTTATTCCTCCTTGTTCTGACCCAACAACAGGGCTTAAATCAGCATAAAACATATCTCCTCTTTTTATTACCATTATCTTCACTCCCAGTATTTGCATATTTAAGGTTTGTTTTTTAATATATTTTAGTATTAGTTGAGATAAAAATAATAGTAACTACTAGCCTTTTTACATATTTACATATACATTTTTTAATCTAAATGCCAACACATCATCCCTTTTTAAACTATTTATTTCTATCTCATTATATAATATGTAAACGGTTGTATTTTTGCTAACGTTCTTTATTTGCATTTTTATAGGTTTGCCTGTTTTTCTATCTATATATAACTTTTTATTTAATTCATCTGCATCTTTTATTTCCATTATTATGATTCCATTTTGTTCTATAATATTTTGTTTTCCTGTTTCTATCATCTTTTTGTATTCTTCTGTAAATGTATTTAGCCACAGAAAATTACTTGTTACATCAGAGTAATTTTCATATATAGTACTTAGATTCAACTTAGTATTATTTATTTTCAAATTGTTTCCGTCAAATATTGTTTCTAAGCCTTCTATATTACTTGGCTCTAATACTATTTGTTTTTGTACATTAGGTTCTGCATATTTTTGTTCTAGTACATATTTATTTTTGTTTTTATTGCTTTGTATCTCAACTTCAATTTTGGCATTGTATGATCTAATACTTAAAATATATTCTTCAATTTCCTTTAAATTTTTGTTACTCATATTATTTCCACTTTTTAAATTTTTATAATTATTTTTTATAAAAAAATATATAATTACTGATGTAACCAAAACAGCCAAAATGCCCAATATAATTATTAATTTCTTTTTTTCCATAATTAATCTAACTCTCTCCTTCCCTATTTTTACAGTCTAAAAAAGAGAATAGAAATATTCTATTCTCTATATATTTTTATTCAATTATTTTTAAAGTATTCTATTAAACATTTTTCTAATTCGTTTTGCTTTTCTATTTTATTTATTTTTTCTCTTATTTCTGTTGCGTTCTTCATATTTTTTATATAACAACTTATATGTTTTCTCATTTCTTTTATTGCAATTTCTTCGCCCTTTTCCTGTACTTCTAAATTAATGTGATTTAATATTATACATAGTTGCTCACTCTTAGAAATAGGCTCAACCTCTTTTCCCTGTAAAAAATCTATTATTTCTTTAAATATCCATGGCCTTCCAATTGTTGCCCTACCTATCATAATGCCATCTACACCTGTTTGTTCGAACATTCTTAGTGCATCTTCCTTCGTTTTTATATCTCCATTTCCTATAACAGGTATTTTTACTGCATCCTTTACTTTTTTAATTATATCCCAGTCTGCAACTCCAGAATAAAATTCTGCTCTTGTTCTACCATGTATAGTTATAGCCGAAGCTCCCGCCGCTTCTATTATTTTTGCTACTTCTACAGCAACAATATTTTCTGAATTCCAACCTTTTCGTATTTTTACGGTTACCGGTACTTTTGCATTTTTTACAACCACTTTTACTATTTGCTCTAGTAATTCTAAATTTTGCAACAATCTGCTTCCATCCCCATTTTTCACTACCTTAGGAGCTGGACATCCCATATTAATATCTATAATATCTGCTGTATCACTTACATAATTCGCTGCAAACTCCATTGATTGAATGTCACTTCCAAATATTTGAACTGCAATAGGCCTATCTTGCTCGTTTACTTTTAACAATTTTTTTGTCTTTTCATCATTATAATATAAAGCTTTGCTACTAACCATTTCTGTATATGTAAGTCCTGGGCCAAATTGTTTGCAAACTGTTCTAAATGGCAGGTCTGTTATTCCTGCCATTGGCGCTAAAAATATATTGTTTTCTAATTCTACATTTCCTATCTTTATTTTTTTTAAATACATTTTCCCCTCATTTACAATTTTTTAGTAATTTCTTCGAAGTTCGGGTGATTAAAATCGCCCCTACATTTTTCATAGAATACCTTACACTATCTTATAATTACAACTTATTCTATAAATAATACTTTTTGTCTTCTTCCACTAATATTTAATAATATTCCTATCATTATTATATTGCTCAATAGTGAGCTTCCCCCATAACTTACAAATGGAAGTGGTATTCCCGTTATTGGCAACAAACCCATTGTCATTCCTATATTCTCCAGCATATGAAAAAAGAATATTCCTGCAATTCCTGCTGCAATATATGATCCTTCTAGATCTTTTGCAGTTTTAGCAACATATATAGCCTTTGTAATTAGCACAACATATAAAACTATTATTCCTGCTGCAACTATAAATCCCAATTCTTCTCCAATAACAGAAAAAATAAAGTCTGTAGTTTTAGGATACAAAAAGCCTAATTGAGTTTGATTTCCCTTTAATAGACCCATTCCAAATAATTGACCTGCACCTATTGCAAGTTTTGATTGTATAATATTGTACCCTGCCCCCCTTGGATCCAAATTTGGATTTAAATATACATCTATTCTTGTTTTTGCATGCTCTGGCAATATAAAAAAGTAGAGTAATGGAACTGCTACAATAACCACCGCTATTGCAATAATTATATATTTTTTATCTATTCCAGCCACAAATAACATAAAAATTAGTGCCATAATAAATGCTATTGCCGTTCCATAGTCTGGTTGTTTAATTATTAGTAATACCGGAACCATTGCTACACCTAATATTATTGCTAATTTATATATTACATTTATTTCTTTTTTCCCTCTTGCCTGTATTTTCACTATTGTATATGTTAAGGATAATATTATTACAATCTTGGCTAATTCTGCTGGTTGAAATGATACTGCACCTATATTATACCAGCTTGTTGCACCATTTATTGGAGTTGTAAATAAAACTCCTGCTAGCAACAATATAATAATCCCATATAATATTGGGGCTATTTTTATTAGTAACTCATAATCTATTGCTATAATTGCTATTAATATTGGTATACTTACCATTATCCAAACTATTTGTTTTTTTAGTTCATCATAATTTGAGTTTTGAGTAGCTGAAAATAGGGCTACCAAGCCTATTATAATTAATATAACAGTACATATTAGTATTCCCCATTCCATATTTTTAAGAATTCGTTTCCTCATTGCTTACCTCATTATCATTATCATTTTCGTTTGAAACTATATCTTCTTTATTCTCTTTTTCATTTTTTTCGTTTGGTGATTTTTCTATTGTTCCTAGTTCCTTCTCCGCCTCATTTTCTTTTGTTACTTCCTTTTTTGATTCCTTTTTTGTGGATTTTTCTTCTGTTTCTGGTTTTTCTTCTTCAGATATTTTCTCAATCTGTTTTAAGTCTTCTTCCTTTTCTTTTTCTGTGCTTTCTTCCTCTTCCTTGTTTTGAATTTTTCTTGCTTCATTTTTTATAGTCACTATTGGAATATTAGCATATAGTGAAGGCGCACCTACTGTGCCATCATCACCAGATTTATTTGTAAGTCTAACATCTATTGCTTTTTCATCTATCTCTATATATTTTTTTATAACCTCTATTATTTCTTGTTTCATCATTTCTAGAAAGTCTGCTGATATATTTGCTCTATCCTGTGCCAATACTAAGTGTAGTCTTTCTTTTGCCGTTTCTTTAGAATTTTCTTTTCCATTCTTTCCTATGTTTTTAAAGAAATTTATTATATTTTCAAACATCTTATACCCCCATCAGTAATTATTTTTTAGAAAAACGATGCTTTAATTTAGCAAAAAAACTTTCCTTTCTTCCAGGTATAGTCACCTCTATGTTTTCTCCTAATATTCTTCTAGCTATTTCTATATATGCTTTTCCAGATGGAGCCTTATGGTTAGATACTACTGGTTCACCTTTATTAGTTTGCGTAATTATATATTCATCATCAGGTACAACTCCAATTAGGTCTATTGATAGCAAGTCTACAATATCTTCTACATCCATCATTTCGCCTTTTCTTACCATTGCTGGTCTTAATCTATTTACTACTAATTCTGGATTTTTTATTTCTGACGCTTCCAAAAGTCCTACAATTCTATCTGCATCTCTTATTGCGGAAATTTCTGCGGTTGTTACTACTATGGCTCTATTTGCTCCTGCTATGGCATTTTTAAAGCCTTGTTCTATTCCTGCTGGACAATCTATAATTATGTAATCAAACTCTTCTTTTAGTTTTTCTGTTAATTCTTTCATTTGTTCTTCATTTACTGCACTTTTATCTCTTGTTTGCGCTGCTGGAAGTAAAAACAAATCCTTAAAACGCTTGTCCTTAATTAATGCCTGTTTCAATTTGCATTTTTCTTCAACAACATCTACTATGTCATACACTATTCTATTTTCCAGTCCCATTACAACATCAAGATTTCTTAGTCCAATATCTGTATCTATTAAAACTACCTTTTTCCCTCTTAATGCTAAAGCAGACCCAAGATTTGCTGTTGTTGTTGTCTTTCCAACACCACCTTTTCCGGATGTTACAACTATAACTTCTCCCATCTTTATTTGTCCTCCTTTAAACTTCAGAGAATTTTAATTTCTCATTTTTATTTATTATAAAAGTGCTTTTCAATGTTTATATTATATACGGATTTTGTCCAAAGGTCAATGTATATAAGAAAAATATCAGAGAAATTAATCATATTCATGACAATTTTATTATTTGGGGTATATAATAAGTATATAAAATAGGCAATTACAGAAATGTAGTTGCCTAATATAATTGTGAAACTACACCTTTTGGGATATAGTTCATATCAGATACTTAATTTTTCTAAGTCTAATAATGCTTGCCATCTTTTATCTACTTCATTTTGAAATTCTTCTAACATCCATTCATTTCCAGGTTTAAACATATGTTTAAATCTTTTTTGTGGTTTTAAAAATTCTTCTATTGGTAGTTTTTTAGCAGGTTTATATGTTATTTTATATTTTCCGTCTACAACCTCATATAAAGGCCAATAGCAAGTTTCAACAGCAAGCTTATTTATTTGCATTAGCATGTCTGTAGGATATCCCCAACCTCTAGGGCAAGGAGATAATACATTTAAAAAAGCAGGTCCTTTAGTATATATAGCTTTTTCAGATTTTTCATATAAATCTTTAAAATTATTGACTGCAATGGTTTGACCAACATATGGAATATGATGTGAAACCATTATTTCTGTTAAATCTTTTCTAGATTGCATTTTTCCTGGAATAACACTTCCGGCAGGTGATGTAGTAGTATCTGCAAATCTTGGTGTTGCAGAAGAACGCTGAATTCCAGTATTCATGTATGCCCCATTATCATAGCACACATAAACCATATCATGTCCTCTTTCCATAGCTCCAGATAGACTTTGCAATCCAATATCATAAGTTCCTCCATCGCCACCAAATGTAATAAATTTTACTTCCTGATTTTCTGGGAGCTTACCTTGTTTCTTTAATGATTTGTAGGCTGCTTCCGCACCAGATGCTGTTGCCGCAGCACACTCAAAAGCTGTATGAATATATGAATCTGTCCAAGCAGTATAAGGATATAAAAATGTTGATACTTCCATACATCCAGTAGCATTAGAAATAACTGCTTTATCCTCTGGTTTTAATGCTCTTAATACCATTCTGGCAATTGGAGGAGCACCACAACCAGCACACATTCTATGACCAGCAGTAAGTCTTGATGGCTTATTTGCCATAACTTCTTTTAAATTATATGCCATTATTTATCCCTCCTAACACTTAAATATCTATATGGGTTTTCTACTTTACCAGAATTTGCAACTTCCTGTAAATCTGTGTATACAGTGTGAATATCTTTTGTAGTAGTATCTCTACCACCAATACCATAAATATAGTTTATAGCTGGGACATTTTTACCATTAACATACATACTTGATGTAACATCTTCAAATAATGCTCCACCAATAGCATTTAAAGAATCCGCTTTATCTAATATAGCTACTGCTTTCAAATGGCCTAATGCATTTGCAACTTCATCAGCTGGGAAAGGTCTAAATACTCTAATTTTAAGAAGACCAGCTTTTATACCTTTAGCTCTTAATTCATCTACAACAGCTTTTACAGTACCCGCAGTTGAATTCATACATACAATTGCAAATTCTGCATCATCTAATCTGTATTCCTCAAAGAAAGAATATTTTCTTCCAGTTAGTTCTTCAAAATCTTTACTTACCTTTAAAATTACATCTTTTGCTTTTTTCATTGCTTCAGCTTGTTGATACTTATGCTCAAACAAATATGCTTGCAAGTCTAAAGGTCCTATAGCCATTGGCTCTTTTGCATTTAGTAAATAATGTTCTGGCTTATATTTTCCGACAAACTCTTTTACTTTTTCATTTTCTATTAATTCAATATTTTCAATAGAATGTGATGTTATAAAACCATCTTGGCAAACCATTAAAGGTAAAAGTACATCTTTATTTTCTGCAATTCTGTGCGCCATAATTAAGTTATCATATGCTTCCTGATTATTTTCAGAAAATAACATTATCCAACCGCTGTCTCGAACTCCCATAGCATCAGAATGATCATTGTGTATATTTAATGGGCCAGATACCGCACGATTTACTAAAGACATTACAATTGGAAGTCTTAAACTTGAGGCAATATATATCATCTCCCACATTAAAGATAATCCATTAGCAGAAGTTGCAGTCATTGCTCTTGCACCAGCGGCTTCTGCACCAATACATGCACTCATAGCACTATGTTCACTTTCAACAGCAACAAATTCCGTATCAACAGCACCATTACTAACAAATGTTGAAAAATATTGCGGAATTTCTGTAGAAGGTGTAATAGGAAAGGCAGCTACAACATCAGGATTAATTTGTTTCATTGCAGTAGCAGCAGCTTCATTTCCACTTAAACGTTCTCTTATACTCATAATTAAATCTCCTTTCTTTACTCTCCTTCATTTTTCATTTCTATAGCATTAAAAGGACAGACCTTGGCACATACGCCACATCCTTTACAGTAATCAAAATTAAAATCTTCTCGATTTCCATCTTTATTAACAGGAATTGCATCTTCTGGACAAACAGGAAAACATAAGCCACATTGTTTGCATTTATCACTAATGTATATAGGCTTAATACTCCTCCAATCGCCAGTTTTAAAATTTGTAGCATTCCCTGCTTGATAAATATTACCACCAATAGTCATATTTTCAGCTGTAGTATTTTTATTTATATTTGACATATAAAATTACCCCTTTCTTATGAGATTAAATTTACTTGATTTAATGCAAGTTGTAAAGCTTTCATATTGCCATCTATGACTTCAGGTTTTTTTGCAAATTTATGCTTAAAAGATCCTTGCATATCATTTAAAAATTCTTCATCTGTCATAATTCCAGTTACTTTTACAACTGCAGCAAGCATAGGAGTATTTGGAAAATATTTTCCAAGAGCCTCCATAGATATTTCTCTAGCATCAATTGTATAAACTTTTCCATTGTATCCATTCAAAACATTTTTTAGATAGTCATAATTTTTAGTTGTATTAATAATTATTGCACCATCTTCTTTTAACCCAGCTGTAACCTCTACACTTTCAAGTAATGTATCATCAACTACAACAACATAATCAGGTTCATAAATATTACTATGTATTGTTATAGGAGAGTTACTTATTCTGTTATATGCAGTAATAGGAGCACCCATTCTTTCAGGACCATATTCAGGAAAACCTTGAATATATTTGCCAGTATTAAAAGCAGCATCTGCTAACAAAAGAGAAGCTGTTTTAGCACCTTGGCCACCTCTACCATGCCATCTAATCTCAATTAAATTATTCATTTAAAAGCATACCTCCTTATATAAATATAAGTAAAGTATATGATTAAAAAAAATATCTGTCAAGACTTGTTTTTTATTTATACAAAAAAAACAACACATTTGTTAGTATGTGTTGTTTTTCTAGTATTGTGTTATTTACATGTGGTTTGTTTCATCTTGTTTTATTTCTTCTTTATTTTCAGTTTCAGCTACTACTGATTTATTTTTGTTCTTATTTATTATTAGCACAATTGCCACTGCTATGCCTGCTATTACTATTACCATTATAGCATATATTATTACTGGACTTTTTGCAGCTTCAAATTTTACTTCATTTATTTCCCCTGGCATTAATACCCACTCTAATGTTTTTCCATCTTTTGATACTGTTGTAGCATTGTTATTGCCTGCTTTAAATGGTAATGTAATTTTATATACCATTTTCATTTTCTTTATCATTGTGTTTAACATAGCAGATGTTTCTTCTGTAGACTCTTCTAGCATATTTGTTAAATCCAATTTAGCATCTTGAGCAAATTTTGTGTTTAATAAATTTTTCTCATATTTTATTTTATTATTTTCATCTGCTTGCTCACCTTCTGTCAATAACCCTAATTCTATATCAAAATCTTCAATATTTTCAACACTTTTAGTAGCTCTAAAACCATATGTATTATCGTCTTCGTATGCCTCAGTTGTGTATCCTTCTGATTCTATGCTTGCTTTTGCTTCTCCCATTGTTTCATCATTTTTCAATGTATCTGTTGAAATTCCCATGTCTTTTAAAAATTGTTTATCATATCCCATTAAATATGATATTTCTGCACTTCCATCATTGTTTAATTTTACCTCATAATTTATGTTCATGCATCCTGTTAATGTAATTAATGTTACAGCTAATATAGCTATTATTGATATTATTTGTACTGCTTTTTTCATTTTTATTTTTCCTTTCTTCGAAGTGCGAGCAATTAAAATCGCCCCTACATTTTTCATAGATTACCTTACTCTATCCTTCGTGTTTATTCTGCTAACTCTGGTGCTTCAACTGGGCAAACACCTGCACATGTTCCACATTCTATGCATTGTTCTGGATCTATTACATATTTTCCCTCGCCTTGTGCTATGCACTCTACGGGGCATTGTTGTGCACATGCTCCACAACTTATACATTTATCTGTTATCTTATATGCCATATTTTTCACCTCCCTAAAAATACATCTTTTGTTTATTATATATCATCATCTGTCTTGTTTTGTGTATCCATTTTTTCTAACTTTTCTAGCTCTTGTAGTTCTTTTAAATGTTCTTTCTCTTCAGGATCCTCTTCTTCATTTTCTGGACTTTTTATAAGTGTAACATCTTTAGCATTAAATTTTTTGTAAAAAGTTTCATCTCCATCTTTTAATTTTACCCTTATAATCTCTTTAAGAGTTTCTATAGATTCAACTATTCCCTCACCATCTTCTGTTTTTACTATTGAACCTACTTTAGGTATTCTGCTTAATTTATCCTCATATACATCTTGTTCATATTTTAGGCAACACATAAGTCTTCCACAATTTCCAGAAATTTTAGATGGATTTAATGAAATATTTTGCTCTTTAGCCATTTTTATAGAAACAGTTTCAAAATTTCCTAAAAATGAGCAACAACATAATTCTCTACCACAAACACCATTGCCACCAATTCTTTTTACTTCATCTCTTACTCCTATTTGTCTTAACTCTATTCTTGTTTTAAATACTGCTGCCAAGTCTTTTACAAGTTCTCTAAAATCTATTCTTCCATCTGCTGTAAAAAAGAATAAAATTTTACTGTTATCAAATTTATATTCAACATCAAGCAAATTCATATCTAGTTTATGTTTTTTTATTTTTTGTTGGCATATTTCAAATGCTTCTTTTTCTTTTTTCTTATTTTCTTCATTGTGTTTCTTATCTTCTTCTGTAGCAATTCTAATAATTGGTTTCAATGGTGCAACCAATTTTTCATCTGGTAATTTTCTGTTGCATATTGCTACCTCTCCCATTTCCTCACCTTGAGAAGTCTCTACAATAACATAATCCTTCAAATCAACTTGTAAGTCTCCTGGATCAAAAAAATATATTTTACCTGGTTTTTTAAATCTAACTCCAATGATGTTTTTCATTCAATTCCTCCCATATTTTAAGTAATAAAATGTCTATTGACATATCATAATTTGCATTATTATCTAATCTTTTTTTTATTTCTTCTACACTATTTATGCAGTTTGCATATTTAATTTCATTTTTTTTGCATAATTCATTATATAGTATAATATTTATATAATCTAGCATATTAAAAATATCTTCTTTGGCTTTATATAACACTTCTGCAGTATTCCATATTTCTATTATATCATTTTTATCAATATTTAATATTATTTTTTCGACTTGTTCATATTCTTCTATTTTTTCTTGAATAGTAATTGCTTTGCCTATACTTCCATTACAAAGCTCAAGCATGTTTTTATTTAACACTTTTTCTTTTTGCCTTTGTACTATATAATTTTCTATTTTTTCATTAGACAAGCTTTCAAAATATATTTTTGTACATCTCGATTTTATTGTTGTAAGCAATTTATTTTCATTTGACACTATCAGAATTATTACTACATATTCTGGTGGTTCTTCCAATGTCTTTAATAAGCAATTTTGAGCTTCTATTGTCATCAGTTCACTATTATTAATTATATATACTTTTTTCCCTGAATTTATTGGCTTCTCTATTACCTTTTCTTGTAATTGTCTTATTTGTTCTATCTTAATACTCTTACCATCTTCTGCATCTATCTGCATAAAATCAGGATTGTTATTTCCCAAAAATTCTATACATGGCTTACAATTCCCACATGGTTTTTCCTCATCAGAAACACAAAATAACATATTAGCAAATGTTTTTGCAAACATTGCCTTTCCAATTCCTTCTGTGCCCACAAACATATAACTGTGTAAAATATTGTTTTCATTTATTGAGTTTTTAAGCATATTTTTTACTTTATCATTTCCTACTAAATCTTCAAATTTCAACTATTTTCCTCGCTTATTTTATTTTACCAAATAAATTAAAAGGCCAAAATCTAATCCATACTTTACTTTCTATTCTTTCCAATGGAATACAGCCAAACCTTCTGCTATCTGAAGAATGTTTTCTATTGTCTCCCATTGCAAATACACAATTATCTGGAACAATTATGTCTGTATATGCTCCATTTTCTGCTTCTGTTACAACACTTTTCTCTAAGTAATCTTCCTTAAGTTCTTCCCCATTTATATACACTTTTCCATCTTTTATTTGAACATGTTCTCCTGGAAGTGCTATAACTCTTTTAATATAGCTGTCCTTTCCTAATTCTAATACATAGTATACAAATTTAGAAAAAAACGTAGTTGGTCTTCCACTGTAATCTGCTATAGGATTAGTTAAATCAACTTCTTCTATTGTTTTATATCTTGGCATGTTTGGAGCCTCAAATGTTATTATATCTCCTCTATTTGGCATTACCTTTTTTGTTCTGACCCATCTATTTAATATAAGTCTTTGATTTTGAACTAATGTTGGAAACATTGATGTTTGCTTAACTATTGTAGGTGTTCCTACATAATATCTAATTATTAAGGCAAGTATAAATGCTATTATTATACAGATTATCCATTCTAAAATATCTTTTGTTTTACTATCTAGCTTCATTTACAGCGCTCTCTCCTTTACTTTATCAGTATTAATTTTACTATTTATTTGTATCATTTGCAATACCTTTATTTTACTTTTTCGCTGGTATTCTTATTATAACTTCTGTTCCTTTTCCTAATTCACTTCTAATATCTATACTTCCTTTATTTTGATCCAATATTTCTTTTGCAATTGATAATCCAAGTCCAGTTCCTCCCATTTCTCTTGTTCTTGCCTTATCTGCCCTATAAAACCTGTCAAATATTCTAGTTAAATCTTGCTCCGAAATTCCAATACCATTATCAATTATTTTTATATATGCATCATTATACACAAATCCAACATAAATTTTAATTTTACCATTTTCAGGAGTATATTTTATTGCATTAGATAATATATTTAAAACCACTCTTTCTATTCCATATTTATCTGCACTAACTGGTGGCACATTTGCAGTTACAAAACATTCTACATTTTGATGTTTTTTCTCTATTTCAAATTTTAATCTTTCTTGACATTTTTTTGTTAGCTCTCCTAAATCAAATTCAGTTTCTTCTAATTTAACTTTTTTGCTATCATATTTAGAAAGAGTTAGCAAGTCTGTAACAAGTCTTGCCATTCTTCTTGCTTCTGAACTTATTACACCTAAGAATTTTTGTTGTGTATCTTTGTCATATTCTCCCTCCAATAAAGTATCCGCATACCCCATAATAGATGTAATTGGCGTTTTTAATTCATGAGATACATCTGCTACAAATTCTTTTCTCATATTATCTAGTTTAACATGCTCTGTAATATCCTGTATAACCACAATTAACCCTGCTTGCCTATTATTCTCGTCTTGGAATGGCACAAAAAATAGATTTACACATTTATCTTCTATTGTTAATCTATGTTCTGATGAAGTCCAATTTTCCAAATATATTATTTTTTCTAAGTTTATATTAAGTTTAAGTTTATTAAATATCTTTTCAAATGAATTGTCTTTTTGCTCTAATTTTAATAAATTCATTGCTGCTGTGTTAATATGTATTATTTTTCCTTCCATATTAAATGCAATTACTCCATCTGTCATATGCAACAATATAGTTTCTATTTGTTTTTTTTGCCTTTCTATTTCATTTATATTTTGTTTTAATTCATTTGTCATTAATGTAAATGCATTAACTAGTTCTCCAATTTGGGTATCTGTTCCATTTTCACTTTCTAATTTTACATCTTCGCCAGCTGTTATTTTTTCTACACTTTTTATCAATTTTGTTATTGGCTTTGTTATAGATTTAGAAATAAAAATTCCCATTATTAATATAATAATAAAAAATGTGCCCAAGCTCACAGCCGAAATAGATTTTAAATTTTCAATTTGATTTGTCAAATTTTGTTGCAGTTCTACTTGATTTTGCATATTTTTCAAATTCTCCAAAATCGATATGCTGTAACAAGATATCCCTACTATAAATGCTATTCCTATTATTAAAAATATTAATAGTATCCTAAATTGAATATTTTTTGTCATTTTGGTTTACATTCCTTTCTGTCTTTATATAGGTTTATTTTTAATATGATAAATTATAAAACGCAGTAAAGATTGAGTTGCTCTTTACTGCGTTTTTATCTATTTTGAAGCTATATAATAACCTACTCCTCTTTTTGTAATTAATATTTTAGGACTTGATGTATCTTTTTCTATTTTTTCTCTTATTCTTCTTACAGTAACATCAACTGTTCTTATATCTCCATAATATTCATATCCCCAAACTTTTTCCAATAAAGTTTCTCTTGTTACTACTTGTCCTGGCTGGTTTGCCAAATATTTTAAGACTTCAAACTCTCGTATAGTTAAATCTATTACTGTTCCTCTTACTTTTACCTCAAATTTTTCCAAATCTAATGATAAGTCTCCTACTTCTATTTTAGAATTTTCGTTTTCCTTATATTTTTCTTCAGAAACATTTAATGAAACTTCTGATTTTCTTAAATTAGCTTTTACCCTTGCTATTAGTTCCCTTATACTAAATGGTTTAGTTATATAATCATCTGCTCCCAATTCTAATCCTAATATTTTGTCTATTTCTTCATCCTTTGCTGATAACATTATTATTGGTACATTTAGTGTATGTCTTATTCTTTTGCAAACTGTTAATCCATCCACTCTTGGTAACATTATATCTAATAAAATTAAATCCGGCTTTTTTTCCAGTGCAAGCTGTATTGCTGTCTCTCCATCATATGCTTCTAATGTATCATATCCTTCTTTTTGTAAATTATATACTAAAATTTCAACAATTGGCTTTTCATCGTCTACTACTAATATTGTTCTTTTGTCTTTTTTTTCAATATCTTCCACGAGAAAATTCCACCTTTCTTCACTTCCATTTATATATATTTTATATCACATAACTGGCTTTTTAACAAGTTCTTTTTTTAATTTTGTTTATTTATTGGTTACTATTTTTTCTTCTTTGTTTTTCTTTTAGGTTTTGTAACCTCTTTTTCTTTTTCTGGTTCCCACTTTTCTCCTATTTTTGGTTTATTCCAAGAAATATAGTTGCATGTTTCTGGGTTATGTTCGCAAATATAATACTTTTTCTTTCTTTTTGTTTTTCTTACTTGTACTTTTGCTCCACATACCGGACATGGAACATCAATGTTTTCTACTATTGGTTTTGCATTTTTGCATTCTGGATAACCCGGACAAGCTAAAAATTTGCCATATCTACCATATTTTATTACCATCATTCTTCCACATTTTTCGCATGGAATATCTGTTACTTCATCTGCTATTGTAACATGTTCTAATTCTTTTTCTGCCTTATCCAATTGCTCTTTAAATGGTGGATAAAATTCTCTTAATATTTGTTTCCAATTTTCTTTTCCTTCTGCAACAGCATCAAATTCTTCTTCTATTTTAGCTGTAAATTCCACATCTATTATATTTGGAAAGTTTTCTACCAATAATTTATTTACAACCTTGCCTAATTCTGTTGGCATTAGCTGTTTTTGTTCTTTTTCTATATATCTTCTTTCTAATATTGTTGTAATTGTTGGAGAATATGTACTTGGTCTACCTATGCCTTTTTCCTCCAAGGCTTTTACAAGGCTTGCTTCTGTATATCTTGGTGGAGGTGCTGTAAAACTTTGTTTTGAATTCAATTTTTGTTTTATAACTGTTGCACCTATTTCTAATTCTGGTAAAGATAGTTCAACCTCTTCTTTTTCATTTTCTAGAACTTCAACATATAGAGTCATAAATCCCTTAAATTTCAAGTTTTGTCCTGAAGCTCTAAAATTATATGTATTTACATCTATATTAGCAGATACAGTATTATAAATTGCTGCTGACATTTGACTTGCTATAAATCTATTGTATATTAATTTATATAATTTATATTGTTCTGGTGTCAAATACTGTTTTATAGTTTCTGGCTCTAAGTCTATATATGTTGGTCTTATTGCCTCATGTGCATCTTGAGAATTTTGTTTTGTTTTATAATATCTATTCTCGTAGTAATTTTCTCCATAAGTTTTTACTATATGTTCTTTTGCATATGCTCTTGCCTCTTCAGATATTCTTGTAGAGTCTGTTCTCATATATGTTATTAATCCTACTGTTCCCTTTGCTCCAACATTAACTCCTTCGTATAATCCTTGTGCTATGCTCATTGTTCTTTTAAGAGTAAATCCTAATTTTCGTGAAGCTTCTTGTTGCATTGTGCTTGTTGTAAAAGGTGGAGCCGGTGTTCTTTTTTTCTCACCTTTTTTTACATCTGTTACTATATATTGCCCTTTTTCTATTTGCTTTATTATATTATCTACATCTTCTTTAGAATGTAATTCAAATTTTTTTCCTTCTTTACCATAAAAATTTGCTTCAAATGTTTTTTCTGTTTTCGGTTCTAATAACTGTGCTGTTATATTCCAATATTCTTCTGGTATAAACTTTTCTATTTCTTCTTCTCTATCAACTATTAACTTAACCGCTACAGACTGAACTCTACCTGCTGATAACCCTCTTTTAACCTTTTTCCATAGTATTGGACTTATTTTGTATCCTACTATTCTGTCTAATACCCTTCTCGCCTGCTGTGCATCTGTTAGGTCTTTGTCTATTTTTCTCGGACTTTTTATAGATTTTTGTATCGCCTCTTTTGTTATTTCATTAAATGTAACTCTGCACACTTCATCTTCTGGTATTTCCAATATATATGCTAAGTGCCATGCTATTGCTTCTCCTTCACGGTCAGGGTCAGTTGCCAGATACACATATTTTGCATTTTTTGCTTCTTTTTTTAATGTTTTTATTAAAGCTCCCTTTCCTCTTATATTTATATATTCTGGAGTAAAATCATTTTCTATATCTATTGCTAACTTAGATTTTGGCAAATCTCTAATATGTCCCATAGACGCTAATACTTTTACATTGCCACCCAAAAACTTTTTAATTGTAGTTGCTTTTGCTGGTGACTCAACAATAATTAATTTGTCTGCCATTTTTAATTTTATGCCCCCTTTTATTAATCTGGAAAATTTTTCTTGTTACTTATCTATATAATAATAGCCCAATTTTTTCCTTTTGGCAAGTAAATTTTAAATTTGTATTATTTTATTTTTAATTTACTCTTAACATTCATCCTTCCTTTTTGATCTATTTTTATAATTATTTCTCCCTGTAAATCTGTTCTATAAATCCTGCACTTAATGTTTTCTAAATTTTTAATTGTTTGTTGATTTGGATGACCAAAAGTGTTATTTTTTCCAACTCCTATTAATGCTATCTTCGGTTTAACCGCTTTTATAAATTCTGGTATTGACGATGTTTTTGAACCATGATGAGCTACTTTTAATATATCTGCCCTTATTTCTGCTTTTTCTGCTTTTAATATTTGCTGTTCTGCCAACTTCTCAATATCTCCTGTAAATAACATTTTAAAATTATTGTAATTAAACTGTGCTACTATTGAATTATTGTTTAACGGATTTTCTGATAATAGTCTACTTGTTGGGAATAATATTTTAAATTCTGAATATCTTCCAATTTTTATTTTATCCCCTTTCTTTACTTCTATTAACCTAATTTTTTTATGTATCATCAACTTTTTAAATCTTTCATAATTTTCACTATGTTCTGCTTGCTCGGAAATAATTATATTTTTAACCTTCACTTTTTCCATTATAGTAAGTATTCCTCCGCAATGGTCAGTATCAAAATGTGATATTAAAACATAATCAACTTTCAAAATCCTCCTATCTAGCAAATATGGTAAAAGTACTTTTTCGCCCACATCAAAGCTATCACTGCCTCCTCCATCTATTAGCACCGTTTTTTTGTCTGGAGTTATTATTAATGTACTATCCCCTTGTCCTACATCTATAAAAAATATTCTTAATTTTTGTGGAAATATATATATTATAAAATTAATTAGAATTAAAACAATTAACAAACATATTATAATTTTGCATTTATTATTTTTTTTGCTTTTTATGCAATATAGTATAATTGCATAATAGGATATAACATTAAACATGTATGGTGTTACAACTAAAATATTAGAAAATGGTAATTTGGAGCATATCTGTGATATTTTAATTAATATACTTAATATTGGTTTTATAAATATCGCAATAAGCCTTGTTAGTGGTTTTACTGTAATTGATGCTATTATAAATAAGAATCCAGTTATTACAATTATTCCTAAAATTGGAGAAGCCATTATGTTTGAAATTATAAATGTAAAAGATACTGTGTTAAAATGATACATCATAATTGGAATAATTATAATGTTAGCATATATAGAAACTAATGCCATTTGTTTTATATAATTTATTACCTTACTATTTGATTTTTTCTCTTGTATTCTTTTTATAAAAATAATTATCCCAATTGTCCCTCCATATGATAATTGAAATCCCAAATCTAACAAACTATATGGATTAAATATTAGCGTAATTAATGCTGCTACAGAAATATTTGTATATACATCTGATTTTCTATATATTATGCTTGAAAGCAGTGTCAAAATAGCCATTATACAAGCTCTTGTAACAGATGGTGTAAAGTTTGTTATTGCCATAAAAGCAAGTAAAAAAATTATACAAACTATCTTTCCATTTTTCTTTCCAATAATAGAATTTTGTAATACATATGTTAGTCCAAGAATTATGTATGATACATGAGCCCCAGATACAGCAAGCATATGTGATAAATTGCTTGTTTTAAAACTCTCTTGTATGTCTTCACTTAATTTGTCCTTATCGCCCAATAATATTGCTAACAACAAATTGCCTTCTTCATCTGTTAATGTTCCATTTATTGTATCTCTAATATATTTTTGTATATTGTGTATAAAACTACCATTACTTGATTTTAATATTTTAACTTTTTCTAGTTCTACAGTTCCTATAATTTTTTTAGTTTTTAAATATTGCTTATAATTATATCCTTTATAATTTCTTGCTTCTTCTGGCTGTTTAAATTCTCCTTCTATGTATAGTGAATCTCCATATTTTATGCTTGGAATATCTTGTGCCATTTTTATATTTATTAATATTTTTTTATTATTCCTTACAATTTTAGCAGTACAAACTTTTTTATACTCTTTTTCTTGTATGTCTGAGATAATTGTTACCATTTCTTTTATTGGCATATCACTTATTTTGCTATACTTGTTTTCTAAAATACTAACATAACCAATGGATATTATTAAACATATTAAAATCACTATTATCTTTTTATTTTTTGTTATTAATAAAATTATAACAGCTATTGGTATACTTAAAAAAGCTATACTTCCAAAGTATAGCCTCATTATTATTCCTATTATATAGCTTATCGAGGCAACACAAAATAATCTTTTAATATTTATCACTCCTAAAGTGTATGCCCCCTATTTAATTTAAAATATTCTTCTAGCTGCTGTGTATCTGTCATAATATCCACCATCTAGTAAAGTAGAAATTTTAACACAATATCCTGTTCCTGAAGAAGCATGTATAAAATTTCCATCTCCTATATATATTCCAACATGTCCTATACCATCATATGTTGGATAATCCAAGAAAAATACCAAATCTCCTGGTTTCAATTTGCTTTTTAACTCACTTTTATTAATGTTTAACTCTGTTCCATAACGTGATTGTGATGTTGCTCCATGTGGCAACGAAATTCCAAAATGCTTGTACACATACATTGTAAATCCTGAGCAGTCAAAAGAATTTGGTCCAGCTGCTCCATAAACATATGGGCAGTTTAAATATTGTTTTGCATATGCCACAACATCTTCGCCTTTAGTTGAAGATGTTGTTTCTGTATTATCATTTGCTGTTTCTGGTATATTTGTTGTAGTTCTTACTTCTGCACTTCTAGACGTTGTTTCCTTTTTTTGATCTGATACAAGCCTTTTAGCAATATACCCTACATCTTCTGAACTTTTAACCTTATACCAATCTCCTTCTTCTCCTATTAGTATAATTTCTGTATTTAACGCAAGTACCTTTATTATATCACTATCTGTTGTAGCACTTTTTCTCATGTTAACTGCTGTATCATTTACATATGCTGTCTTTTCTTCGTATTTTACATTATTATTTTCTTCATTCTTAATTGTAGTTCCTGCATTATTATTTGCTTGATTATTCTTTGTACTTGTTTCTGTTGATATTATGTCTTTTCTTATCCAACCGCTTATTTGATTTGTTTGTATATATGCCCAAGTAGTTGTTGTATTAATAACCTCTATTTGTGTTCCTTGTTTTAGTGAACCTATATTTTCTGAATAAATAAGTGGTAAAATTTTTATACTTGTATCTTTTAATACTTTATTACTAATTGTTTCTGTTTGTTGTTCATCTGGTTTTTGAGGTTCTTCTGTATTAGTAGTAGTTGGTGTTTCTGCATTAGCTTCCGTTTTTTCAGGTTCTTGCTCTTTTTTTGCATAATCCTTACTTATATATCCTATCATTCCTAAATATTTAACTTTATACCAATTTCCCTCTTCTGCAATTAGTTCACATTTATATCCTGTTTGAAATGCCATTATAACTTCTGAATCTGTAGATGCTTCTCTTCTAAAATTCAAATTATCTGTTGTTACCTCTACTGTTGTTGCTTTTGATATGTTTGTAGTAAAAAACATAGTAAATAATATTATTAGTACCATTAATATAGTCATTTTGAAGATTTTCATATAAAAACTCTCTCTCCTTCAATTATTTTAACACGTATAGTATATAATTAAAAACAAAAAAAGTCAAATGAAAAATAGACTTTTCTAAGATTAAGGGATTGGTTAAACTTAGATTTAAAATTGTTATACAGGCGATTAAAATCGACCCTACATTTTTCTACTTTAGACTAAAGAAAATATTACAAATAAAATTAATTTTATTTGTAATTGAGTCTGAAAAAAGTTGATGAAATTTTAAAATAGTACAAAAAAGCAAGGTGTTGCAATTTCTTGTAACCCTTGCCTTTTCTATATTCCATGGTTTATATTATTCAATAACTTCTGAAACAACACCTGAACCAACTGTTCAAAAATTGTAAACCCTATATTTTTCTAATCTTTTTAAATCAGATTAATTTAAGGCATTTTACAAATACATATACTATATAGTTTTATAAAGTTTCTAAACTGAGTAGATAAAAAGTAGATAAATGCTATTGTAATTATTTTCCATATATTTGTTTTCCATTTACTAATCCAATCATATATACTTTCTTAGTTAATATAATATTATTTTCTATCGTTTCTAATTCTTCTTTACTAAATAATTTTTCATTTTCTTTAATTCTTTCTTTTACTATTTCTTCTAACTCCATTTAAATTCTCCTCTCTTGGGAGAAACGCGTTTCTTTTATTGATTAATATTATATAAGCGCTGTCGAAAAATGTCAAACAAAATCGTTCGACAAAATACTACTCTCTCTAAAACTGTATATAATCAAAAAGTCCTTATTTTTCAAGGATTTCAAGCTTTGGGATATGGAGCTGGGAGTTCCATATTTTCTTTTTTGTATAAACATACTAAAATAGATTAATAATAACTGTAGGAGTAATTTTATGTATGTTTTTGTAATTAAGCTTTTGCGAAGAAGCAAAAATATAACTTTATATAAATTAAGTCAGATCACGGGAATTTCGAGAACTTATTTAAGAGAACTGGAAAACAATAATGTATTTAATCCAACAATGAAGATTCTTGATAAAATTGCAAATGCTTTAGATGTTACAATAAAAGACTTATTTTATTATGATAATGATGTGAATAAATTGAAAGAAGAAATGTACCACAGAATTGAAGTTTTTGGATTGGATAGCAAGGAGGTGTACGAAATATCACAGATTATTGATTTGTTATTAAATGTTGAGGGGACTTTTAAGTAATAAAAAAAGACTATTGCTAGTCTTTCCTCTTATTCCGGACATATTCTATGATTTCTATCTAACCAACACAAGAAAAATATTGAATTACTTCTAAAACCAACTACTCTTGCTCTTTGGTTTATTCTCATTTCATAAAAAGTAATATCCTTACTTAATTTTGTCTTTATATTGTTATTTGGTAAGCCTTGAGCATTATCTATGCTTTTTAATCTTAGCCCTGCGTGATTCTTTATATCTTTCCAAGTTAATTGATTTATTTTATCTATAAAATTGGAAAAACAAGTTAATTCGTCACTACTCCATTCGCTAAAACATTCAAAGTTTTTATCAAAATATTTTAGTGCTATATATGCTTGCTTATTATCTGAGCTTTCTCCATTATTTGCTAAACCCATTATTTCTTTTTCTATCTTTATTTTATCTTCGTTGTTTATTTTGGTATTTGCATTTATCTTTTTCATTGTTCAGCCTGCATCAATGTATAATATTGTTTCATTGTTTTTAATGATATAACTTGCTCACATCTTGCTTCTAATGGTAAACCCCCTCTTGCCTCAATCCAGGGTTTTTCAGAATGGGTTAACATTTCTAAATATTTAGCTTGATATATTCCATAAGTTTTCATAACTTCTTCTAATACATCTTCATACTCTTTACTTATAATTGGACATTGTTCTGGTTTAGGTATCTCATTATGTCCGTGTATAGAGTATTTCTCATATACCTCTGGTACTACAGGCCCATGCGTCCAGGCTTGTATTTCTTCTTTGAACATAGGTTTATCTAAAAGAACTAAGCTCCATGCTTGTGCATAATATAATAATTTTTGTAACTTTAAATGTGTTATACTATCTCCTGAGTCTCTATCTACAGCACATAAAAACCATTTAGCAATATCTTGTGCACTATACATATTTTTCACCCCTCTATTATTATATACATATTATAAAAAAATAAAACTGTCAATAAATTTAACAATATTGTAATCTGAATATAACACAATTGTAATAATGTTATATTCAGATTATACATTATGTATACGTTTTTGTCAATACGTACAAACATTTTTTTGTTTTTATTATTATATTCAATTTCATTAAAAATATTTATAAATGTCGAAAAATAAGCAAAAAATCGACGCGTCACAATCGTTTTTAAGCCTTTTTTATTTTGAATTAGACTAATTATATTGCTGCAAAATGGCAAAAAAAATAGCTAGACAACTTAATGTCTAGCCTTTTTCTATATTAATCTATTAACGGTATTTATTCCTACAATTCCGTCAACATCTATACCACAATTTGCTTGGAACTCTTTTACTTTTTTCTCGCTTTCGTTTCCATATCTACCGTCCACTCCAAATTCATTTAGACTATATCCTTTTGCAATTAGTCTTTCTTGAACCCATCTAGCAAATTCACTAACACTAAAATTTCTTACCATATTATTGTTTACTGCTCTTGTTGTTAGCGGTCCTATTATTCCATCTACATCTAAGCCACAATTGTAATCTTTATTTAATGCTCTTTGTAAAGATTTTACTATTTCTTCTTTTGAATTATTTGGAGAACCAACTTTGCCACTCCTTATTTCGTCCATTGGGAAATTATTCCCTGGACATTCTGAGTTGTCTATATCTCTATGCCCTACTACTTTAGATATATTATACTTTTCTTTTAGATATGCAATTAATTCTTGCCCTGCTTTTAATTGAGGTTGTCCCATTTCTTCCTTTGAAAAGTTTCCTTCAAAACAAATACCTATTGAATTGTAGTTTGCTCCTACCGCATGTGCACCTACTGTATTCTCTGGACGTCCTCTATATATAGAACCGTCTTTTCTAACATAAAAATGATACCCAATTCCTGCCCAACCTTTTGTATTTTTATGATAATTATGTATTACTTCTACACTTTGTAAAACAGTTACTCCACTGTGATGACACACGATTTGCTCTGTTGTATTTCTTATGTCCATTGCACCAAACTTAAAATTATTTTCTATTATTTTCATTATTTTCCCTCCTTGTTTATAGTTTTAACAGCTTTTTGTCCTAATAGATATGTAGATATAACTCCGTTTATTACTGCTATAACTCCTGTTATCTGCGCGCAATATGGTATTGTTATACCTTCAACTGCATTGATACCTAAAAGTAATGCACTTATTATTGTTAATGCGTTTAATACATACTTAGATAATTTTTTTACCTTTTCCATTTATCTTTCCCTCCTTTCATTTTCCAAAATTGATATTCTTGTTTCGTGGTTATTAAGCTGATTATGTATCTTGGTTCTATCTTCTTGGCCTTTATGCATTTGGTCCGATAGAACCTGAATTGTAACATTTAATTTTGTTATTGTATTGTTTAGTTTTACAATTACCGTAAATATCGGAATCATCGTTGTTATAAAACCCATAATTAGCATTATTGTGTTATCTTGCATCTTCTCACCTCCACTATCTTTTAAATTCTCAAAAAGTCTCTTCTTATTGCGTAGTTGTTCCTTCATGACCTCGCCATGCTGACCACGTTGAACCATTATTGGTTGAAAATCTCATATAAGTAAAATAAGAAATTACCTCTTGACCCTGCACTGAGATTTTATGAGAAAGATGAAGTTCTTGCATTATATACATTCCTGCATTTTTAACTTCTAATAATATATCGAAAAAAGGAAAACCGTCAGCATGATCAAATGGGTAGTTTCTCGATTTCAAAAAATTAGTTGCTGTTGATTGAGCATATATTCCACTTATTTTTTTTGTGTTTAAATTATCTGTGCCTAATTCTCCAGAAGAAGATAAGCTATCCCATTTTGCCGTACCATCGCTTTGCCATTTTAACACTTGACCACTACTTCCACCACTAGGAACGTGTTTATTTCCACTCGTGTTAGGGTGGATATATTTATTGGCTTGTGCTTCTACTCCTGCTAATTTTGCCTTTTCTGTTGTTGAATAATCATTGCTTGATAATCCCTTTCCTGTTTCTATGCCTTGTATGCCTAAGTCTGCTAAAGACTTATTTCCTTGCAGTGTAATGCCTGCAATTTGTGGCTTATTGGATAAGTCCTCGTAATTGTTTGCTGATGTTTCTCCGCCGCTACCTAATTGTGCATTAATTGTTCCATCTGTATCTATTGTTATATTAGCCCCTGCTTTTACCCCACCTAGAGTTGTGCTTGTTGGAGCAGGCAAAACATAATTATTTAAGCCGTCTAATTTATTTTTAAGTTCTGTTGTAAAAGCTTCTTGTGTCTGATCTAAAATACTTTTATTTGCATGCTCGTGTAAATCTTCTTTTTTAGCGTATATTTCGTTCATTTCTTCGTTTGTATAGTATTTTATTTTTAATTTTCCTGTACAGCTTATGTGATTTGTACCTTTATACAAAATCATATTCTTAATCTTCTCACGCGCTTCTTTTTGGCCATCTGTGTAAGGTACTATTTTTTCAACTGGCTTTGAATTATTTGTCATCATTATATATTCAAATGTAACAGGAGTTCCTGCAGAGTATTGTTCTGCTAAATATGTTTTAAATTCTTCTACTGTTGAAAATCTTGGGTCTGAAATAACTACCATAGCTGAACCCGATAAGTAAATTCCTGTTTTCACATCAAAAGATGAAGAAATTATTCCTTGATAATGTGTACAAACTCCTGAATATGACCACGGACTAATAGAAAGCTTAAATGTTTTTGTTTTATTTAAATATAAGTTCCAATTTTCTGTTCCAGTTAGTACAACTTGCTTCCTTACGTGATGTATTCCGTCATCTGCCAAATAAGAGCCTTCCATCAGTTTTTGCCCTTCTGATAGAGGGAAGCATTCTGTTTGTTGTTTATAGGGTTCGTAAGCTTTCGCTACTGTGCCTTTGTTTATTCCAATTTTTATTTTATAGTTATTGTATGTGCTTCCTTTTCCCCCTAAATATATAGCTATTAACGATGTGGAGCTAGTTTGTATTGCTATGGCTGGAGTTCCTATACCATACCATAGTTCTCTTACAGTTTTGTTATAAGAACCTATATATGGAGTGAATGTCGATGAACCACCACTAATAATTGATTGTATTGTGCAATCTTTAATGTCCTCTAATTGAGCAACTCTCTCGCTAATATAATTGTTTACTAGAGTCTCTAGTGATATTGCTGCTTTTAATCCATTTGTTAATTTGACTGCTGGATAGTTGCCAGAAACAGTTCCATTTATCGTTATTGTTTCTCCATCTGATGTCAAGGTAACACCGTTTAAAGTAACTGTTCCCTTAGATAGCTCTAAAACGTTACTTCCAACATCCTTAAATTCAAGCGAATTATATGGCACATACAGTTTATATTCTTCACCTTTGGTAATTTGTGGATATATTGTTACATTGTCTAATACCGCATCTTTATATACTCTAATATACATACCAGCTTTTGTTTCTTCTACTGTTTCTATTAAAGAAGAGTTATATGTCATAGCATTATTTTTTAAATAAAATACCTGCGTTGTATATTTTCCGCTCTCATAACTTGATAACATTCTGTATTTTGAATTTGCTTTCAACAATACTGTCCTTGTATTCGTAGTAGTATTTACGTTAATTGGGTATGTTGTTTCTGCTGTTGCAGTTCCATTCATTGTTATTGAACCGTCTTTGTTTTTTATAAACGTTACTCCATTTATTGTTCTTGTTGTATTCAAAGAAGGACAAATATTTTCTCCCTCCAAATTCTCTATTTCGCTTAGATAATCTGGGCTAGGGCTTGCTCCATATTGTTCATATGTGTCATCAGCTATTGTTGCTTCTCGTAACATTGGTTTAAATAATAAATTATTTATCGTTAAGCCTTTCTGAATAAATATAGCTATTTGAACGCTTGTTGTAGTATCTATTGTAAATTCTCTACTGCCATTGCCAATATCTATAGAACCTAAAATACTATAACTACCTGTCTCTTGGATAGCTAATCTATAAGTATTACTAGCACCACCACTCGGACAGCCGTTCAGAATATATGTTCCTGGGCTTAAATCATATCTATTGATAACCAAACTGCTGTTAGCAGAGGTATCATTTGTACCATCTACTAAAACTGTTCCATCGCTATTCACAGTAAATGTTATTCCGTTTGATATTTTTGTCGTCGCAGTATTATCAAGTAAGTTCTTCCCACTCCTCGTTGCCTGTTGGCTCTCGCCCTCTATTCTTACTTCTATTGCTGGTAAGTTCGCACTCTCTATACTTATATTCTTTCCTTCTTCTTCTTTTATTAAATCTACTAATTCGCCTTTGTCTCCTTTATCTCCCTTAAGACTTTCAAGCCATTTTTTCTCAGTTCCTTCAAAACCGTTTTTCACCGCTATTTGATATGCACTATCGCCTTTTGTTCCTTCAATTATCCTGTCAATTTTCTTTTTGTACTCATTAGTGAAATCGTTTGTTGATAGGTCTTTCCCTGAAATTTTATCAACTTTGTTATATATTTTTTCATCTATAATATCATTATTAGTATTGGCAACATCTACATCATAATTTTCTGTTTTTAGTGGTTTCTTTAAATTATAATGTTCTGTATAATCTGACATTTATATTCCCCTCCTCCAAGTTCCATTTATATTGGCCCAAACAACTCCTTGTTTCCATATTCCATTTATATTAGTCCAAATTTTTCCTCGTTTCCATATTCCATTTATATTAGTCTTTATTGTTTTTTGATTTCCTTTCAATGTACAGACAATACTTTTTTTATCTGTATAGTTAGAGTTGTTGTTCGTTATAACTTTAAAAGTAATAGAAACACTATTATTATTGTTATATTTTTTATATATTGAATCCAACTGTGAATCATTAAATTGTATTGTATTGTTTCCACTTACTAAATTTTGATTTAATATTTCTGTTGTATCTATTGATACTTTTAAACTAGTTGATGAATTAGACGGATTTGTAATATTTAAATTAACATTATCCCCATGTTTAAAATCATTTATTGTATTTATTTTAGCAATTTGAAAGGTAGTCCCTGTTACATCTAAATCTGCGTCTTTATTAGTGTTTCCTGATGTATTCCTTGCTTTAAAATTGATGGTATAACTTGTATTAGGATTTAAACTATTAATCGTAAATTCTCCGCTCTTGTTATTGCTTGCGATTTGGATATATTCACTTTGGTTTGATAATTTATAATATATTTTATTTGCACTTTCGTTTAAATCATATTTGAATGTTAAACTATCTAGGCTTCTATCTTTTAATGCTAATGATGTGATTTGTGGAGTTTTTAATAGTACAGGGATATTAACTGAGGTATTCCCTGTTAGAGTTCCATATGATGGCGTCGTATAAAAACTATATGATGCTGAAACTTTTTTTCCACTTGCATTGCTAATAGTTACTCTCTTTGAAAATACTGTTGTAGTTGTATTTTCTGGTAATGTATATGAACTTGTATATTTTACTCCATCTATGTAAAAAGTTCCCTCTTGTGTATATCCTTGCCATGATTCTCCACTGGTTTTTGCAGTTACCTTGTACTCTACTACAGCTGTGTTATTGCTTGCATTTGTGCTTATTACTGAAAGATTTTGATTGGCTACAACTGCCATGTATTACACCTCCCTCTTAAAAATATTGAATATATATATCACCACTGCTTCCGCCACTTGGTATCCCTGTTCCTTTTGATATATTTTTTTGTTTATCATCTATAGCTTGTTTAAGTTTTTTACCTTGTGCAGCACTTAATGCATTTGTTGTTGATGAACTGGTTAATACATTTTCTACTACAGTCTTATTAGCACCTGATGCAATCCCGTCTAACTTATTTTTGTACTCATCTGTAAAATCATTTTTTGATGTCCTACCATTTTTGTCTTGAAATGTACCTGTAATAGTTACGTTTTCTTGATCTTTTCTTACAAGACTTTCAGTAACAGTATCTATATAATCCTGAAATCTTTGATATAACTCTTCTCCATCAACTGTGATTAGTGAGTTGACTATTCCGCAAAGTGTCTTATCTAATCTTTTGTCAACAACATCGCTAGCGTCTATATTAGAAGTACTTTTTACCGTTACTTCTGCTAAACAAATTTCATAAACATTGTCATCCCTTTGTAATGAAGCTGGGGTTGTTCCATTCCCTGTTTTTACATAAAGTTGTGTTTCTCTTACTGCTAGAGTTTTATCTAGTTTTACAATTACTCTATCAATGCGATTTCCTGATGTAGGTCTTTCTAATGTAAATGTTTTATCTTCTTCACACTCAAAATCTGCTCCTTCTATTATTCCTGCTCCTGCGTTTACTTTTATATTAAGTCCTCCTGCTGCTGAAACCTTCATCCCATTTTCTGCATAGTTTTTATATTTTCCATAGTAAACTCCGTTGCTTAAAAATTTAGCAAAATATTTTCTAAATATTTCTGCTTCATACAATCTATCTGGTTCCATTTTTCCACTTTCAGAATTTAATACATCCATTGAATCGAATGGAAAACTTTTTAATTTTATTTCTCCTGACATCTTCTTTCCTTTCTATAAAAACAAGACCTAATTTAATTTATAGGTCTTGTAATTATTCTTTTTATTTCTTCACCTAAGGTTGGTACTTTATCTCCAAAACCTAGCTCTATAGTTTTATTATTTCTTTCATATATTTCTTTTGCTTGAATTACACGTTTATCTTCATATATTCCATCACTTTCAAGTGTTACTAAATCTCCCAAAAAGAAATCTTTTTCCCATTCCATATTAGGAATTTGATATACTTTTCCTTCTATACTTTGAATTATTTTATATATATCAAGTTTCTTTTGTCCTTCCGTTTTTAGTTCGTCTGCATCTTCTATATTATTTAGATCTATCAAAACTTCTCTTCTATCAAAACCTGTTGCAGTTCCTAAAACAGTTATAAGTCTATCCTCGTTTTCTCCTTTACCTGCTACATATCCTACATTTTTGTAATTAGAATTATCATCTGTTGTCCTTCCTTCAAGTAAATTCTTCTTTTTTTCACTAAATATAATATAAGGATGTTTTATTGTTCCTTGTAATTGTTCGTGCGTATAAGCTTGTAATTGTTCATGCGTAAAATCTTTTAAAAATTCGTGTGTATTTGGATTTTCTACTTGATTTATTGTTCTATCTGTACCTTTTAAGCTATCAAAATAAATACATTTTTCAGTTCTGCTTAAATAACCATACCAACCTAGGCCAGTGTCTTCGCTTATATGTTTTAATTCATCGTGTAGGTTTGTTAATCTTGCTTGCCATACTGTCTTGATTCCTCTATTTTGTGAAGGAGCTATCTTAATCCAAGAAATATCTCTTTCTGGTGTTCTAATATTATCGTAATAACTTTCTACTAAGTGTTTCTTCAAATAATGTTTTTGTATATTCTCTGCATAATCTTCTGGCACCCTGTCATATCCATTTGTAGCAACTATTCTTCTTTTGGTAATACCTTTTATGCAAGTTCCTGTTACTTTCATTATTTTACTATTTTTTTCGGTTGACACAACTACCTTATCAATTAAGAGAATCTTATCATCTCTCTTGTTAACTATCAGCATATTATCTTTTTTTAGTTTGTTAGTATTCGCCTTATTTTTATTAATAGTTAACTCAAATGTTCCACTTTCATAATAATTCCATATGCAAATTAAACTTTCAAAATTAGTAATAATCCCTAAAAGTTCAAAATTAGTGTTTATTATCTCTATACAATTCATATTAAACACCTACATACTTATTAGTATAGGCCTTTATTGTTACTTTATCTTTTGCTCCCTCTATATCTGAACTATACTCTATTAAGTTCTTTCCTATTATTAATTTAAAGAATGTAGAAGTCAAATCTATTTCGTTGTAAACATCTTTTGTCTCATTTGGTGTTATAAGATTAACGGTTTCTTTACCTTCCCTTGTATCTATTACTAATTTTTCTTTTTCTCCAATTTCCATATTAAGCTGTATATATTCGCCTGTAGTTTTATTTGTTATTTTTGGATTTTTAGCTGGTCCAACATATTCTATTTGGACTGGTGCTTCAACATCTCCAATATTGTCAATTTCTTTGTAAAAACTTACATTAGAAAATGTAGTTGCAAGTTTAAGAGGAAATTCTAATCCTCCTGAAACAGACTTTATATCAATGTCTTGTCCTTTTTCATCTAGCCAATAAGGATCTTGACAATAAAAAGAGATAGTTGCAGTATCATGATTGTTTTTTCTATCATTGAACTCTGCACTATCTTCAACCTTTCCATAAATTCTATATTTTTTATAATCGTTTATATAATAGATTAACAACTCTCCCCTTTTATTCGTTTGATAATTATATGTTTTAGGGTTTATTACTCTCATTATTTTACGTCTTAATTCATATAGTTTTAATCTGCTTTTGGTTCTAATTGTTACATTTAATTTGATAACTCTTGCATTTAGTAGGCTATCTTCACTATTACACCCATCTTGATTCACTCCTTGACTTTTTTGTGAAGTTGCCCCGTGGATGTCCTAGACCTTCTATATGACTTAAAAGTACATCTTCTTCTAGATTTCCTACACTATCAAATATTATACTTTCATTTAAAGCTAAATTAATTACTTCTAATTTTTGCATTCTATCACCTACATTCCTGCTAAACTAGATGCTAATTGTTCATCTATATTCCTTAATTTTCTGTATGTTTCGCTTGGCATCTCTGGATTTTGTTCAATATTATTAGTCTGGTATACATTAATTGTTTGAGTTTGAGGTTTATTAGCACCTGCTTCATATCTATACATTCCTGATGTCCATTCTTTTATTTTGTTTTCTATCCCTGCATTTATTGTGTCTTGTACTCTTTGTATCATATTTTGTATCTTATTTGTTATTCCTTCGTTAATTCCTTGAGCTAATTTTTCGCCCAATGTTTGTCCCGTAATTTCATAAGCATCTCCATAACTTTTTAGTAAACTTAGAATTTTATCTTGGTTTTGCTCCACATTTAACAGCATTTTCTCTGCTGTTTCTTGTGCTTTGTCTATTTGCTTACTATAATAATCTTCTAAATCATCTAATTGCTTATTATAAAGCTCTTTTTGTCTGTCTGTTTCATCTTCAATAGCTTGTGTTTTGTCGTCTTGTTCTTTTTGCAATAATTCCTTTTGTGCATTTAAAGCCTCTTTTTTGTCTTCTAATGTTCTGTTATTTAATGTCTTTTGATATTCAACTACCAACTTATCTAATTCTTTTTGATAATTAGCTTTTGTTGTTGCATCATGTTCATAATCTATTAATTGTTGAAGTCTGTTTTTCTTTCTTTCATACTCTGCATCTTCTTCATCTCTTGTTTTTTGTTGTTCTGCTTTATCTAATGCCTCTAATTCTCTTTCTATCGCTTCTATTTTAGCGTCATACTCTGCATTAATAGCATTAATTCGAATTTCTTTTAATTTTTCTACTTCTTCAATTTGTGCATCTATAAATGCTTTGTCTTTTTCTTGCATTTTCTCTAATTGCTTTGTAATAGCATTAGTTAGTTGAGTTACTGTATTGTCTATTTGTTCTACTCTTAAGTCTCTTTTTTGTTGTTCATAGTCACGAATAGTACTTAATTCTTCTCTGTATATTTCTTTTCTTTCATCTAATGACAATCTTTCATCTTTCATTATCTGATTTAAATAATTTTTATGCATTTGTATTATTTTATTATAATCTGCTGTTTGCTCATTAATATCATAAGCTGCACCATGCATATTTTTTTGTTTTTGAATATATGCTTCGTAATCTTCTGTTTGTTGATCTAATAAGTCTTTTTCCTTTTGTGCCAATTCTTTATTTAAATCATATATCTTTTCTCTTAATTCCATTCGTTCATCTGCTGTTTTAGTATAATTCTTTAATGCATATTGATACATACTTATTTCTTGTTGTAGGCTTATCTGATCCATTGCCTTTTTATGTTCTATTTCTTTTTTGTAATTATCTAAACGTTTATTAGAATAAGAACTGCCACCAGAACTTCTTCTAGGTGTACTTATAGATGTAGGAGTGACACTAGGTGTTGTTTCTGGTGTGTATCCTGCCATTGCTTGTAATAGAGCTAAAACAGATTGAAGTTTTGGAGCTAGTTGTTCATAAGATATTCCAATGTTTTGAGCAACTTGTTTTTGAACGCTTTCACTCTGTAAAGCAGTTTCTAGCATTGAAATATACGCGTTTATGGTGTTTTGAGAACCCTTCCATGCCTCATCTGCTTTTAACTGTTCTGCATCAATAAACCTTTGAGCTTGCTTTATTATTACACCTTCAGCATTTGCTGCCTCTGGATATGCTTTTGTTAATGCTTTGACAGCATCCTGATATTCACTAGTAGATGTCTCGCCTTTTTTTACAGTATTTAAATAATTTTGCATTTGATTAGCACTGACTTTTAATTGTGCTGCTTCTTTTTGTTTTGTTTTTGCACTTTTTATATCTAATGCCTTACTTATATTTTTAACTACATTTGCTTCTTCTAGATAGTCCGTACATTCTTTTAACCTACTTTTTAATTCTTCAATAGAATTTCCATAATTTCCATTATTTTTTTGTGCTTCTTTAAATGCCTTTTCAGCACTTTTTATTTCTTGTTTCAACTCGTATGCAGATTTCTTTAGTTTTATAGTTCCGTCTTCGCAATACTCTATTTCGTTTGAAAATTCTGTCCAATAACTCCCTTTAGAAGATCCTGACAATTCATTGTATTCTTTTTGTGCATCTCCTATTTTATTATATAATTCTATTTGCTCTTCTATTGCTTTCTTATCCTTTTCTAAACTTGCAATATTTTTATCTGTATATTCAAACGTTCCATTTTTTACTTCATTATATCTTCTTGTAATTTCTTCTAATTTTGCTGTTGCCTCTTCATTTTCTTGTATTGCTGTCGTTAATGCAGTTATACCTGCAATTACTGCTGAAAATACTAACATTCCTGTCATCGTACTTTTTAAAGTAGCAGATGATACATTTAAAGCATCTATTGCTTTTTTATATAATTGCACTCCTTTAATTCCTATAGTAAACAGAGTTCCTAAACTTAACATTGCAACTCCAAAGGTTGTTATTCCTATTGTCGCAGTTTGATTTGTAGAAATTATATCTCCTATATTAGTAATTATTTTTGTTTTAAATTCTTCAAATTTTATTAATAAAGGCTCTATTGATTCTATATATGCCACTTGTGTTTCTCTCATTGCTTGACTATATTGTCCTTGTTTTCCTGCTAAACTATCAAGATAACTCTCCATTGCTCCTGCAAATGGTTCTGCCGCATACATAGTTCTATTTAAATAGGCTTGATTCTTTTCTGCCTCTGTTAACTGACTTGCTGTCTTTCCTATTGATTTAGCATAATTATCCAACATTACAGATAAATTTTCAGTAACACCTGCGCTATCTGATAATGTAGATAATCCTTGCCTATAACCTTCTGATGCAACTCTCACTGCTTCTGATACTGTATAATTTGCATTTCTATTTCTTATTGCCGAATTTGTTAATGATTCTATCATTTTTTCTGTATCTTTAGCTGAATATCCCATCAATGTAAAGTTTTTTATAGTTGTTGCCAAATCTGTTTTTGTCATTATCCCTTCGTATTTTTCCATAATATCCGATAAATCTGATATGCTTTCGCCCGTATAATCAGAAACATTTTGAAGTGATGACATTGCTTGTTCATGTGCTTTATATTCTTCTGTTGCAGATTTTATACTACTAATTATTCCAGCAAGTGCAATACCTGCAGTAGCTGCAACAGCCACCCAACTACTTTCTAAATTTTTATTAGAATTTTCTATACTCTTATTTTCATTTTCTATTTCTCGTAACTTTTTTTTGGCTATTTCTAGTCCTTTTTCTAAAGCTTCTGTCTTTATTTTTAAATCAATTACTAGTTGTCCTACTTGAGTTTCTTTTGCCATTTTTTCACTTCCTTTTGAGTATAAAAAAACACCTACTTATGTAAGTGTCTTTTTATTTATTTTAAATTGTAGCTTCTTTTATTGATGTTATTTGTTTACCAGCTACATATACCCATATTTTTTTATTTTCAAGTTTAATTGTTATACTATTGAAATTATTCATTATTTCAAAGTTGTTTATCATTTCATAATTATCCCAATTATATTCTTTTAAATTATCCACTGTTAAATCTTGGTCTGATATAACTTCATACATTTGATTTGCCTTATCATATTTCTTTGCCTTCATAGTTTCCGCAAAAATTATTGCAACCATTGCATTATTTTTACAATATTTTGCAATCTCATCTTTGCTCGCAATATCTGATTCTCCCCAATATAACAATTGAATATCAGAAACTTCTTGACCTTTTTTTATTTTTTCCTCGATTACTTGTGGATTTATTAAATCTGTTACTACTTCATAGCTCTCTATTTTCCAACCTAGCAATGTGTTTTTCATTACAACATTCATATTCGTACTTTCTATCTCATTTTCTAATATAACAGATGTTGCATTTTTTTTATTCTCAGAAAATTCAAAACTTAAACTACTTGGTTTTATATTTGATAATATATCTAATTTTTCTAAATTTCCAGCACAAAGTTTTTTTGCTTCTTCATATTCCTTAGTTTCAATCAAGTACATAAACCTACTAAGAGTTTCTTCTGATGTTAATTTATTTCTGAGTGTAAATATATATATACCTGTAACAATTAGAATTATAACAAATATTCCTACCCATAATTTCCAACTTTTCAACTTTTTCTTCATCTGATATCCCCTCCTAATGTAATGATAACATATATCAAATGTCGAAGTCTGTCGAACCTTGTCATATTATTAAAAATCTTCTGCCCCAACTTCTTGTTCATCTTTATCTTCGACCTTGTTTAATTCTGCATATTCTTGCATAATTATAGGGATTTCGTCTGGATAATAATCTTCTAAAAATTCTCTTTTACTTATACCTATCTTTATGCAGATGGCAATTGTTTTTTGAAGCCAATTAGAGTTGTGATCTTGTTCAATATTGGCTTCATTTGGTCGAAAAAACTTTCTAGTTCATTTACTTTCCAAAACTCTTGTATAACATCTAGTAATTCTTTAGGTGTAAGTTGATTTTCCAATATATCTCTATCTACTTCCATTAATTTAGATAAAAATTCAAATGTAAAATTTGGTATAACTATAAGTAATCTTGTTATTAATGTCATAATATTTTCTATTGTAAACATTTCTGATAATTTAAAATCTTGTCCATTGTCAGATAACTCTTTTATAAAGTCCTCTGGCAAATCCTTTAAAGTCTGTAGAGCCTCAAAATATTTGCCACAAGGCTTTTTTTCAATCTCTACACCATGTATTCTTTTTACTTTTGGTAAACTTTTTGTTTCATTACTTTTTGTCATTTCATTTTCCTCCTAAATAAGTTAGGGAGAGTATTTCTACCCTCCGTTTTGTACTGGTTCTGTTGTTGGTACAGTAGGTATTGTATTTAACCAAGTTAGGTCACTTGAGCCTGTACTATCTTTATACACTCTGACTTTTGCATCAGATAATAAAGCTCTCTTATAGAATGTTCCACTTATTGTTAATGTTGCAACTTGTGTTCCATTGTCTTGAGTTTGTAAATCTTGTTTTACTTTCTTAAATTTAGCTCTATAATATCTAAACATTCTATAGTTCCCGTCTTTTCTTTTAGCTTTAAATGTCATTGCGTAATCTTTACTTTGATTATCTGGACCCCAAGAATATTCTTTTGACTGTGCATCATAAGTTCCACCTTCAAATATTGACATTAATTCTAAATCTGCTTCTGGAATTTCTAATTCAAAATCTTCTCCATCAAATATTTCTTCATCATCATATATCTCGTCGTCTGCATAGATTGGATCATTTGATGTTTGAATATCTCTTGTTAGTTTTTGTGCATAAGGTATATCTACAGCTTCTCCTACTTTATAATTTGTTTCTGTATTCTCTAATAATTCAAATACTTTAATTCCGCTTAAACCTCTTAATGCTTTTTTTGGCATAATTAACGCCCTCCTTTTATAAAATTTCTTTTTTCTCAAAACGCATTGTTTTGTGATATATTTTTGTTTCCTGTTCAAATAAATCCATAGCTAATGTTCTTTCAAATTCTAAATCTTCCATTTTTTCATTTACTTCAATAGCTAACTTAGAACATTTACTTGAACTTTTAGCCCATATGTCTACTTGAATAGAAATATTACTGCTATATTCTTCATCATCTGCTTTACTGGACATTGAATTGTCCATTTCATAATAAGAAATAGCAGGTTTTTTGTCTAATTCACTCCACTTTTGTGGATAAAAATAAGAAATCTCAACATCTGAGATTTCTTCTAATTTTTTTAATATTTGTGGTTTCAAATTCTTCATTATTTACCACCTAGCTTTCTAATTTCTTGACTTACTGATTTAATTACTTCCTGTTCTACTTCTCCGGTATTCTTTGCGTGCAAATATGCAGGGGTTAAATATGGTTGTGCAGCTTGTCCTTTCCAGTCAGCTTTATAAGATATTCCGTTCGGGCCTATCTATATTGCTTTCTGTTCCTCTTTGACCTGTTCCAAATTCAACGTAAGGTGCGTGTCCAGCATTTGTAAAAACTTGTGCCTCTGCTCCTTCTTGTGTAGTTTGAGACTTAGTTTTTATAGAGTTTCTAAGTTGACCAGTTTTAACAGGTGCTAAATATTTAGCATTTTTTTGTATCTTCTTTGCTCCTCTTTCAAGCCCTTTTCTACAACTTTCTTTTGCATTTCCACCTAATTCAGATAGAGTTGCAAGTAATTCATCTAATCCTTCTATACTAGCCATATTATCCCTCCACTAAAAGAGTTATATGGCTGTCAGAAGGCACTAAACTTTTTATGGTATATTCTTTATTGTCATATATTAAAATATTGCCTATTTCAGCTCTTGTTTTGCTACAGGTAACTATCGCATTAGCTTCTATTTTTTTGCCATACTCTTGTTGAATATACTCTCTTGTAGAAAATTGAAAATTGCCTTTAAAACTATCTAGTTTATCTAGTTTTCCATTTCTTATTATAGAACCTTCATCATCTTTTATTGTTCCAGATGTCCATATCTCTATCTCTTTGTCATAAAATGTATCAGCTATTGTTTGTTCGAATATTTCAGGTATTTGCATAATTACCACTCTACCTTTCTATATTTGACTAAAGTAGCCATATTTCTATCCAGAAATTCATCTACATTTTTAGACATAGAGTTTACTCCACCCACAACTTGAAAGCTTACAGTTTGTCCATTATCAGAAGCACTAGAAACTTGTTTTTTACCTTCTCCAACACCTTCTTTATTAAGATTATATTGTTCAATTAAAAACTCTTGTATAAGTGAATTTAATCGTTCTGGTATAGTTTCTATATGGCATCTATCTAATATCTTATCTGATATATTCTTTTCGCAGAACTTTAAGTAACTATCTAACTTATCATCCGTAATATTTAATATTTGTTTAACTTCTTTCACATTATCTATCATGTTTATACCTCAAAAGGAGCTATTTCTAGCTCCCTCTTTCTAATCAGCTTTAACAGTTAATGTTGTTGTTCCTACTCTTTTAGCTTTATTGTCAGAATCTACTTCAACAATTACTATTTTTTGTCCTGCAGTTCCTGAAATTTCATCTGTTCCATTCCAATTTGTATATCCTGATGTACAAACATCACCATATTTTGGCATAGTTGGATTAGCAGCTACTTTATATTTGTAACTATTTCCTTCTGCTTTAGCAGGTTCAACAGTAATTGCTGTTTTCCCTGTTGTTGTTCCTGCTGCAGACTCTACAGTTAATTCTCCTAGAGAACCTTTTGGAACTACAGCACAGAAAGCTTCATCCTTAATTGGTAAATATGCTAATCTCATTGTTGCTTTAATACCAATTAAGTCTTGTTCTGCTAATGAAATTGGTTTTCCATCTTTATCCACAGTACCTTCTAAAGTAGCTTCTTTTAATATTTCATATTCTAAACTATCTCTAATACCAACTAAAGATTTATCCCAATCTGCACCAACTAATTCAGCTTTAGTTTTATCCCAAGCTCCATTTCTTGAAAATTCTATTGGTTGTGAATATAGTTCTTTTCCATTTACTCCATCAACAAATAATTGATTTCCATTTCCATCTCTTAATTTTCTTAAAGAGTTTTTAATACCGATTTTTGCTGCAAAACCATTTACATCATAACCAGCATCTTCAACTGTTGCCATTGCATCAGCAACATCTAAATCTAGTTTTCCTTCTCCGTTTGTTCCTATTTCTATTTTATTTCCTGCTTTTTCAACGCATTTCATAATATTTCTTTCAAATGGTGAGTTTGTTCCAAATATAGCTGCAGCATCTATAGCTTTATAAAATGCTTCTGCTATACTTTCTTTTAATTCACTAAATACATCTATTGTTGTATCATTTAGTTTTTCTTTTGTTACTGGTATAATAACTGCTAGTTTTTTAGCCTTTAATTCTGGATAAATCCAACCAGCTTTAGAAGTTTTTATTCTTTCTCCTTCTCCTACCCAATATGCTCCAGCTCCTTCTGTCATTACTGGTATTTTTTTAGTATCACTTTCCATTTGAGATACTTTAGATAATCTTAATATGCTAGAACCTCTAGCTACATCTTTCATTATTTCTGTTGCTTGTTCTACAGGTACAAAACCTTGTAGCTCATCTTTTAAATAACCCATTTTTCATTCCTCCTATTCTTTTTTTGGTAAAATAAAAAGACATATAAAATGTCTTAAATTTTTCTTGCTTGATTTTCTTTAATTATTCCAACAAAATCTGTTGCACCACTATTACCTTTATTTTCTCCGCCATTTGGAGTATAGTGATATGCCCCACCTTGTTGTTCTGTTTCTCCAAATAAATCTTTATAAGTTTCCTTATTAGACTTCATTTGTTCTTCTATTCCAGAAACTACATTTTCTCCCTTTTCATCTAATATTATCTTAGATAAATCAAATTTTGAAATAAGTAATTCTGGGTGTTTTGCTTTTTCAGCATATAATGCATCTTTTATTGCAATTTCTTTTAACATTTTGGCTTTTTCTGCCTTGCCTGTTGCCTCTAAATCAGCAATTTTTGTTTCATAATCACTAACTTTTTGTTGCAAATCTGCATTATCTCCATTATTTTTCTTTAAATCTGCTATTGTTGTATTTGCAGTATCTAAAGATGTTTTTGTATTGTCTAAATCTGTTTTTAGTTGGTCATATTTTGCTTTCGCAATAAATTCTCCACCATTTACATTAGCAATACTTATTTTTTTGTCCTTATCGACTTTCTCGTTATAAGAACTTACTTTGTTTTTGACTTGATTAAACAAGTCTTCTCCTAAAATTTCTTTTAAGAACTCCATAATTTTCTCCTTTTCCGTTGCTATTTCTGCAACTTAAATAAATTTGCTTTTTCAAGCATAAAAATAAGCCGTATTTCTACGACTTTGTTTGGTATAGGCTGTAAGGTTTGCATCCTCCATTCAACTTGCTCTGAAACACAAGCACCTGTTTATAATTTAAAAATATTAATAACTAATTAATTTTTTCTTGTATCATATCAGGCGATATAATAGCCATTTCATAAGTTGTATATCCTTCTGTCATATCTATGCTTGATACTTTTCCACTTATCGTTACTACGCAGCCATTTTTTAGCTTTACTTTGTCACCAGCCTCATACATTTATTTTTCCTCCTTACATAACAATTTTTCTAAATCTTTATCATTGTTATCTTCTACTATTTCCCACTCACCACATTTTAAACTATCTTCTAATGAACATGGTTTTATTGCAGAATACAAGTAATCCTCTCCACTATCGTCTATTATTCTTAACATATAATCTTCTATTCCTATTACATCATATATTTTTCCATTTGTAAGTCCTTCTACGCCAAAACTCACACCTATATATTTTACTTTCATTTTAGTTTCTTCCCTTTCAATTTAAAATCATATTTGCCATACATGTTATGTTCTACCCAATGTATGTCAAATACATACTTGTCACTTTCTATTTTTCCTGCTTTTTTCGTCCATTCTTGTGCTTTTCCGCCATATTCTCTGGCATATCTACTAGCACTTCTGAATACTGTTTGTGTTCCATCTCCCGCAATAATATGTACATTAGATATTATACTACTTTTTGGGATAAAATTCAATTCATTATTCTCGTTGTAAAAGCCTAACTGTTTATCTAGTATACTGTCTTCGGTGACTTTTGTTTTTGGTAAATTAGAGTCAATATAATATTTTTTATATTTTTCTGGAATATACTTCATTGACCACTCTTCATAATTCATATCTTGAGATACAAGCATAGTATTACCATTTTCATCTTTTGCCCTTCTTTGTAATCCTTCTGCTATGTCATCATCAAACACTGCTACTGTTGTACAACGGTCGTTCGGATGTATTGGTGGATAATTCTTACCGTGGTTGTCTATCTTTTAAATTAAATACTTTATTATCTAACTCTGCACAATGTTTACAAGTCACATTATCTAGAGTTGCTATAAATCTATATTTTTCTATGTCTAATTCTTCATAAGATAACATTTCCGCTTCGTTTGCAAAATGATTTACTTCTGTTCTTACTAGTGTAGTAGCATTATATAAACCAACATTCATAAAATTAGATAATTCAGAGGCAATTTTTTGTATTGTTTTTCCTGACATTGTGTCTGCTGTCAACTGTGTTTTTAGATAATTTCCTAATTTTTCGCTATTATTCCATATTCTTTGAGAAAAATTCGCATTATCAGTCCATTTTTCACTCAATAATAGATTTATTGTTCTATTATCTATTTGAGAAAAATTAAAACCTAATCCAGTCGCTTTTTGAATATTATATATATTGTGATAATATCCTTCTTTTATTGTATCTACATATCTAATTTTAGTTATTTCTTGTTCTAGATCTGCTAATTTTTTTAACTCTAAATCTATACTTTCTTGCAATTGCTCATATCTTGATATGCGAAAAGAATAAGCAGATGAGTTATATTTTAATAACATCTTCTGCTTAATATCTTCATTTTTTATGTTATTATTTATTGTAGTTAATAAATTTTTTCTATATGTATCTGTTTCTTTTTTGTTTAACAACTGATTTAAGACTTTTTTATCAAGCACATCTGATTTACTATAATTTTTATATATTTTACTAATTTCTTTATTTATATTTTTAGTAGCTTGCTCATATGACTCTATTAACCCTTTTATAGTATTCTCTGTACCTTTTTCTAGTCTTTTCATTAACTCTGTTTGTCTTTTTTCCCAATAATCTAGAGGTTTTCTAGCCATTCAATCACCTCTATTCTTGATTTCCTTCATTGTTGTGATTATCTTGAAATCCTCCTGCATTTCCAAATATTTCTTGTTGTCTTTTTTGTGCTTCTTCCTTTTGTTGTTTTAATTTTTTCATTTCTTCTTCTGGGTCTTCTACCCAAGGATGATTTTTTACTATGCTTTCATCTGATATTGTGTCTTTACTCTCAGCCGCTATCTGTGCATTTTCTAAATCATTGCTTATCATATTTCTCGTCCATATTTGTGTTATAGTCTTTGTTTTCCAATCTGCAATTTTTAAGGATTTCATTATTGCTCTTACTAATTTAGCAAAACCTTTTTCAAATTCTATCTGTGTTAGCCCAGCTTTTAACTCTAGCTTTCGATAAAAGAACTTTAATGCTACACCACTTGCATTTCCATAACTTTCAGTATCTTGTTGTAAGGCTTGTCCACTTTCATATATTTGCTTCTTAAGTATCTCTAATATACTATTCCTTGCTTCAACAGGTATTTCAATAGATAATGTTTTTAAACCTCCATTTGTTTTTCCATCTGCTCCTGTTTCTGTTTTAATTGTTTTATATCTCTTTAAATCCCCAAGAAACTCTTTTAGATTTTCTCCACCATAGTTTTCAAGGATGTATATAAGTTGTTGTATATCTTCTAAGTCATTTGCATATCCACTCATTACTTTGTCATAAATATCGATTAGGTCTCTATATTTCTTTAAGTCACTTATCATATTACGGTTATTCTTAAATTCAATGAATGGTACTTCTTCTAAGTCATGTTCAAATTCTTGGTATTCTGCTGACAAATATGTAAGCCCTGTTCCTGATAAATTTCCTCTAAATTTATATTGTTCGCAATGTTTATCATCCCAATATTCGAACATTACAAATTCTTTAATTGCTCCTGTTTCTGTCTCTTCTAAAATAGGGTAATATCTATAAACCCCTATTAATTTCTTCTTTAATTTTCCATCAAATATTGGTAAACATTGCTCTGTTTCAACAACTGAATATAAAAACTGTCCATCTTCTATCCAGTAATGTAACCAAGCTACCTTATTATTTGTAGCATTAGTACAAAGATATGCACTTTCACTCTTAAAGTCGTCTCCTAATGTTTCTTTTATTTTCTCGTTTACTTCTTTATCTCCAACATCAAATAAAACTGGGTTTGTAAACATATATGCTGTTTTTTCATCCGTTATAAGTTGATGAAAGTTATGTGAAACTCTATTATCTGCATTTCTCATTGGATCACTTTCACTTGGTAATACACCTTTTGCTTTTATAATATTGTCATTTTCATAGTATTTCTTTTCTAATTCAATCATTCTTCTACGTTCTGCATCATTTTGAATTATCTTTTTAATTTTGTTTATATTTAACATATCATTACCTCTACTTTAATATTGATAATCCGCCTTGTTTTGGCTCATATAAAGAAAGAACTAACGCATCTCCACGATCTGGAGAAGTTAGTCCTCTTTTTTTCATTTCTTCTTTTCTTTCTAGTTCTATTTTTCCGTCACTATTTATTCTATATTTTCTATTACTTAATTGTGTGATTTGTTTATCATCATATATAAGCTCTATTTCGTGTCTTCTTAACTTTTCTCTTAATAATCCCCACATTAAACCTGTAGAATTACTAAACTCAACTGGTTCTTCTTGTTTATTTTTTCCTCCTGTTCCACCAAAATGACACTCATATAATTTAACTGTAGTCCAATTCTTTTGTTGCTTTATTTCTTTTAATCTGTCATATACTCCAACACCTAAACCATCACAGTCTATTTTTATATGAATAGGTATTCCTATATATTGACTTCTTAATCTTTCAACTAATTGTACTATTGTACCAGTAACTTGCATCGTGTCGTTATGATGTAGTACAGTAAATGGTTGTTGATGTCGTTTATCAAATAATGTATTTATTATTGTTTCATCATCACCATATCTTGCAACATCGACACCTATATCAATCCTATTTATTGGATATGCTCTATTTGATGCTTTTACACTACAATCTTCTACCCAGTCAAGTTGTATAAAACTATCTGGCATTGCTTTTGGAAATTCTCCAGCAACACGAACCCTATATACATCACTATCTAACCCATACATATCTATAATCATTTGTATGTATTCTTTTGAAACTCTTTTTGAGTTTTCACCTGATACTTTAAATGTTTTATATATACTTCTGTTTTTATTATGACTATCAAAAAAGAACCCACTTAATTGAGTTGGGTTTCCACACATAATTAATTTTGCATCAGGTGTTGTTAATGAACCTAAAACAGGTTCAAATGTTACATCTTTTACTCCGTGACGCTTCATCTATAATATATAGTATGTGTTCTGCGTGAAATCCTTGCAATGCATCTGGTTGTGTTGCTGTTCTTGGCACTGCGAACCAGTTTTCTGGATTAGACTTCATATATAGTTTTTCTTGTGTCCATTCGATTTCTGTTTTTAATGTAGGATTTAACCATTTTGCAACTTCTGCCCATAAAATATCGTGCAATTGGTGTTTTGTTGGTGCTGTACAAGGTATTTTAGGAAATGGTCTTGTACACATGAACCAAATAATAAGCCAGCTTTGTAATGCTGACTTTCCTATACCATGTCCACTTCTTACAGATGTTAATTGATTTTCTGCTACACTATTCAGTATTTCTGCTTGTATTTCATCAGGTTCTGCTCCAATTATATCTTTTACAAATTCAACTGGTCTATCTTTATAATATAATATTGCTTCTGTTGTTAGCATTACTTATCACCTGCCTTACTCTCATATGCTTTTTGTATTGTTTCAGCAAGTGATTGTCCATTGTTTCCTTCTTCGTTTTTGTTAGTTAATATATCATTTAAGTCCTTCAATGCAGAGGTAAGCTCTTTTAGTCCTTTTCTATCTATAATGTCTATATATGACTTTATTTCTTCCTCTTCATCTATTATTTCTTTACTTGGCTTGCACATATCGTAATTGTATTCTACTGTCTTTGTCTTTTTCTTATTTCTTGCTATATGCATATTAAGTTCATTATTAGCTTGTACTATTTTACTTAATAAATCATTTGCTACATCTTTTACTTGTATTATTTCGTTAGCTTCTTTCTCTGATTCTTTTTCAAGTACTTTTTCTATTACTTTGGTACTTTTTTGTTCCTCTTTTAGTACTTTTTTGTTTTTCCACCCTTTTGTCCTATTTTTGGTACTTCCATTTGATTTTATTCCTTTATCTTTTAAGAAGCTACTTACTGATTTATAATCGCTTAGTATGTATTCTTTTTCTAACTGCTTCCAGTCATACTTTGCCACCTCGCTCACCTACTTAATATAACTTTCCCTATTATGTTTATTTTATCTATAAAAAAAAGAACTTATAATGTATAAGTTCCTATAATTCAATTTTATTATGATATTTTTCCCATGCTTTTCTTAATGTCTCTATATTTTTTTTGACACATTTAAGCACAGCTGTAATTTCTTTTTCATTCATATTTGTTTTCGATAAAATTTTATAGTCGACAAGTGAAATTGAAACTTCTTTATCTTTATATGTAACATGACAGTGCTCTATATTGTGCCCTTGTTCTTTTGTTCTAACTTCAATAACAATTCCTTCTTTATTAACAATTTTTGCATATTTGAAAGGAATTTCAAAAGCAATCATAAGTTGAGTTTTTATTGATTCCAATTCTTTTTCTTCCATATTTTATTCCTCCTTTATAAGGATTTTATCATACTTTTCCCAAAAATTGTCAAATTTTAACTTAAATAACTATTTTTTTATTTATTCTCTGCGTAGCATTCCATTAATTTTTATTTCCTTTAAAATACTCATCTACTATCTCATTTATAAAATCATTACTACTTGCAACTACTTCGCATACATCTTCATAGCTGAATGTTTTATCGTCGTTTTGATTATGTCCGTATTCATATAGCCAAACATGCATTAGTTCGTGTTTCAATGTCTTTGTTATATTTGCTTGATCTTTTAGTAGCATTATTGTTTGAGTTCTATATATTGTTACTCCTAATGTTCCATCACTTTTCATTTCGTTATTGATTGTGGCTTCATCTACTTCTTCTATTAACCATTCCGTATTATTTATTTTAAATTTCATCTTTATCCTCACATATATTTAAATATTTACATTTATCGCATTGTCTTTTCTCATCTACAATACACTTTTGTCTTTTCTTGTTCTCATAAAATTTTCTTCTTCTATACTCATTGTCTATGTAGTTTGCTATTATACTACCTCTCATATACAACACTTCCTTTGTATAAAACACTATGTAATGATACAGGAGCTATGTTCTCTTTCGTGGTTAAGTTCTTTTATAGTTACCAATAAAACCGTAGTATTACCTGCGTTAAAACCTAAACATATTTTTTATATCACTACGCACAACTTACAAATATAAAATTAGAGCCCACTAGAAAGCTCTATACAAATCGAAACTCAAGGTTTATACATTGTTAAATATTTATATTAACATATCTAGTATCTGTTAATACCAACTAAAAAAAAGAGTCTATCTTTATTGATAAACTCTTGATATAATAAAGTATATATAAAATATACAGTGTATGTTAGCGACTTAATTTATATAATGCGTATTGATTTAATGATACGCCTTCTTGTTCTGCTTCTACTGATAATTTATAATGTAATGATTTTGGTATTCTTACAATAAATTTACCGCTAAAATCATCATATCCTACTGGTAATGGTACATCAAATCCACCTTCCAGTTTTGCTTCTATCCAACCTTCCATTGCTTCTCTTAAATTTTCATATGCTTCATCAAATGTTTCTCCTGTACTTTGGCATCCATCTAGTTCTAATACACGAGCATAAAAATAAAACCCACTCTCATCGTGAACTGGTTGAATAATATAATTATATGGTAATTCTAAGTACTCTTTAACATTTTTCATAAAAGCTCCCTCCTTTTTATTAGTGTACTCCGAAGAGTAGGATTTTATTCTCCTATTCTCCTTAGTACATCTTTAACATACACTGCCTTTAATGGATTTTCTTCTTTTATCGTAATCACATCACCTTTTGTGTTTATAAATTGTCTGTGTGATGTTCCGTTTCTTTGGTTTCATATTATATCCGTTGTACTCTAACACTTTTGCCAATTCTTGAAACCTTATTCCATTTGGCTGTCTTTTCATCTTAAGTATCAGTTTGTTAATGTCTGGCATAAATATTCCTCCTTTCACCAGAAATACATGCCTTTATTTAAGACTAAATATATGATACTATATTTGATACCATTTGTCAATACTTTTATGAAAATTTTTTATATAATAAAAGAGTAAACATTTAAAACGTCTACTCTTACACAAACAAACAATTTGCTTTAGCAAATACTTTAGCCGCCTGGTTTTTGAGATATTTTTCATATCTGCGACTCTTTATAATTTATCTATTATAATTATAATACCTTAGAATCAAAATTTCATCCAAATTTTATCACAATTTTATCACAATTTTTCATTATTCACCTATATTTAGTACATCAAGCATACTTTTTATTGCTGTGTCTCTTATATTTAATAATTGGTTTATAGATTTTGGTTTTTGGAACTCCATGCAGTATTGTTGTGATACATAATCCCATTTAGATTTTTCCATATAATATATCTTTATAACAAACTTTTCTTCTGCTGATAGTTGATTAATCATATTTTCAACTCTTACTATTTTTTTGTCTAATTCGTCTTTCAATTTGTTTAGTTCTTCTAATTTGGTTTGTAAAAATTGCCTATCTTCTTTGTTTATGTGTCTTTCTTTTCTATGATAATTCATTACCGTATTTAGCACTTTATCTGATACTTTGTTTGTATTACTATGTATGCTATCATAAGCTTGTCCAGCTAACTGCATATTTTCTATAATTTCGTTTTCTGTTTCCTCATATACCGTTCCAGCATATTCCAATCTTTTTTCGTATTCTTCTTTTTTTAATTGTATTTCCGTCAGCTTTGCTTGATTTTTTAAGTGATCCTTTAACATTCTTTCAACATCTTCTTTTATGTATTGCATCATTTGTACCTCCTACAAATATTTTTTTAGATCTTCTTTTCTGACTGCTAATGTTAACTTGCCTAACTCAAAACTTATAACTCCATCTTTATCTAATATCTCAAACTGCTTTTTTACTACTGTATCTCCATTTATCATAACCATTTCTATTTTATCCATTACGTGTACCTCCAGATTATCTGATTTCTTTCGCTTTATTTATAAAATATTGTTTTATACACTCTTTACACTCTTTTGCATCTTCATATTCATTACAATTTGCTTTTTGCCCCATTTGTTTACAAACATCTTCGTCTATATCATAATTATTTATTGTTTCTGACATTAAATCAATTGTCTTGTTTTGTTCTTCTAGCATAGATAAAACTATTTCTATTGCTTCTTTATCTACATTATCTATTGAATAATCATTATTAAATTTTGTTGTTATAATTTTATTTGATCTCTCTACTGCTTGTTCTTTTGTCATATGTTAGTCCTCCTCTTGTTTTATTACTTCTTCAATAAAATAGCCTAACTCTGTTATCTTTTTTAAATATTCAAAATTTATTGAATTTTCTCTTACTAATGTTCCTTTTAAGCTATCTCTTAACAATTTTAAATCATCTATAGTCAACATTACCTCAACTTTATATTCTTCTTCACTCATTTTATTCTCCCCCTTCTAGTAGTTCTTGTAAAGCTCTTTTTTGATTCAATAAACATAACTTGTCTTTTTTAACTGCTTTTTTGTATGCTTTGTCGTCATCGTCTATATATATACATTCTGATATTGCTATATCCAATATATCTATTTTATTTTCTATTTTATTTATTACATTATAGTAATCTTTTTTTAATTCTTCATTCTCTTCTTGTAATTGTTTTATGTTTCTTCTAGTTAATGTATTATCTCCTGCTAATTCTTCAAGATATGCTTGTGCTTCCTTATCCAAGTTTCTACATCTGTTATTTAATTCTTCATTCTCTTTTCTTAATTCTTTATTCTGCTGTGCTAAGTCAATTCTATCTGCATTTGCATAATCTAATTTATTTTGTAATATATGTGTATCTTTATCCCATTTTGCTCTTAATTCTTCATTCTCTTTCTGTAGTTTTTCTATAACACCTAAGCTTTCATTTAATAACAGCATTAACTCTTCCTTGTTTTTATTTTTTAAATTTAGAGATGTTTCTATTATCATTTATTCCTCACTTTCTAATAGTTCTTGTAAACTATTAATTGATTTTTCAATTGCAAAACGTTCCAAAATATTTCTTTCCCCTCTGGCTTTCTCTTTTTTTATCTCTAATTTTTTAATGTTATCTTTTACTTTTTGAACTGGAATATAATCATTTGATAAGATTTTATTTATCACATCGTGAATTTCAGCATCTCCATATTTTCCAATTATTCTCCTTCTCTCTTCAAATTTTAATTCTTCATTCTCTTTTTTTAATTCTTTAATTTGTTGTTTTAATTTTTGTTCTGTTCCATAACTTCCTTGTTCTAAATTATTCCATTCTTCCCAAGCTTGTTCTTTTTCTTCCTTTAATATTTCATTCTCTTTTTGTAGTTTTTTTATAAATTCTTGCAATATTATCATTTCTCTATCGTGATATATTTGTTTTGCTATTTTGTCATATAAATTTTCTGTATTTATTGTGTTTTCTATTTCTTGATTGCTTATTATAGGAATGTTTATTTTTATTCCATTATCTACTTCTTTCTTGTTTATACTATTTTCTTTCACTTTTTCCCTCCTACTATCTTTTGTTTGTTATTTCTATCTATTCCTACATAACAACCTGTGTTTTCTTCTTTTACATCTTTTCCTGGATATAAAATACACTTGTTATTTATATTATTCATACAACCTTTGCATTTTACTAAATCTTCAAATAATTGCATTAAATCCACTCCTCTCCACACTTCTCACACTTGTATACAATGTGGTCTATTTCCATATCCAAAAATTCACTTTTCATTCTTCCACCACATTCAGGGCAATGTAAACTAAATATATCTTTAATTTTTTCTATTATTCTTTTTATTTTTTCTTTCACTTAATTACCTCCTAATAGTTATCCGATTAATTTAATGTTAAAACCAAATTCTTGTAATTTTTTAGTATAATATTCACGAGAAGACCAATAAAATGTATGTGTTGATAAATACAAATGATGTTTAAAATAATTTTTTATTGTTTCTTTTGTTTCTATTATTGGTACAACCCAGCCATTGTTCATATCATCATATACTACTATTTTATATTTACTGTTTGGTTTAATTTTAGAAAGTTCCACCCAATTTTTTACTTTATCCATCCTAACTCCTTTACTTTCTTATTTATTGCTTGTAGTTCTTGCTTTGTTATTCCATATCTATTTTCATCTGTAATATCTATTGTTTCATATTTTGTATTAAATGAAAATGTTTTCGCTAAATCTTCATTTTCCCATTCTTCCCAAAATCTTGAAAATATAATATCTAAATTTTTCTTTTTATACCCTAACTCTTCAAACATCTCATCAGCTGTTTTCACTATTTATCACTCCTCTCTAAATCATAAATTCTATCTCTTTGCATACTTCTTAACATTGAAGACAATATTACCTCTTTATCTGCTTTAAGTTCTTGTTTTATTGCTGTTTTTATGCAATATAATTCTTTCAATCCATCTACTGGTTCCGTCCAATAGCTTGTTTTCTTGATTCCCAAAATGTCTATTTCTTCTTTTTCTTTTCGTTCCAGCCTATCTATTGCTACTAAAACTCCTATTTCTGGTGGTATTTCATCTTCTACCTCTTTATACAATTTATATGGCATTACGAAGTAATTTTTATTTCCTATAAATGTTAATCTATTTTTACTATGAAAATCTTGTTTTGATTGTTTTATCTCATAGCAGTAAGTTTCTCTTTGACAGTTATACATTATGCAATCTACTATTTCTTTTCCATACCAGCCAATCGTACATTCAAAAACATAAAAATCATTTCTTTTATTAAAACGATTTGCTAATAATTGTTCTAGTCTTTTTGTAGTTTCTGTTTTCATATCTTATTTACTCCTTTGCTTTAGATTGTTGTTAGTTACTCTATGTAGTGGTTTTATACTTAAATCATTAATTGCTAAATTGTTATACGCTAGGCATCCACACACATGCACCCATATCCATATTTTTCCCACATCTATAACTTCACATTTGAGTGATATTTTTGAATTGTTTGCTCCAGTTGTATTCCAATATAATATTCTACCAACTTCTATGTCTTTTTTTAACATATCTATTCTCCTCCTAATAACTCTGGCTTTAAATCTTCTCTTAATTTATTTGCTAAAATTCTACAACCAATTGCTTTATTAATATCATTCTCTAGCAATGCTTTTTGAACTTCACTTTCCCAATAATCAATATTCTTTTGTATTTCTTCTTTTTTATATTCTCTATTCATCTTCTCCTCCTACTTTATATATGGCAATCTACTATAATTAAGTATTTATCTTGATTTTCTGGTTTATTAATTGTTTCTGTAAATTTTTCTAAGAATAGTTGTTCACTATCTTTTGTACTATCATTCATGGCCCACCAGCCCATTTTTCCTTTTTCATGCCAACCTGTTTCATCTAATAATGCCCAACAAGAAAATGTACTTTGCATTTTTGCATAATTTTCTTTTGTTCCATATCTTTCTATATAATACTCTTTTTTATAAACTTCCCATTTAATATCTTCTTTTTCTTCTTCAGTTATTGGCTCTTGTCCTTCTACATAAGTTTCCCAAAATCTAATTGCTTTGTTATATGTATTTTTAAATTCAATAGCTTTCTTAAAGTCTATGTCTTTTATTCTTGCACCATCTACCCATTTATATCCTATTGGAGATTCTTTTCTTAAATTGCTTCCTTGGTTTATTAAATCTTCTAAGTTAATTTCTGATATTACATCTTCATTATCTTTTTTAGTTAATAATGAATTTCTCCATCTCCCACCTACTGAATACCAATCCCACTTCGAATTAGGATTATATGTACTTAATTCATTTCCGTTCATCATCATATTGCAAATCTTCATCTATTTCAGCTTTATATAAATCTTCATCAGTTTCAGCATTTAAATATTTTAATTGCCAATCACTTATTTTTTTCCCTTCTTTTTGTTCTTTAGAATAATCTTCTTTTCGCTTTTTCGCTTCTTTAATTATTTCTTTTTTTGTTTTCTCTATATAAGGTTCTACTTCTAAATTTTCATCATAAGACGCTAACATTTCCTCTAATTTTTCTTTTTTTGCAGTTATAACTGCTACTGTAAAATGACTCATTATATTTCCTCCCTTGTAATAATTTTTAAATTTAATTCTGGATATTTGTATTCAAATAATTTCTGCTTAATTTTAAATGTCTCTGTTTTCATTCCCTTTGTATCCTCTACGACTGTTTGTCCATTTTCCTCGTAAACAAAATCTGCTATGTATTCTATTTTTCTATGTGTCTTGCCATTTTTCTTGAATCCTTCTTGTAATAGAAATGGTACTTGCAGTCTCAAGTTACTTATCTGTTTTGCTCTCTGCAACAACTTTAATTGTCTATATCTTGTTGCTTCCAAATTACTCTCAAACCTTATGTTATCTACTACTATTTTTCTGTTTCTGTACTTGTTCATCTTTTGCCTCCTCTAGTATAAATTCCTTTATGAATCTGTTTGCATATTCTGGTGCTATTAAACTTCGTTCTGTTTTATTACTTGTTCTCTCTATGTTTTTCTTTTTATTCCAAGTATAAGCCTCAAAAATTATGTTATACTTTGGCTCACAATTCATGAACCAGTATTGTGTTGGCTTTTCGTAGTAATCTCCACGCAAAGTTCTATCTTTATCTATAACCTTTGCCGGAATAGCCCAATATTTAACCAAATAATGTGTTGTGCTGTATGGATTTTCGATTATTAGCGGTAAATTCTTTCTAATACACACTATTGCTAATTTTGTTATTGTTTCATACATTAAATCTAATTCTTTATGTAGTTTTAAATCATTCTCTAATTTCTGCTCATCTGTCCATTTCTTTTGTTGAAATGCTGTTCCTCTAAAGTGCATCTGCACTTGGTCTTCAAAACGTACACAAGGGAAAAATGCTAATATTGTGTCTTTTTCGGTTATGTTATCAAATATACTTTCTTCTTTATCGTATGCCTTTTCTATTTCTTTAAATAAATCACATATATAATCTGTCTCTCCAAATTCATCTTGTATATCATAATCAAAAGCTTCATAGCCTAGTTTTTTAAATTCATTTTTGAATGTTCCACTTTGTTCAAAAAAGCAATAAAATTTCATTTTTTCTTTAGCTCCTCCCTCAACTTTTCTTGCCAGTTTTCAACTCCTGGTACAAAGCCTTTACATCTCATTACTGGCTTATAGTCTATATCTTCTTGTTTGTTACAGCCTAAGCAGTTAATAATAGCAAATATTATTCTCTTTAATTTGCCTCATCTATATCACCTCATACCCGTTTTATATCTTTCCATATTTCTGTCATTTAGCACATCTCCTCAATACAATGTATTCTTTTCTATTTGTTGCATAGGCTAGTCCTTTGGCATTTCAAAAACTGCTGTTTCTTGTAATACATTGGTATATCCATCACATTCAGCTGTTCTATAATATCTATAAGATTTTATTATTTCTTGTAATACTTCTTTTGCTCTTTCTTTTGTATTATATTTCCCTAGTCCTTCATAAGAATTGTTACAATCTTCATACTGAATATAACAACCTTTGTCATCTTCATCAATCGTAATATATATTTGTAATATATTATCAAAATTTATGATTCTATCTTTTTCTTGACTTACTATTATCATAACTACCTCCTAAAATTATATATCCTTTAAACCTTGCTATTTGTAATTCTTGCTTTGTGATCCATTTTTGCCATTTTCCACATTTGCCACAATACAAGCCTCTTCTATTTCCTTGTATTTCTACAAATAATTTTTCACTATTACATTTACTACATTTTTCTTGCATAACTACCTCCTAATCGAACCAACCAAATATCGTTGGTGTACTTTGCCCTGCTACTGCTATTGCCCACTCGTTATGCCACTCTAAACTAATTATATATTTACAAATGTGTGCTAATAAATTTTTGTTTTTTGTTTTAAATGTTATAAATAATATCTTATTTTTTGCTTTATATCTCTTTATGTATTTTTCTATTTCTTTTAGCGTTGTACTTCCGTCTATGTTTTCTGCCATATCTCCTAAAAATTCTTCAAGTTGTTTATATTGTTCTTTGTTCAAATTATGAACTAAGTTTTTGAGCTGTCTAAAATATTCTTCATATTCTTCCATAATTTCCTCCTAATAACTTGGTATATGATTTTCATTTTCCAGAATCATTTTTTCTATTTCTGTTGTTAATCTATATACTGCAACTTCTTTGTTTGTAATGCTACATTTCTTTGTTTTTTCTGTTGTTACAAAACCTAAACTTTCTAACTCTGTTATTCTTGGTCTCGCATTGTTTACATCTGCCGTATTTGTGTAGTGCTTTTTATATAATTCTTGTGCTATCTCCCTTGTTGTCATTTCTTTATTTTCTAATATCTCTAATATTTGCTTATGTCTTTCGCTTAAGTGCTCTTGCATATCTTTATAACTCTTATGTCTTGTCATAAATGTTATTGTATTCATTTGTTAATCACTCTCCTATCTGTTTTACACTTATTCTATCTGCAAGTTGTTTTGTAAAATCTTGCATTTGTTGAGGTAATAGTTTTTGTCCTCTTTCTCTGTTTATCAATACTTCATATTGTTTTAAAAACTGCCCTTTTGTAACTGTGTTTATTGTTTCCATGTCCACCATTGCTAATTGTTTTACTTGATTTACACTTCCAAAAAATCTCTTAACTTCTGGGCTATAATTATTAAATTTTTCCTCGGTCATATAAAGGCCATTGCTTATCATTCCAATTGCTTCGTTCCATGCCTCTATTCCTGTTTTCTTTGTTGTTGGATTTATTAGCTCTATTGCATTTTTTCTTACTTCATGTATTGTTGGGGAGTAAGGGCTTTCTATTATTGTTTTCTTTACCGCTTGTAAGACTATATTGTAATCTAAGTCTCCTAAACACTCTTGCCATGTATTTAACATCATCTCTCTTTGTGTTTGTGATTTATTTGCAATATCTTCATAATTACCAGCCAAAAGTGTTATTATTTGCACCATTTCGCTCTTCTTCATCTTTTGCCTCCTTCCATAAATCTATAAATCCGTCCATTTTGTCCTTTTTTTTGTTATTATATTTTCCCTCCAGTATGGAGACTGCCTTATCTGGTCTTATCATAAAGTCGAAATCTGCTTTCCAGTTTCTATCGTTGTCTCCTATGAGAAAATCTGTATTATTGGCTAGTATGCAAACTTCTATAAATTGCTGTGGTGTAATTTCTTTTAGCAGCTTATTTATCGCTATTTTTCGTTTAGCAGTGAGTTTTTGAACTCGAGGAAGGTTTGGGCAATAGGAATTGTAAATTCCTATAATGTTATTATATTTATCTTTTACTTCTACTTTTTCATCTTCATTTACATCTACTTTTACATTATCATTTACTTCTTCATTTACATTATCAGTTATTTTTGTTATACCGTGTTATATCATTTATAACGTTGTTATTTTTGTTATCTTCTGTTATAACTTCGCTATTTTTGTTATTCCATCTATTAGCCATACCTTTTTTGCCTGCTTCACTTCTTTTATTCTTTGTGCCTTCCCATTTATCTCTGTCTCTATCTAATTGTGTTCTGATAAAAGAGAAAGCCATTTTTAGCATTCCACTTAATTCTGTTATTCTTCCAGTTTCTTCATACAACATAATTGCCCTTAATAATTGTCCTAATTCTTCGTCTGTTAGCAATTCAAATTGTTCTTTATAATCTAAGTAAATTAAAAAACTGCTTTTCATACTTTCTCCTTTCGTAAATAAAGGGCTAGTTTGTTGTCTAGCCCCTGTTGTTATAATCCTAATTCTTTTAATGTGTATTCTTTATTTTCTTTCATTCCTTTGTACGTTATACCTTTTTCAAAATATGGTAATATGATAGGTTTATCTTCTTTTATATATATTCTTATGAACTCTCTAGAGTATGAAATTTTTTTTATAGCTTTTACCTTGTCTCTAAAAGGTTTAATTACGTTTGATAAATATCTCTTTTCTGTCTCGTCTAGTATTTCTTCTTCTCTTTCAAATAGTGTCTCATATTTTACTGGTCTTTCTACTTTTACAATACTTACGTCATCATTAAAGTATTTTAATTGTGCATCAATGCTGTTAAACCCATAATTTGAAGTCTTATCAACAAATATAACTTGTCCATTCTTTAATGTGCATTTATCTCCGTCTTTTAAATCTGATTTTGTGAATGGTTTTCCTACTCCATAAGTGGTATATTGATCACCATTTTTTTTACTTATTATTTTTACTTTATCTCCAACTCTAAATTCCATTTTCATTCCTCCTAATTTTTATAAATAAATTTTATCAAATACTTGTATAAAGTTTTCTGACTTGTAATGCTTTTTGAACTCTTTTTGTGCGACTTTATGCAATTTATCCTGTAAAGTTTTATTATTTGTTACTAAAATGTGGCATTTCCTACAAATTGGTATTACTAAACCATATTTCATACTAGCTTGCCTATTTTTCCCTTCTATAAGCTCATGTAATTCTTGTTTCTTATTGCCACATAAATAACAATGTTCTAAGTCTTTTGTTATTATGCTAAATCTGTTTTTCTCTAGCTTTGCTAACTTCTTGCTTTTCTTTTTAATTGTTGTAACTTCTTTTTTCTTTTCTGCCTTTTTTTTAGGTACTGGATTAAAACTGTTTGATAAATCTGTTACTATCATTTTTTTACCTCTTTATGGGGCCTTTTGTGGCACTAGCTTAATTTATAGCCGTTGCTATCTAGTGCCACAATCCCACTGTTTTAATAAACTATCTATTTCTGCTTGTGGCTTTGTCTCTATTCCTACAGCTTTGCAATCTTGAACTAGATTATCTATTAATCTACTCATCTGCTTGCTATTGTACGAACTCGAACCATAATATGCATTTATAATTTTAAATTCTGTATCTCCTATGTATGTTGTATCTACTATTTCACAAAACCAAGCTATTCCTCTATCAGTCCATATTTTTTCAAACGTCTTTACATCTTGTGTCATTATCTTAAATTGCTTAAATATTCCTAATTCTTTTACTCTGCGTTTGTAATCTTCTATTGTGTCTATGTCTTTATAATCGCAAACCTCTTGAAGCAATTTCCAAAAGTATTTATTTGCGTCGAGGCTACGAGGTTTACGATATTTTTTTAGCTCGATATTTAGCTTATTTTCGTTTTTTAGCTCTTCTACTATACTTAGCTCATTTGTGTCTAATAAAAGGCTTATTTTAGGTTTTCGTGTATTGAAATCTATACTTATATCATTAATTATTCCGTGTAGTTTGCATTTGGAAAAACTCCTTTCTTCAAACATTCACTTAATATTTGTAACCTAGGTAGATACTCATTATTTATAAATTGTTCATCATATTCTACTTTATTAAATTTGATCCTATCTATATCTATCGCATTAAAGTAATTGTTGTAGTCATCTTCATTTAGTGCATATGCGACTATGTATAAATTTCTGGTATTGTACGCATACATCTCAACCTGTGCTTGTCTCCAGTATTGTTTTGATACTTTAAATTCTTTTTCTATTTTGTGTGTCTTAACTTCATAAATACAGTCTTCCGAATTTCCATCTAAATTTACTCTTAGTCTGTCAATTATTATTTGTTTATCCATCTCTAAATCTGGAATATTCAATGCTTGCAGTATTTTGTGTTCATAATTATTTCCTGCTTTTGTAGCTTCCGTTGAAAAGTTGTTTTGACTTAAACCTAATTTTATTAACCACCAATTTTCGAATGTTTTCGTGTTCCAATTTCCTACAACCATACTTGTATCTGAAGCTCCTATGTAATAACTCCTATCTTGACTTTGTATCAATGTTTGCTAAATCTCTTTCAAAATTACTTAAAGTATCAAAATATGTAAATACCGCCTTTACTTCATCTTCTGTCTTGTGAAGCCTTTCTGCAATTTCTTTTACTGATAATCCTTCTTTTAATTTTTGAGTATAAATTTGTTGACATCTTTCTTTTATTTTAAATATGTCATGTCTTGACAAATCATCTTCCCAGCTATTTTTTGAATCTTTTAATTCTTCTTTCAACCACAAATCAAATCCTAAACCTGTTCTTATTGCAACACCTTTAACAAACAATCTTGTTTGGCAATTCCATAATCTTTGTTGACTCATTGAATTGTCTTTTACTGGATTTGAACCGTTTGTAACAGGCCCTCTTTGAATGAACTCTAAATCGTCTATTACAATCTTTACTGCAGTTTCGTACACTCTGTTTACATTTCCTTTGCTGTCTTCAAATTCTTTATCTGTCATATATAAGCTACTTCCTGTCAATTCATTTACAACAGGCTCAAAATACACTATTCCTGCACCATTTTCGTGCAATAAATCAACAACTTTTGCCCAGTTCAAATAATCTGCTCCATCTCTTTGTTCTATCCACTTACTTACATCGACTTTTCTTAACTCATCATAATTCTTTATCATCTTTCTTCCTCCTTCATTTTTTTTATTTTATTTCTTAATTCATCAGCATATTTATAATCTCTACTGCTCCACGTATCTTGCATTTCTAACATAAAATATTTTTCTTCTAATTCTTCTAATGTTTCTGACATTTTTTCAATTACTCCCCTTGCATTTTTTTATTTTCTGTGCTATTATTTATTTAGTTATATTTAATTAATAAGTTTATTTTGTACTATTTGTTTGCACTGTTTGCGCAAATAGTACACTTTTTATTTTTTCAAAAGTGATAAAATAGTTTTCTTTGCTTTCTTCTGATTTTTTTATGATGTCTTCTATTTCTTTTATCTTCCTCGCAAAAAATGTTGCTCTTATTTCTGCTATTTCCTTATTTTTAAGCCTGTCCTTATTGTCTTTAAGTTCTTTTTGCAGCTCATCTATAGTTGTTACTAACTCGTAATCTTGTCCAAAGCCCGTAACTATCATCACAATAATTGCCACAACAAACCCTAAAATTATGCCTATAAATACTTGCATCTCTTTTTCCCTCCTTTCTATCCCAATATTTTATTCAGTTTTCTGTCTAATCCATTTAAGCCTTTCCAGATTTTTTGACATAAATTAATCTTGAAAATCTTATAAACTATAACTTCTACTGCTATTGCTAATATAATTGTTCCTGTTAGTTTTGCTACTACTACCATACTGCATAAAAATAAATCTACTAAATAACTTGTCATTTGTTTCGACTCCATTCTAAACTAATATTGATTTTGCTTGTTCTAATTTTGCTTCTGCTTCTATTGCTCTTTTTAGTACTGTCTCATATTGTTTATATGAAACATTACCATCTCTGTACACTTTAACTTTGTATTGATTATCAGTAGTAAATCCCTCAAGTTCTCCCTTTATTAGTTGCTTTTTTACTTCTGCCTCTCCGATTCCTGTTTGTTTAGCATATGCCCTTGCAGATAAATAATAAAATGGTACTTCTTGCATATTTTGCATATTAATCCTCCTTTATCTAACTTTGTAAAACTATTTTATATTTATTTCGTTAAACTTCTTTTGCCGTTCTTTCACTAACTGTGAAACTAGAAGGTACAAAAATATCATCCATTTTACAATTCAATATTTCTACTATCTTTTCAGCCTTTTCCACTGGTACTTTTCTTTGGTTATTTTCATACATATTATAGCAACCGATAGAAACATCAATCTTTTCTGCCATATACTGTTGTGTAAATCCTTTTTCTTTTCTTCTAACCTCTATTTCTGTCATTTTTTCGCCCCCTCATTTTTACTATTTGTGAAATCTATGATTATATTATTACAATTTGTGAATATTGTCAATAGTTTTTTAACATTTTGTGAGAATATTTTACAATAAGTGAAAAAAGTGTTATAATATCAATAGATTTCACATTTTGTAAAAATAAAAAAAGGATATGATTTTATGAGAAATATTTTAGGAAAAAGAATAGAGTTTGAAAGAAACAGATTAGGAATTAATCAAACTGAATTGGCTAAGAAATTAAATCTATCATCTAGTGCTTCTATATCTCAATACGAAAGTGGAGAAAGAACACCTAGTGATGATATAAAATTAAAAATGTCTGAGATTTTCAACTGTTCATTAGACTATCTTATGGGTAAGACCGATATAAGAAAGCCAGAAAAACTAAATATAGATGATGCAGATGTTGCATTTGCGAGTGGTGTAAAAGCATTGAATGATACTAACAAAATGATTATCAAAAATACATTAGAAGCTTTATTGGCAAAGCAAGAACAAGATAAAGAAAATAAAGAGGATAAATAAATGAATTTAGATAACATTGAAGATTTAATAAATAGAGAAAATATTAATTTAATAGATACTTATCTAGAAAATTCTTCTGGAGCTTATATTAATTACAATAAGTTAAATGTTATTATATATGATTCTTCTAAGTCGTCTTCTTGTATTGATAAAAAGCTTGTCTTAGCAGAAGAATTACGGTCATTACTATTATAACGCCACCTATAAATTTGATTCTGATTTACAATTCATAAGTAAGCAGGAATACAAAGCAAAGAAGTGGTCCTACAATACACTCATTTCTTACGAGAGACTAAAATTTGCTATTAAGAATCGGCATTAATGATTTATATGGTTTAGCCGAGTATTTTGAGGTTACTGTCAATTATATGCAAAACGCAATTAAATTTTATATAGATAAATATGGAGATTTTACAAAAGAAGCATTAGTTTATTAATGCTTTTTTATTCAGGAGGATATTATGGCAAGAAAAACGAATTTTAAAGTTAATGGATATGACTATTATAAAGTAACAAAAACAATTGGTCGCAAAGCTGATGGAACACCTATAAAAAAAACATTTTATGGTTCATCTAAAAGTGAAGCTGAAGAAAAAGCAAATAAATACATTAATGATTTAAAGTTAGGAATAATTGACAGTGATAGAATATATACAATAAATATTTTATTACCTTTATGGTTATATGGAACGAAAAAAAACAACATAAAATCTTCCACATTAGACAGTTATGACGGTATATATAAAAGATATATTAAGCCTAATATAATTGCAAATGTTCCTATAAACAATATTAAATCATTAAAAATACAAGAATATTATAATAATTTGGAAACAACTCCTACTAATGTAAAAAAGATCCACAAATTACTCAATCAGTTTTTTAATTACGCAGAAAAAGAAGGTTATATATTAAAAAATCCTTGTAATAATGTTTCTTTGCCACGAGACAAGAAAACAACATTGGAAATATTAGAAAACAAGTCAAAATTTCAATATTACAGTGAAGATGAAATAAAAAGATTGAAAGAAGTTTTTAAAGGTAATAAATTTGAAAATATTGTTTTATTTGCATTAGGAACGGGAATGAGAAGAGGAGAAATTTTTGGGTTACAATGGTCTGATATTGATTTCAAGAATAGACAAATTAACATTATTCATAATTTAACATATATGGCAACTGACATTACTGAAAATTCAAAAACTTATCATATAGAGCTACAAACACCGAAAACCAAAAATTCAATTAGAACTATACCTATGTCTGACAATATTTTCGCTTTATTGAAATCAATTGAAAATAAAAGTCCTTCATATGTGTTTGCTCCTAACAATGGACATTTTGACATTAAATATTTTCAAAAAGTATATAATAAAAAATTAAAAGAAGCAAAAATTGAGAATAAAACATTTCATGATTTAAGACATACATTTGCTACAATGTTATTAGCAAATGGAGCTGACCTTATCACAGTAAAAGAATTATTAGGACATAGTTCCATAAAAACAACAGAAATCTATTTAGAAGCATTACCAAAAACAAAAGCAAATATTATAAATAAAATTGACTCTATTCTAAACTGAGTAGATAAAAAGTAGATAAATAATAAAAATATAGCAAGGGTATATTTTGCAAACCCTTGCTATTACTATATATATTATTCAATAACTTCTGAAACAACACCTGAACCAACTGTTCTACCACCTTCACGGATAGCAAATCTTAGTCCTTTTTCAATAGCTATTGGTGTGATAAGTTCGATTGTCATATCTACGTTATCTCCTGGCATAACCATTTCTGTTCCAGCTGCTAATTCGATAACACCTGTAACGTCTGTTGTTCTGAAATAGAATTGTGGTCTATATCCATTGAAGAATGGTGTATGACGTCCACCTTCTTCTTTTGTTAGAACGTATACTTGTGCTTTGAATTTTGTATGTGGATGAATTGTTCCTGGTTTTGCAAGAACTTGACCACGTTCAACTTCTGTTCTTTGGATACCTCTTAATAATGCACCAATATTGTCTCCAGCTTCTGCTTGATCCAATATTTTTCTGAACATTTCAACACCTGTAATTGTTGTTTTCTTAGGTTCTTTTGAAAGACCTACTATTTCAACTTCATCTTGTAATTTAACTGTTCCTCTTTCAACTCTACCTGTAACAACTGTTCCTCTACCACTGATAGTCATAACGTCTTCAATTGGCATTAAGAATGGTTGGTCTACTGGTCTGTCTGGTGTTGGTATATAGCTATCAACTGCATCCATTAATTCTTTCATTGGAGCATATACTGGATCATTAGGATCTGTTGATGTGCTCTCTAATACTTTTAATGAAGAACCTTTTATAATTGGAATTTCGTCTCCTGGGAAATCATAGCTTGATAATAAGTCTCTAACTTCCATTTCTACTAATTCTAATAATTCTGGATCGTCAACCATATCGCATTTGTTTAAGTAAACAACGATATATTTAACACCAACTTGTCTAGCAAGTAATATATGCTCTCTTGTTTGAGGCATTGGTCCATCAGCTGCAGAAACAACTAATATAGCACCATCCATTTGTGCAGCACCTGTAATCATGTTTTTAACATAATCGGCGTGTCCTGGACAGTCAACGTGTGCATAGTGTCTTTTATCTGTTTCATATTCTACGTGAGCTGTGTTAATTGTAATTCCTCTTTCTTTTTCTTCTGGAGCACTATCGATTTGATCATATGCTTCATATTTTGCTTTTCCTAATAAGCCTAAATATTTTGTAATAGCTGCTGTTGTTGTTGTTTTACCATGGTCAACGTGACCAATTGTACCAATGTTAACATGTGGTTTTGTTCTTTCAAATTTTGCTTTAGCCATTTAAATTTCCTCCTTAATTTTAGTGTTAGAATTTTTCTAACCTTTTTATATTTTTAAAATTAATAACTAATTTTTAACACTTGCATTTTATAACAAATTTGAGAAAAATGCAAGTATTTTAACTATTTTTAATTTAGTCTTTTTTTGCTCTTGAAGATACTATTGTCTCCAATATTGATTTTGGAACTTCTTCATAATGTGATGGCTCCATAGAGTATGTTCCTCTTCCTTGTGTTTTAGAACGTAAATCTGTTGCATATCCAAACATTTCTGATAATGGAATAAAGCTTCTTATTACTTGGTTTCCGCTTTGTGCTTCCATACCTTCCATTCTACCACGTCTTGAATTAACGTCTCCTATAACATCTCCCATATATTCTTCTGGAACTGTTATTTCAACTTTCATTATTGGTTCTAGAATAACTGATTTAGCTTGCTTACAGCCTTCTTTGAATGCCATTGAAGCAGCTATTTTAAATGCCATTTCCGAAGAGTCAACTTCATGGTAAGAACCATCTACCAAAGTTGCTTTAAAGTCTATAACTGGGTATCCAGCTAATATACCACTTTCAGCAGCTTCTCTAATTCCCTCTTCAATAGGTTTGATGTATTCTTTTGGAACAACACCACCAACAATTTTGCTTTCAAATTGAATTCCTGTACCTGGCTCTAATGGTTCCATTTCTAGCCATACATGACCATATTGTCCACGTCCACCAGATTGACGAATAAATTTACCTTCAACTTTTACTTTATTTCTAATTGTTTCTTTATAAGAAACTTGTGGTTTACCTACTGTACATTCTACTTTAAATTCTCTTTTTAATCTATCAACAATAATGTCTAGATGTAATTCTCCCATTCCTGCTATAACTGTTTGACCTGTTTCATGGTTTGTATATGTTTTGAATGTTGGGTCTTCTTCTGCAAGTTTAGCAAGAGCTATGCCCATTTTTTCACTATTAGCTTTGTCCTTAGGTTCAATAGCTATATCAATAACTGGCTCTGGGAATTCCATTGATTCTAATATAACTGGATGTGCTGGATCACAAAGTGTATCACCTGTTGATACTTCTTTTAATCCAACTGCTGCAGCTATATCTCCAGCATATACCTTGTCAATATCTTGTCTATGGTTAGAATGCATTAAAAGGATTCTTCCCATTCTATCTTTTTTATCTTTATTTGCATTTAATATTGTTGAACCAGCGTCTAATGTTCCTGAATATACTCTAAAGAAACATAATTTTCCAACAAATGGATCTGTTGCAATCTTAAATGCTAATGCTGCAAAAGGTTCAGAATCAGATGTTTTTCTTTCTGTTTCTTCTCCATCTAATGTAACACCTTTTATATGTGGTATATCTAATGGAGATGGCATAAAGTCAACTACTGCATTTAATAATTCTTGAACACCTTTGTTTTTATATGATGAACCGCATACAACTGGAACAATTTTATTATTAATTGTACCTGTTCTTAAACCTTTTTTAATTTCTTCTTCAGATAATTCTTCACCATCTAAGTATTTCATCATCAATTCATCATCTTGTTCTGCAACTGCCTCTATTAACTTTGCTCTAAACTCTTCTGCTTGAGCTTTCATATCTTCAGGAACTTCTCCTTCTTCTATTACTTTGCCTAAGTCATCCTTATGAATAAAAGCTCTCATTTTTATTAAATCTACTATTCCTTTGAATTGGTCTTCTGCACCAATTGGTAATTGAATTGGAACTGCATTTGCTTTTAATCTGTTGTGTAGTTGTTCTACACAAAGCATAAAGTTAGCTCCAGTAATATCCATTTTATTTACATATACCATTCTAGGAACTTGATATTTGTCTGCTTGTCTCCAAACTGTTTCTGTTTGTGGTTGTACTCCACCCTTTGCAGCTAATATTGTAACTGCACCGTCAAGTACTTTTAAAGATCTTTGCACTTCAACGGTAAAGTCAACGTGTCCAGGAGTATCTATTATATTAATTCTATTTCCTAACCATTGGCATGTTGTAGCAGCAGAAGTAATTGTAATACCTCTTTCTTGCTCTTGAACCATCCAGTCCATTGTAGCTTCGCCTTCATGAACTTCTCCAATTTTGTGAGTTTTACCTGTATAGAACAATATTCTCTCTGTTGTTGTTGTTTTTCCTGCATCAATATGTGCTACAATTCCTATATTTCTTGTTTTATCTAAAGGAAACTCTCTTCCAGCCATTTTTTTCCTCCTTCTATTTGTATTCTATATTTTTAAAGTTTTAACGTTGTTAAAACTTTAGAATTTGTAATGTGCAAAAGCCTTATTAGCTTCAGCCATTCTATGCATATCTTCTTTTTTCTTAAATGCTCCACCATTTCCAGCAACAGCATCTAATATTTCTGCAGATAATTTCTCTGCCATTGTTTTTTCATGTCTGTTTCTAGCATAAACGACTAACCATCTTAAACCTAATGTTTGTCTTCTTTCTGGTCTAATTTCTATTGGAACTTGGTATGTCGCTCCACCAATTCTTCTAGCTTTAACTTCTAGAACAGGCATAACATTTTCAAGTGCTGCTTCAAAAACTTCTAGTGGATCTTTTTGTTCTTTTTCTTTTATAATATCAAATGCATCATAAACTATTTTTTGAGCAACTGTTTTTTTACCATCTAGCATTACATTGTTAATTAGTTTTGTAACAACTTTGCTATTATATATTGGATCTGGTAAAACTTCTCTTTTTGCTATATATCCTTTTCTTGGCACTATTCTTCCCTCCTTATAAAATTTGATACTAATATTTACCTAGTATCTTAGGTACTCTAAAAAGTTCAATACTAATTCTTCTCAAAACTTTTTCAGTTTAGTGCTATATAATTTATTTTTATTTAAGTACCTTAAATTAATAAGTTATATGCACTATGGTATAAATCAAATTTATTTTTTAGGACGCTTAGCTCCATACTTTGATCTACCTTGCATTCTGTCTTTAACACCTGCTGTATCAAGTGTTCCTCTTATAATATGGTAACGTACACCTGGAAGGTCTTTTACTCTTCCTCCTCTTATTAAAACAACACTGTGTTCTTGTAGGTTGTGTCCTATACCTGGAATATAAGAAGTTACTTCATAGCCATTTGAAAGTCTTACTCTGGCAACTTTTCTTAATGCTGAGTTTGGCTTTTTAGGTGTTACTGTTTTTACAACTGTACATACACCTCTTTTTTGTGGTGCTCTTTTATTGGTCATTTTTTTCTTCATAGAATTATAACCATGTTGTAAAGCTGGTGATGTAGATTTAGTTGTAGCAGATTTTCTTCCTTTTCTTACTAATTGGTTAATTGTTGGCACTTAAATTTCACCTCTTTTCAAATAAAATCCGCTAGGTAAAACGCTATACTTTTCATTTTACACTAGCGGTTTCTATTTTATCATTTTTTTCCAGATATGTCAATGGTTTTAATCGTTTTCTTCATTATACCCAGCTTTTATTTGCTTTTATTTATTCTATGCTTCTGGTTCTACTAAACCATAGTTTTTATTATCTTTCATTCTATATATAACATTTACTTTTCCAGTTTCTACATTTATAAATGTTAAAAATCTATCTTGTGGTTTCTCTTCTAACTTTAATTTTGCATCTTCTGGAGTTAAAGGTTTTATATCATAATATAATGTTTTTAATATTTCACCTTCTATTTCTTTTTCTTCTTCTTGTCTTAATTCTTCTTTTCCTCTAATTGATTCTGTCATATTTTGTTTATCTTTTTTTGTCTTCATTTTTCTTATTTGACCTTCTAATATGTCTATGTCTTTATCTATTGAAGCATATAAGTCTCTATGTGCTGTAACAGCTCTAAATCTATCTGTTCCCATTTTTACATCTATTTGCGCAACTTGTTCAGATCCTTCTGTTTTTATTGTTGCATTTACCTCAAATTCATCTCCGAAATATTTTACCAATCTTTCAGCTTTTTTTTCGATGTATTCTTTTATTGCGTCTGTAGCTTTTAAATCCTTTCCTGTTATTGTTATATTCATAACTATCTCTCCTTCCAATTTTTACAATATTATCGTTGGTACTTTCTTATTATAGTTGTTATGCTTATTTTTTTCAAGAGATTTTTAAAATTTTTGTGTTTTATATAGTTAAATTCCCATAACAATTTTTTTATGCTAACCTCTTGCAAATTTCGTATTTCCATGTTAAAATATATTTTGTTATTATTTACTAACTTAAAGGGAGGTGCAAATTATGCCAAATATTAAATCTGCAATTAAACGTGTTAGCGTTATCGAAAAGAAAACTGCTAGAAATAATATGATTAAATCTGGATACAAATCAGCTGTTAAAAAGTTTGAACAAGCTGTTGAAAATAAAAACGTAGAAGAAGCTACAAAGTTATTCTCAGAAGCTACAAAGAAAATAGATCAAGCTTGTACAAAAGGTGTTATTGTAAAAAACACAGCTGCTAGAAAAAAATCTAATTTAGCAAAAAAATTAAATGCTATAAATGCATAAATAACAAAAAATTGTGCACAGTTTTTTGTCAAAAAGAAGTTCCTATTTCAGGAACTTCTTTATTGTTTCTTTTATTTCTTCTAATTTTACTAATTCGCTTTCTGTCTCTTTTCTCTGTTTTAGCTCTATTAGTCCTTCTTCGACTTTTTTTCCTACAGTTATTCTTAATGGTATTCCAATTAAATCCATATCATTAAATTTTACTCCTGGTCTCTCATCTCTATCATCTAATATAGTTTCTATGCCCATATTCTGTAACTCTGTATAAATTTGTTCTGCTATTTGCTTCTGCTTTTCGTCTTTGTTGCTTATTAAAACTATACATACCTTATATGGTGCTATATTCATTGGCCATATAATTCCTTTGTCATCATGGTTTTGCTCTACTACTGCTGCTATCATTCTTTCTACACCTATCCCATATGATCCCATTACAACTGGTTTTAATTCATTATTTTCGTCCAAATAATTTAAGCCTAAACTTGACGAATACTTTGTTCCCAATTTAAATGTGTTTCCTACTTCTATACCTTTTTTAAAGTGTATGTGTCCTTTACATTTTGGACATAAATCTCCTTCTTGTATGTTTCTTATGTCTGCAACAATTTCTGGTTTAAAATCATCTATATTTACATTTATATAATGATAATTTGTTTCATTTGCTCCTACTAAAAAGTTTTTCATATATTTAATTCCATTATCCATTATAATAGGAATATTTAGTCCTATTGGTCCCGCAAATCCTACTTCTGCATTTGTAATTCTCTTTACATCTTCTGCTTCTGCTAGTACAACTTCCTTTGCATTTAACAATTTCTGAAGTTTTACTTCGTTTACATCTTTGTTTCCCTGTACCATACATGCATAAAATTTACCATCAACATTGTATATTAGCGTCTTTACAAATTTTTCCGGGCTCTCCTGTAAGTAATTTGTTAGTTCATCTATTGTTCCCACATGTGGTGTATTTATCTTTTCATATTTTTTCTTTTCCTCATTGTTTTCTATTTCTTCATCAATACATTTACTTACTTCTATGTTAGAAGCATAATCACAATTATCGCACAATACCAAAATATCTTCTCCTACATCTGTTACTGCTTGAAATTCCTCTGATAGCAATCCGCCCATTATTCCAGTATCTGCTCTAACAACAACATAGTTTAGCCCTATTTCTTGGCAAATCTTATTATATGCCTCAAATTGCTTTTGATAAGATTTATCTGATTCTTCTTGATTTATATCAAAACTGTATGCATCTTTCATTGTAAATTCTCTTGTTCTTATTAGTCCTAATCTTGGTCTTATTTCATCTCTATATTTATTTCCTATTTGATATAAAGTGTATGGAAAATCCTTATATGATTTAGATTTCATCATTGCTGCCAATACAAAGAATTCTTCATGAGTTGGTCCCAAAGCATATGGTCTATTATATCTGTCATTTAATTGAAAGATAGAAGGTCCAAACAATTCATATCGTCCTGATTTTTGAAATACATCTATAGGAAGCAATAATGGCATTGTTACTTCTTTAGCTCCTGCTTCATTTATATGTTTTCTTATTATATTTTTAACATTATCTACTACTTTTTGTCCTAGTGGCAATTTCATATAAATTCCATTTCCAACTTTTTTAAACATACCACTTTTAACTAATAAATTTCCACTTATAGACTCCTCGTCTTTCAAATCTTCCCTTATTGTATAAAAAAAACTTTCACTTAACTTCATTTATTTTCATTCCTTCCTTAAGGCATACTTTAGACAACTGCCCCATCATTTTCTTGTTTTTCTTCTTGCTCGCTCGGTATAGGAACCTCTGCTTTTTCCTCTATAATTTCGTCTATTACTATTTGTCTATTTTCATCAAGTTTGTATTTTGGTAAATCTGGCAAATCACTTAGATTTGACATTCCAAACATTTTCAAAAAATGTGTGGTTGTAGAAAATGTCATTGGTCTACCTGGTGCATCTGATTTTCCTGACTCTGCAATTAAATTATACTCTAATAATTTATATATTGTTCCATCCGAATTCACCCCTCTTATTGCTTCTATTTCTGCTCTTGTAATTTTAGGATTATATGCAATAATAGCGAGTGTTTCCAGTGCTGCCTGTGATAAGTTTGGTTTCGCTCTATTGTCAAATATTGGATATATATAATCAAAATACTCTTTTTTAGTACATAGTTGATATGAGCCTTCAATTTCTATTATTTCTATCCCTCTATTTAAATTCTTATAATCTTCTTTCATACTTTCTATTATATTAGCAATTTCGTTTGCTCCTAATTCCAAAGCTGACATAAGTTCTGTCATCTTAACTTCTCTACCTGCCGAATACAAAATTGCCTCTATTATTGCTTTGTTTTTTTCTATTTCCATATAAATTCAATTCCTTTTATTAAAACATTTAATTTTTACAAATCACAAATTTTACCTCCACCAAGTACAATATCATCTATATAAAATACCACTGATTGTCCTGGTGTTATTGCTCTTTGTGGCTGATTAAATACTACTCTTATTTTGCCTTCTTCTTCTGGGTAAATTGTACATTCAGCTTCTTTTGCAGCATATCTTATTTTTGCTTTTACATCCATCGGCCTTGTTATTTCATCCATTAATATTAAATTTATTTCATTTGCTATTGCCTCTTTTGAAAATATTTCTGTTTCTTCCCCAACTATTAATTCATTTTTTTCGGGATTAAATCCTTTTACAAATAGTGGAACTTCATTTGAAATTCCAAGGCCCTTCCTTTGCCCAATTGTATATTTATAAAGTCCTTCATGTTTTCCTAGGATTTTTCCTTCAGTATTTACTATATTTCCAACCTTTGCTTTTAAATCAGAATTTGCCTCTAAAAATTTTTTATAATCTCCTTCTGGTATAAAGCATATATCTTCACTATCCGGCTTTCTTGCCACTTGCAAATTATGCTCCTCTGCAATTTTTCTTATTTGCTCTTTATTCTCAAAATCCCCTAATGGGAATAGTACCTTATCTGTCATCTGTCTTGGCAAATTATATAGCACATAGCTCTGGTCTTTTTTTCCTGCATTTGATTTTTTTAATACATATTGTTTATATTTTTCGCTATATTCGATTTTTGCATAATGCCCTGTTGCAATATAATCACAATTCAGTTTTTTTGCCATTTCATACATCATGCCAAATTTCAAGTACTTATTACATTCTATACATGGGTTTGGAGTTCTGCATTTTTTATACTCAGATATAAAATCTTGTATTACACATTTATTAAATTCTTCCTTAAAATTTAATACATAATGTGGTATATTCAAAACATCACATACTCTTTTTGCATCCATTGTAGAGTTTAAATTACAACATCCACCCTCAACACATTCGTCATCACTTTCCCATAGTTTCATTGTTGCACCAATTACTTCATATCCCTTTTCTTTTAAAAGAAGGGCAGATACTGAGCTATCTACCCCTCCACTCATTCCTATTAAAACCTTTTTCATTTTTTCTTTATCCTTCCTTGAGTCAAAACCTTTATTCATCTATTTTTATATGTACATCTTTTAATTGTTGTTCTGTTACTTTGCTTGGTGCTCTCATTAGCAAATCTCTTGCCTTTTTATTTTTAGGGAAAGCAATAACTTCTCTTATATTGTCAGAGTTTGCTGCAAGCATTACTAATCTGTCTAATCCAGCTGCTGCTCCTGCATGCGGTGGTGTACCATATTGGAACGCGTTATATAATGCCCCAAATTTTGTTTTAATTGTTTCTTCTTCATATCCCGCAATTTCAAATGCTTTAACCATTATCTCTGGGCTATGGTTTCTTACTGCACCTGATGTTATTTCATACCCATTGCAAACAGCATCATATTGGTAAGCCAAAATATCTAGTGGATTTTTTGTTATTAATGCTTCCATGCCTCCTTGTGGCATTGAAAATGGATTATGATTAAAATCTACTGTTCCTTCATCTGATAATTCATACATTGGGAAGTCAACTATAAAGCAGAATTTATATACTCCCTTTTCAATTAAATCTAATCTTTTACCCAATTCTAATCTTACTCCACCTGCTATTTTTTGTGCTTTTTTAAATTCATCTGCAATAAAGAAAATTGCAACGTTTGGTTTAGCGCCAATTTCTTCTAACCCTTTTTTTATTTCTTTAGTTATAAATTTAGCTATTCCGCCTGTAATCTCATTTTCCTTTTCAAATTTAACCCAGGCTAATCCTTTTGCTTCTAGTTCATTTACAGCATATTCTCCCATATTATCAAAAAATTTTCTTCCTTGTTCTGCACCATTCTCTACTATTATTGCTTTTATAGTTTTTTCTTTAAAAGCATTAAATTCTGTATCTTTAAATAATTGTGTTACATCCTGTATAATTAATGGATTTCTCAAATCTGGTTTATCACTACCGTATTTTTCCATTGCCTCTTTATATGGTATACGAGGAAATGGAGTGTCTGTAATCTTCCAGTTTGTATGTTTTTTAAATATTGTTGTAAAAATATCTTCTAATACTGACAATACATCTTTTTGTTCTGCAAAACTCATTTCAAAGTCTAATTGATAAAACTCGCCTGGTGCTCTGTCTGCTCTAGGATCCTCATCTCTAAAACATGGTGCTATTTGATAATATTTATCAAATCCAGAAACCATTAACAATTGTTTAAATTGTTGTGGTGCTTGAGGTAGAGCATAGAACTCTCCTGGGTGTAATCTGCTTGGTACCAAGAAATCTCTTGCACCTTCTGGCGAAGAATTTGCAAGTATTGGTGTTTGTATTTCTGTAAAACCAAGCTCGTCCATTTTATTTCTAATAGTTTTCATTATTTCACTACGAAGTATAATTGTTTTATGCAATTTCTCGTTTCTCAAATCTAAAAATCTATATTCTAATCTTAAGTCTTCTCTTGCATCTGCTGCTTTTCCCGAATTTACTTCAAATGGTAATATGTTTTTACACGTTCCAAGCACTTCTATTTTTTTTGCTTCTATTTCTATTTCGCCTGTAGGTATTTTAGAATTTTTATTTGTTCTTTCTATTACTGTTCCATCAACTTGAATAACACACTCTGTTACAAGATTATCTGCACAATTATCATTTACAATTATTTGAGTTATGCCAAATTGATCTCTTAAGTCTATAAATTTCATTGAGCCTAAATTTCTTATTCTTTGAACCCATCCAGCTATTATTACATTTTCTCCTACATTTTTAATATTTAATTCTCCACAATTTTTGTTTCTATACATATGTTTCCTCCCAAATCTTATGTCAAATATTCTATCATAATTTATTTAGTTGTACAAGTAAAATTTAACATTTTTTTCATTGTTATATATCTATATTTACTTGATTTTTTTTAATTTGTATACTACTATAATTATATAAAATAAAAAAGGGGAGGAAATTTTATAATGAACGAACAAAAGACTGAACAAAGTGAAACAGAGTCAGTATATGACGAAATTAAAGTAGAAAAAAAAGTGGAAAGAACTGATTCCTATTTTGATGGCAAAGTCCTAGAATTAATTGGATATGGCATTTTATCTTTTCTAATAACTGCTGCTACTTTAGGAATAGCATCTGCATGGGCAGAGAAATTATTAATTGCTTATAAAATAGACCATACTATTTACAATGGAAAAAGATTAAAATTTGAAGGAACTGGCGCCTCTTTATTTGTACAAAAGTTTAAATGGATATTTTTTACTATTATAACATTGGGAATTTATAGTTTTTGGATTCCAATAAGAAAGGAACAATGGATAGTTTCAAATATTCACTTTGAAGATGAAACATTTGTAAAAGGTGAAAGCTATTTTGATGGTGGGGTTTTAGGAGTAATAGGTGTAAATTTACTTTGCAATTTCCTAACTATTATTTCTTTAGGAATACTATATCCTTTTGGAATATGTTACAAGCAAAAATGGCTTGCAAAACACACCATTATAAATCGCAAAAGAATTGTATTTAATGGAAGTTCTTTAAGTTTAATTGGTCATTATTTGTTATGGTGGTTTTTAACTGTTATTACATTTGGAATTTATGGCTTTTGGTTACCTATTAAGATGGAAAACTGGAAAGCACAAAATACTCATATAAGATTAAAAGGAGAAGAAGAGCCAAAAACTTCTATGGTCCCTGCAATTATAGCTATTATAATATTTGTTGTGCTTGTTGTATGTACTCTAGTTTCTGCTATTATTAAATATAACAACATCAAAAGCGATGACACAAGTGATAAATTTTATATTGAAAAAGTATTATTAGATTTTAAAAACAATGTTAATAACAAAAATAATGGAAAAAATTCATTTATACAAGTGCCACTTAATTCAAGTGAATCTACTTCTTTTGATGATGATAATGAAACCACAAATACCATTAAATATACAACAAATGATTTTTATAGATATACTACTGTAACACTAATAGATAGTGTTACATATTATGGTTCACCTAGTCATGATACTGATGTAGTGGCTTCAATAGAAAATGGTTCAATTGCCATAAGCGAAAGTATGGGAGCAGTATTAATTGAAAATACTAATGCTAAATATTTATACAAAGTAACTAAATCAGTATTTAACGATATAGATTTATATTTTATAACAAAAAATAACGATTTATATGTAATACATGATCCAAATTCAAGTGATCCTAACCAACAAAAAATCAAAGTTGCCAGTGGTGTAGCTGAATTCCTAGGAAATGGCGGACCAGAGAGTATAAAAGTATTATTAACAGATGGAACAACAGAAAATATACAATATTAAAAAGAGGGTTTTCCCTCTTTTTAATATAATATATACTTTATTAAAACAAATTTTTGAAACTTTCTTGCTTATTTCTTATTCAAACAGTGCTAATATATCATCTTTTGATAATTTATTTATAAAAGTTGCATCTGTTGATAACATATTATCTATTAATTTTGCTTTTTTCTGTTGTAGTTCATATATTTTTTCTTCTATTGAGTTTTTTGTAATTAGTTTATATACTTGTACATTTCTTTTTTGACCTATTCTATATGTTCTATCTGTTGCTTGGTTCTCTGCAGACAAATTCCACCATGGGTCATAATGTATTACCATGTCAGCTCCTGTAAGGTTTAAACCTGTTCCACCCGCTTTTAACGAAATTAAAAATACTTTTATATTTTCATCTGTATTAAATTTATCTACTAACTCTATTCTTTCTCCAACTTTAGTTTGTCCTGTTAATTTAAGATATTTTACTCCAATGTTTTTCAATTTTTCCTCTATTATTTCAAACATTGAAGTATAGCTTGAAAACAGTAGTATTTTGTGTCCTCCTAATACAGCATCTTGTATTATTTCTATACATTGGTTTAGCTTACTGCTTTCTCCCTCATATTCTCTTAAAAATAATTTTGGATGGCAGCATATTTGTCTTAATCTCATTAACAGTGATAATATTTTTATTTGACTTTTTTCAAATCCATTTATATCTATCTGGCTCATTATTTCTTTTCTAGCTTGTGCCATATATGACATATATATATTATATTGCTCTTCTGACATTTCATTATTTAATATAGTTACAGTTTTGTCTGGAAGTTCTGTTAAAACCTCCCCTTTTGTTCTTCTTAAAACAAATGGCTCAATTTGTTTTTTTAACTTGTTCATTACATCTTCATTTTGTTCTTTTATTATAGGTGTTTCATATAGTTCTTTAAATTTTTTATATTTGTATAAATAACCAGGCATTATAAAATCAAATATTGACCATAACTCAGAAAGTGAGTTTTCTATCGGTGTTCCTGTTAATGCAAATTTTGTTTCTGCATTAATTGTTTTTATTGCTTTTGAGTTCTTTGTATTATTATTTTTTATATATTGTGCTTCATCTGCTACAACATATTTAAAACAATAATTTTCATATAAATCTATGTCTCTTTTTAAAGAATCATATGATGTAATTATTACTTGATATTTGCCTATTTCTTCTATTTTTCTTTTTCTCTCTAAGTAATCGTCACTTATTACTAATGCTTTTAACGTGGGAGTAAATTTTTGAATTTCATTATACCAATTTAGTGCTAAAGAGCTTGGGCATATTATTATAGAGGGCTTTACATTTCCTTTGTTTTTCTGAACATATGAAAGTATAACAGCTAATAATTGTATTGTTTTTCCTAAGCCCATATCATCTGCTAAAATTCCTCCCATTTTGTATTGTTCTAATGTTCTCAACCATTTATAACCTATTTTTTGATATGTTCTTAATTCTGCATTTAATTTTGGTGGAATTTTTGTACTTAAATCTATTTGCCTATCTTCTATTTGGCTAATCATATTCTTATAATACTCATTTTTTTGTATATTAGTATTAGGCATGTTTTTAAATATTTTTTCTAAATATAAAGCTCTATATATTGGCAATTTTATTGAATTTTCTTCTACATTTTCATCTTCTATTTCTATGTTATCTGTCAAATTTTCTAAAAAATCTAAACTGCTATTTTTTTCTAAAGAAATATAAGTTCCATCTTTTAATCTATAAAATTTCTTTCTTAGTTTGTATTTATTTATAATATCTTTTATTTCATAAATATTAAATTTAAAATCTTCCAAGTTTATGTCTAATAAATTGTTTTCTATTTTTACTCCTATTGATTTTATTTTTATTTTTTTTATGTCCTTTTTTTTGAAGTCTTCTGCAACCAAGACTTCAAATTTTTTCATATAATCTTCTATTTCCTTTGATAAAAAATTATATATTTTTTCATCATTTGCTAATACTAATCTTGCGTTTGCACTATCAAGCATAAAACCTGTTTGTACAAATGTATCAAGTACTTCATTTTCCTGTATAGCGTTTCTTGTTATTTCCAAATTTACGTTTTTTATTGGATTAAATTCCACATTTCCATAACAGAATTTAACATCTGCTATTATATAACCTTTTTCGTTATAATCCAAATATATTTTTACATACAAATCTTTAGGCATGAATTTTTCTATTTGTTCTTTGTCTATATTTTTTATTTCAAAATTATCTTTTATTTTTGGTACAACAATTGCAAAAAAATTTCTTAAATTATTTTCGTTAAATATTATTGATTGAGTATAATTTTTTTTATACACTTCTAGCAATTCTAGGTTCCTATTTTCCACTTTTGGTAAACATTTGTGCATCTTATTATCGATCAAAAAATAAGAATAATTTTTTCCATAAAATATATCATACCCATACACATCTATATTAGGTGTTAAACAATATGTACTTTCATCTGATTTTTCTAATATAAATTTTATATCTATTGGCTCATCTATAAATTGAATTTTTCTTTCTCCTGTTTTTGTTTCAAATTCTACTGTTTTTCCTTTTAATATTTCAAATAGTTCATCTAAACCTGTATTTGATAATACAACATTATTCACATTAAAGTTTCTTCCATAATGTGCATAGTTATTATTTACATCATTTGCATATTTAATTATTTCTGCATATTTTAATAGAAATTTTAGCAAAGGCCTACTTTGCTCTTCAAAAGCATTTTCCTCATGTATAAACTCTAGCACATTGTTATATTTATATTTTTCTCTATTAAGCATTCTTTCAAAAAAATCTGGAAGATTATTAATCTTAGTTAATTGTTCGTTTCCAATTTTAAATTCTACCTTTAGCTTTTTGTCTGTATCATTATACAAAAATATAGGTACTAATTTTATACCACTAGTACCATCTTGTGCCAACTCTTCCTCTTTATTATTAATTTCTAAAAAAGTATTTAACAACTGGTTAAATGCTCTATGAGTTTCTTTATTAGGCATGCTTATTCACTATCCCCTTAATTTAATAACTAATTATATCCCATTTTTTTAAATAACGCAATATTTTTTACAAATTTTACATAATTCTTAGCTTTATGTGAAGTATAAAGTAAGGAGAAAAAATCCAAAGATTTATTTCTCCTATAATCCCGGAGGGACATGGCGAATTGTGCAACCTCATATCGAAGTAAAAATTGATTTCTAAATCTTGTAGTTTTCACCGCGGTAGCGGTGTCTTATGAGAACCTTTCGTTGGAGGGTGCACTGCGCCCTCTTTTTTTTGCCCAATTTGGGACAGCCCTGAAATATTACCATTTAAACATAACAAAAATGAGTTGACAAAAATTGTAAATTA